>ENA-ORSS01004231-ORSS01004231.1-human-gut-metagenome-genome-assembly--contig:-NODE-4231-length-10888-cov-3.185175_pt1 | contig 10888 bp, 6 predicted proteins | sample MGYA00241899_ERZ509162 | MGnify/ENA primary metagenome ERZ509162 (study PRJEB26280, sample SAMEA2338641) | human gut metagenome | biome: human gut; feature: human-associated habitat; material: faeces... | reverse complement strand
TCAGACGTCCGTAGTAGGAGATCAGGGCGTGCCGCTGATCGGTGGCCGCCGTCGAGGATTGTTGTACGCCGTCGACGTTGAGTTCGGCGTAGAACGGGGTTGTGTACTTCCAGAACTGGTAGTCGTAACCGACCGTCAGGTCGATGTTCGAACGGATGGCCTCGATGTCGCGGTTGTAGTTGGCATAGAGGGTCAGCAGCCGGTTGTAGTTACGCTGCGGACCGTAGTCGTAGTTGCGACCGCCGGTCGTATAGTAGGCGTAGGCCTCCTTCGGCACGTAGATGTGCCCCTCGCCCTGCGACCAGTCGTAACCGCCGGTGGCATGGAGCCGCAGCCCCTTGACCCAACGGACGTTCCAGTCGATGTCGACGTTTCCGACCACGCGGTAGACATCCGACGTGGATTCGTATTGATTCAACCGTCCTACGGCGTTGGCCAGGGCGCCCGTGACGGGTGCGCCGTTGTTGTCGACCGCCTCGGTGTAGCCGCCGAAGGCGTCGCTGCCCGAATAGACGGGGATCGTCGGGTTGAGCGTCGCACCGCCCCAGATGGCCGAGGTATCGGCAAAACGGTTCTTGGAGTAGGCCCCTTTCAGACTGATGTTGAACCGGAGGTCGTTCTGGAAAAAGGTCGGGCTGAGGTTCAGGTTGCCCGTGAATCGGCGGGCGTTGTCGGTCTTGAGGATACCGTCCTGATAATAGGCTCCGGCCGAGACGCGGAAGGGCAGCCACTTGGCCGCACGTCCCGACAGGCTGAGGTTGTTGTCTGTGCCGAAGGCCAGCTGGTAGATCTCGTCGTTCCAGTCGGTGCGGGCCGTTCCCAGCAGCGATTTCTGCCGGTCGGTGCCGTACTGGTTCACAATGGAGATGAATTCATCGGTCGAGAGCATGTCGGCCGTGCGGGTCTTCGTGGAGAGGGAGTTCGTCGTCTGAAACGAGAGCTTCAGGCCGTCGCCCGAGCCCTTCTTCGTCGTGATGATGATGACGCCGTTCGAGGCGCGCGATCCGTAGATGGCCGTCGACGAGGCATCCTTCAGCACCGTCATGCTCTCGATGTCATTGGGGTTAATCAGACTCAGGAAGTTGCCGCTTCCGGAGACCGAACCGCCCACTTCCATCGGCACACCGTCCAACACGATGAGCGGGTCGTTCGAAGCGTTGAGCGAAGCCCCGCCGCGGATGCGGATGGTCGATCCGGCCGTCGGTGAACCGCCTCCGTTGACGATCTGCACACCGGCGATCTTTCCGTTGACCAGTGCCTCGGGCGAGGAGATCATACCTTTGTTGAAATCCTTCTCGCCGACCGAGGCCACCGAACCGGTCAGGTCATTCTTTTTGCGGACGCCGTAGCCGATGACCACGATTTCCTCGACACTCTGGGCGTCGGTGCGGAGCGTAATGTCCATGACTTCGGCGGTGATGTCGACCGTCTGCGTGACATATCCCACATAGGAGACGATCAGTTGTGCGGCTGTTGTCGGGACGTCGAGCTGATAGGTGCCGTTGAGGTCCGTGGCGGTCCCCACGGTGGTGCCGACCACCTGGACCGTAGCGCCGATGAGCGGCATCCCCGAGTCGTCGGAGACGACTCCCGAGATTTGTCTCGTCTCCTGGGCGAATGCACCCGTCGGTTGGAGCAGCATCGTGACAAGCAAAATACACACGCAACGCCACACGATTTTCTCCATTGAATAAATATATGATTGTATCATGATAACGATAAACTAAAATATGAAGATTAGATTATATCACATGAAAAATACCAGGGATTGATGGAATCTCAATCATTTACCCATGTGTTGGAGATTGTTTGCGTCAAACCTGCAGTCGTGATATCATATTTCCTATCATTCCATATAAGTTGCTGATCTTCCGGCACAGTTTCTCTTGCAGACCAATCATCGTCTTTTAAGTAATAATACGCTCCTGATTGACCTTGAGTCAGATATGTTTTAAATGTATAAATTGAAGAATTACCTACCTGAATCATTGGGATAATTTGCCAATTTCCATACGCATCTGCAGTAAATTCACCAGTAATATATCCTGGGGCATTTGCAGCTGACATATCAACAGTAAAAGTTACTTCCACGTTATTCTCAGAAAGGAATTCTATCCCTCCATGCGTTAGAAGATTATAGTCAAAATCAAAAAAAGTAACGTTTTCCCAATTTGATCCAACTCCCCATAAAGTTACATTTGTAGAGCTAACCCATGCAGGTTCCCATGCCAGAACACCAGCACCTCCGTTGTCTCTTATGGCGTTTTTAACCTCAATTAAATAATCTTTTTGCAGCTGAGGACAGGGTGTTTCAGGATAGCCTGGGGCCATAAGACTCATTAAATTATGACATTGATCATCCCAGTCTCGAGTCCATATATGACCTGTCTCTGCAACAAGAACTTGTATATCGTATGTGTCTAATAATTGAGCAGTAAATGCGCCTAATTCAGCTGGCGTATATCGCTGCCATTGAGGATAATATGACATTCCAAGCCAGTCAAAATCAAGTATTCCATTAGATTTGATGCTTATTACCCAATTCATTGCAGATGTTAAATCATGTGCAATGTGCAAACAAGTTTTAATATCTAAATTATATGCTGTATTAAAATCATTGACTGCAGAAATACCAGCATTGAAAAGTTGTACGTTACGGGAGGTATTAATGGGTAAGAGCAATGAATTATCAGTTACTAAAATATTATTATTTGTTTCATTGCCGATTTGAACAGCGACAGGAAGGCAATTAGACTGTCTCAAAGACTCAAGAGTTGCATATGTATAGTTATATACAGAATCAGCTAATGCATCCAGATCGTTTGCTACTGGTAACCACGCAGCAGGGATCAGATTTTGTTCCGGATCTGTCCATGTATCTGAATAGTGAAAATCCAGCAGAACGGACATGTTGGCATCCTTTGCCCGATTAATACTCCTTTTAACATCTGTTAGATTGGAATAATTAGTCCATGTCGCATTATGCCATAATCGAAGCCGTATCATATTAGCTCCATAATCACTCATCAACTCATAAACATCTTCTTCGACTCCATCTACTGTGTATTTAACGCCGCAATCTTCCAATTCGTTAACATAAGATAGATCTGCTCCTTTGTAAAATGTATCAGCAGAATCTGTTCTGGTCTGGCTTACGACAGACGGTTTTGCTTCTTTTTCGGTTTGGATATAATCCGTTGTCTGACATGAAAAATTTAATGCACATGATACTGTCAATACAAGTACCCATGCAAAGTTTTTAGATTCAATCATACTTTTTGTGATTTTGAAAGGTAAGTTGGTTTGGTTGGGCCGTTGAAAATGGTATCAACGATCTAATACAAAATTATTCCATAGTAGGTAACCTTTCTCGCACAAAAAAGACAAATCATGCAACATATGGGACGTTGATCCGCGTGTGTGTTTGTGTAAATACCTATTGGTCAGATCTTTCTGGGTATTGACTCGGTTTGCAGCCGTATTGGGCGATGAAGCATTTGGTGAAGTACGACGGCGTTCCGAAGCCCACCATGTAGGCAATCTCGGCGATGGTGAACTTGTGTTGCGACAGCAGCACGACGGCCTTCTTCATGCGGATCTGGCGGATGTATTCGACCGGCGTGACGCCCGCATATTTCTTGATCAGGCGACCGAGCTGCTTGTTCCCGATTCCGGTTTTCTCGCAAAGCGACTTCACGTTCAGTTCGGTGTCGTCGATATGCTCCTCGATCGTGCGGGTCACCAGGTCGAGCAGGCGTTCGCTGCCCGATTCGGCGACGATCGGCGCAACGGTCGTGATCTGCTCAATGCGCAGCGACTCCCGGACCGCGTCTTTAGCCTGCAGCCGCTGCTCCACCAGAGCGCGCAGCAGGGGTGCTTCGAAGGGCTTCGAAATGAAGGTGTCGATGCCGAGCCGGGCCGCCTGCGTCTCCGTTTCGTTGTCCTCCCGGGCCGTCACCATGATGATCGGGATGGATGCAAAGGCCGGCATCGCCTTGATGCGCCGGCACATCTCCAGTCCCGACATGACGGGCATCATCTCGTCGGTGAGGATCAGCTCCGGGCGGAAGGTCGGCAGCAGCGCGAGGCCCGCCCGGCCGTTCGAGGCGATCTGGCACTCGCAGCGTTCCGAAAGAATATCCCGGATGAGCTCGGCAACGGCCCGGTTGTCCTCGACGATGAGGACCCGGGGCCTGGCCAGATCCGGGTTTGCCTCGTGGACCGGAGCTGCGGATGCCTCGGGTGCCTCGTAGGGGAGCCGGACGGTGAAGGTCGTGCCCATGTTCTCGCAACTCTCCACCCCGATCTCCCCGCCGTGCATCTCGACATAACGCTTGACCAGGTAGAGCCCGATGCCGGTTCCGTTCTTCAGCTCGGCGGTCCGCGACGAGCGGAACAGCCGCTGGAAAATCAGCTGCTGCCCCCCGGCGGGGATCCCTACGCCGTCGTCCGAAACCCGGATCTCGATCGAGCTGCCGATCCGTCGGATGGAGCATCCGATCGTGGCATCCTCCTTCGAATACTTGCACGCATTGGAGATGAGGTTGTTGAAGACGGATTCCATCTTCACGACGTCCCACTCGGCCGTCAGGGGCTCGTTGTCCGCCGTGAAGACGAAATGCACCGCCACGCCTCGGCGTAGGAGTCGAAGATGCTCCGGCAGAACTCCGTGACATCGACCCGCGAGCGGATGATCGGAGCCTCCGTTTCGAGGTCCACCCGGTCGATCTCGACCGTCTTGTGCACCATTTCGTTGATCCGGACGGCATTCTTGTGGATCACGTCGAGCGTGTGGCGCATCTTCTTGTCCGAGACCTCCTCGCGCAGCTGGCTCACCGGGCCGAGGATCATCGAAAGCGGGGTTTTCAGCTCGTGCGAGATGTTGGTCAGGAACTCCATCTTGTGGCGGATGCTGGCCAGGGCCTGGTCGCGTTCGCGTTGCTCGAGCCGTTTGCGGTCGCGGCGCCGCAGCAGGACGATCGTCGAAAGCGTCGCTCCGCCGAGTACGAGTATGTAGGCTCCGATGGCATACCAGCGTGCATACCACGGCGCGAGCACCTTGACCTGCAACTTTATCGGTGTGGCCCCGGCGGCGTAATGCTTGATGAACAGTTCGTGGGTGCCGGACGGCAGATGCGGGACGGAGAGGGTGTTCTCTCCCGGAGGCAGCACGACGTAATCATCCGTAATCCCGGGGATATGGTATGCGTAACGGTAGGTCATCACCGGGTTGCAGTCGAGCGAACTCAGTTCGATCTTCAATTCGTCGGAGGCGGACTTCAACGTGATGGCTGACAGCTCGGTTCCCGCGAGAAACGGCGTCGATGCAACCTTTCCGTCGACGATTGTCCGCATGATGTTCACTCTTTTATCCCGGATGTCGTCGACAATCCATCCGGGGTTGACCTGAATGATCTCGTCGGCGCTTCCCAGCAGAACGCTCCCGTCTGCGGGATCGTGGTAGATGGAGGCGTACGACCGGTCGGGAACGGGCAGCAGGTTGACCTCGCCCGAATCGGTCTCCAGGGTCCATACGCCCGTTGAGGTGACGATCCACAGGTCGTCGCCGACCTTTTCCAGGTCGATGATGTTGTCGCTTCCCGATCCGCTGGTCGGAAGCCGGTATAAGCGGGTCTGGTCCATCGCCTGCGACACCCGCAGGAGTTTGTCGGTGGCTCCTACCCAGATCTCGTCGTCCGGGGCGATGTAGAGTGTGTTGGGGTAGTTGCCGGTCAGCTCCTTGACGCTGATGCGCTGCAGGCTGTTGTTGTCGATCCGGATCAGGGTGTCGTCCCGGAAGAGGATGGCCCACAGGGTCCCCCGGCTGTCCAGGGCGATCCGGTTGACCAGATTGTTGGGCAGTCCCGTCTCCGTATTGATCGCCTGCTGTGCCCGGCATACCTCGCCGGCTTTCAGTGTTGCGGGGTCCACGGCCATGATGCCGCCCAGGTAGCTGCCCACCCACAGATGGGCGTCGGCATCCTCGACAATACTGTAGCACCAGTTGGCGTTGTATTTCCCGCCGGCATCCTCGATGTGGAAACTCTCGAAGTGGTGTCGGCGCTTGTCGAACCGGTTCAGACCGCCGTCGGTCGCCACCCAGACCGTTCCGTTACGGTCCTGGAAGATGTCCCGGACCCGGTTGTGCGAAAGTCCGCTGTTCGCATTCCCGGGCAGGAACCATTCGGTCTCCTCGTCCGCCGCGCGGATGATACCGTTGGGCCCGCCGAGCCACAGGGCTCCGTCCGTGTCGCGCAGCATGGAGGAGATCTGGTTGCCGTCGCCGCGTCCGGTCAGGGCGCTCAACTGGATGATGTTCAGACCCGAGGTGGTGTTGGTGATCGAAAGCCCCGTATCGGTTCCGGCCAGCAGGTTGCCTTCGGCATCGACCCTCAGCGACCAGATGATGTTGTTGGCGATGGAGCCCGGGAGGCGCGAATCGTGCCGGTACAACGTCGTGCCCTGCTCCTTGGTGAGGAGATACAGCCCGTTGTCGGTCCCGGCCAGCAGGCCTTCGGCGCAGAGCTGCAGGGATTTGATCGAATTACCCTTCAGGGTTTCGGACACGACGCGCTGTGCCGACAGATCATAGGTGAGCAGGCTGCCTTCGGTGCCGACATAAAGGATCCGATTTTCGGGATCGAGGGCCAGGGCATTGACAAAAATCGAGGATTTGTCCGTTCCCCGGTATTCCAGCCTGATTGGTTCGATCCGGTTGCCGGAGAGGTCGTATCGGCACAGTCCGCGGTAGGTCCCGACGTAGAGGCGTTCCCGGTCGTATAAAAGGGCATATACGGCGTCATGGGGCAGATCCAAGTCGCATTTCCGTAATTCGTCGGTCTGAAAATCGTATTCGTACAGCCCGGACAGGGCTCCGATCCACAATTTGTCCTCCACGGAGATCATGGCGCGGATTTCGGAGGGGTTATGTGTCGTAACCGGGTATCGCACCATTCCCGATTGGGTCTCCAGAATCTGCAAACCGTTGTTCGTGCCGAGGTAGAGCGCCCCTTGGCGGGATATGACTCCGTAGATCTGGCATCCGGGAAATCCGTTGTCGGGACCGTAGCCGTATATTTTGTATCCATCATAACCGAAAAGGCCGTAGTCGGTTCCCAGCCAGGTCAATCCGTTTTCGGCGCGCGTGATTGCATGGACCGCCATCGGCATATTGCCGACGGAGATGTTTTTCCAGAGCAGGTGTTCCGCGGCTTGTGTCTGGATGCAAAAGACAAGGATAAGGAGTATGGATGTCAAAAATCTTTTCATGACTTTGTCGCCTAAAAGCTTCAATATGCATTGAGCGGATGGTCGTGTAAACAAAATTAATTTATTTTCTCGAGAAACGCTATCGAAACAATTCGATAAACTTCGTTTGGGTCCGAATTATCTGTGTTTATTATTCAGAAAAGATTGGCGGAATAATAGAACAATTCTGTGATATGGCACTAAAAAGTTGAATTGCCTCCTCTCCTGGACCGAGAATTTCGGGACACGGTGGAATGCCCTCGAAGCGCTCTGCAAAAAGCCGTTTGACGATGAACCGACTGCGGTTGTGCTCCAATCCGGCAGCAGCAAGCATCTGCCGGAAGCGAATCTCCTGCTCCTCGTTGAGCCGAAACGAGTATTTGTAACTCGGGGTTTGAGATAGAAGGTTGTTTTTTCGCTGACGGGTTATTCGATGGAAGATTTGGGGTTCGACTTGGGAGAACCCCACCCGCCTCGCAGAGCGAGCGTTTTTGTCGGACAAACTGCCGTTTGTCGGACAAAAACACAGCTCGCTCCCGTCAGGCGACGGGTACAGTTCCGGCATCCAAAAAGAGCATCTTCGCTCTTGAAAGAGCAACGCCGAAACAAAAAAACACGGGTGGATTTTCCGCTGCAATATTACGAGGATCTTCAGGGATTAAAAAGCGCGGTTGTCGGCCATGCAAGGTCTCCGGAGGACACCGGGTCGGGAATCAGGTGTCTTGTCGTATCTTGTGGCGGAAACTCTCCATCAGTTCGTTTATTCATGTGAAGAGGCCGAAATGAAAACATGCGAGAATGGTGTTTTGAGAAGATCCGTACATGAAATCAACCATCTATGAATGGATGTAGCCAATCTATCGTTTCATTTTTAATATTTGTACACATGAACCGAACCAAGCAAACTTCAAAGCCGACATCCAAACAAAGTGCACATAAGAAGACTTCTATTGATGAGGCCTTTGCGCAGCTTCTCCCGAATCTCCTTCCCGTAACGATAGACGCTGTGCCGGCAAAGGCAGCTCCGAATGAAGCGAATCTGCTCTCTTCAGAAGTTGCAACAGGTGGGGCGACTTTGCCCCACGGAGAAAAGATAGCCGCCTCCGGGCCGGATGCGGTGCCAACGGCCACCCGTCGAAAACGTATCCAGCTTCCCGATTTCCAGGAGACCTTTTTCAAACCGGTTCGATGCGGTTGTGAACGTTCGGCTATCTATGTCAGCCTTTCGACCAGACGACGGGTGATGGCAGTCCTCCACCTGCTGGGTGGGGACGGCGCGAGGTTGACGGCACTCGTGGATAACATGTTGTGCTTCGTACTCGATCTGTATGGTGATGAATTGAACGATCTTCACGAAAAGAAGAACTGTCGCCGGATGTTTTAACTACCCATCCTCTGCACGGCTATGCAGTCGCAGTGGCTGGTCTGAAAACAATCGGGCGGAAAGGAACCAGTCCAGTTCCTTTCCGCCCGGTCGTTTACCGGTATCAGACCGTTAGGATTTTCCCAATTTTTTGCATCTCCCGACTGATATTCGCTTCGGATATTTTGGCATAATGACGGGTCATGTTGGTGTTCGAGTGGCCGAGGATCTTGGCGATTATATCAATTGGCATCCCGTATTCGATTGCCAGGGTTGCGAACGTATGTCGGGCAAGATGGACTGTCAGTTTTTTGTTGATCAGGCAAATATCGGCAATCTCCTTCAGGTAGGCGTTCATCTTCTGATTGCTCGGAACGGGCAGCAGTTTTCCTTTGAGTCGTAATTCGGGATCCCGCTCATATTTTTGCAGAATCCGAATCGGATGCGGCAGCAGCGGAATCCGACTTACGACTGCGGTCTTCTCCCGCGGCTTGTGAATCCACAGAGTGCCGTTCTCGTCGGTCGTGATGTGCTCGGACCGCAGGTGGTCGACATCCGTGAAGGCCAGTCCCGTCAGTGCGCAGAAGCAAAAGACATCCCGAATCCGCTCCAGCCGTTCGTTGGGCATCGGGCGTTTCAGCAGCAGGTCCAGCTCCGCCTTCGTCAACGGTACCTTGACATTCGTCTTGTCGATCTTCATCTTGTAGAAGCGGAAAGGATTTTTCTCGATCCACTCGTTCCGGATAGCATAGAGGATGAAGTTCTTCAGACAGCACAGCAGATTGACCGCTCCGTTGTTCCTGCATTTGTGCCTCGTCTGCATATGGGTGTTCAGCCCGTCGATATACTCGTAGGAGATCCTGTCCAGCGGCAGGTCCTCTTTTTGATATTGAACTTGGGTGTATTCGGTCATATAACGCAGCAGGCGGTGGTATTTGTTGGCTGTGACCTGTGTGATGCGGCTACCGACCTCTTGCTGCCGTTTTTCGCAGTATTTCGAGAATTCGGCAAGGAAGAGTCGGGTGGTGCCGCCCGGATTCTCCAGCCGCTCCTTGATGGTGAAGCAGTCTGGTATCCTGCCCTCCCGAATCAGAGCGTCGTAGGCCGCCAAGATATTGGCCCGATAGCTGTCCACGATGCCGTTGATTTGCAGGGCCACCTTGTCCCGATGCATGGAGCGTTCCAGGCGTTGGTTCCAGCGCTCGGGCTCAATTTGGCAGCGGGTATAGATTTCGGTTGAGAGACCGGAGGTGGTGATTCGGGCATAGATGGGCGCTTTGCCCTTTTTGGAGATTCTGGACTTCTTGCAGAAGAAGACCACGGAGAAGGTTGTTCGACGCATGGCTGCATGTTTTTTAAGGGGTTAAACAAACGTTTGCAGCATGGGAGATATTGCGGCGCAAATCGGTGTAAAACAATGCATTGTGCGTAAATCGTGACCTATTTTCGGTCCGAGGCAAAACAGGTCACGATTTGGGCTCGGACTTGTTGCCTGAAAATGCATTTTCAAGAACCGTACAAAAACAAAAAAGCCTTACATATCATTGATACATAAGGCTTTTTGCTTGTTTTGGCGCTTCCTTTTCCTGCGCCCTGGGGTGGAAGAAGGGGCTCGAACCCTCGACCTTCGGAACCACAATCCGACGCTCTAACCAACTGAGCTACATCCACCGTGTGACCTTTTGCGGTCTTTCGGAGTGCAAATGTAATACTCTTTTTCGGTACGTGCAAAAATTTCGGGCGAAAAATCGCGGGGAAATTGCGGTGGATGACAAAATGTCAGACTGTCCTGCTCGTTTGTCATGCAAAATCTGCCAAAAAGGAGTTGGCACATCTCTTGTTGAAGTGAAGGGTGCGAAAGCGAAACAAAACATTACGATAAACTTAAAAAACGCAGAACTATGAACGTAAAACCGTTATCGGACCGTGTGCTGATTCTCCCGAATCCCGCGGAGGAGAAGACGGCCGGAGGATTGATCATCCCCGACACGGCAAAGGAAAAACCGCTGGCAGGCAAGGTGGTGGCCGTAGGCCCCGGAACCTCGGAGGTGAAGATGGAGGTCAAGGTCGGCGACCAGGTTCTCTACGGCAAGTACGCCGGACAGGAGATTCAGATCGAGGGCGAAAGCTACCTCATCATGAAGCAGAACGACATTCTGGCGATTATCTAATCAACGTTTAATTCGGAAAAATCATGGCAAAGGATATCAAATACAATGTCGAGGCGCGCGAGCTGCTCAAGGAGGGTGTCGATGCGCTGTCGAACGCAGTGAAGGT
>ENA-ORSS01004230-ORSS01004230.1-human-gut-metagenome-genome-assembly--contig:-NODE-4230-length-10889-cov-8.757338_pt1 | contig 10889 bp, 7 predicted proteins | sample MGYA00241899_ERZ509162 | MGnify/ENA primary metagenome ERZ509162 (study PRJEB26280, sample SAMEA2338641) | human gut metagenome | biome: human gut; feature: human-associated habitat; material: faeces... | reverse complement strand
CTGCCGCAAACGCGGCAGGCCCGATTCGGTTATTCTGACCAGTAAAGCCCGGCAGCTTCGGCTGCGGGAGCGGCTGCAAGCAGCATATTTGCCGCCTCACGCCGCGTCAGCGGCGCCTCATAGTCCGAGGCAGCAAGCGGGATGCCTGCGTTTGAGAGCGCGCTGACCGCACTCTGCGCCCAGGCAGGAATGGCGGAAGCCTCATCCGGCGCAAAGACAGCGGCATCGCCCGGCAGGCGCAGGAGCTTTTGGAGCATGACGGCTGCCTCTGCGCGGCTCAGATCCTCCTCCGGGCGGAAAACCAGCCCCTCCTCGGTCGGCGTCCCGGAGATCATGCCGGACTGATAGGCTGCGGCCAGATACGGCTGCTGCCAGAGGGGCGTTTCCAGTTCATCCGCGAAGCCGGTCGAGATCGTCCCGTCCGACTGCTCAAGTCCGGCCAGCTTCATGCAGGCGATCAGAAACTCGCTGCGGCTGACAGGGCAGTCCGGCTCAAAGCAGAGGTTCCCGGCAATGACTCTGCCGGTGTAAAGCCCCTTGTCCTTGAGCCACATGGCGGCGAACGCATCGCGGTCACCGGACATATCCTGATACGTTGCCTTATCCGCGGGCTTCAGAATGCGGATCTTGACGCAGGCCTCATTCGAGACGTTCCCGGCCGGATCGGTCGCAGTAAAAACGAACGAATCCTTGCCGACCTTGTTTTTATCCGGCGTATAGGTGAAGCTGCCGTCCGTATGCAGCTCGACCGTGCCGCGCTTTGGTTCCTTGACAAGCTGATACGTCAGCTCCTGATCCTCCTGATCTGTGGCTGAAAGCGTGCCGGTGTTCGCAATGTTCTTATACGTTTCCAGCGTTCCGTCCTCGCAGACCGGCGCGGTATTCGTGCCGGAGAGAATGCGCAGGGATACCGTGACGGCATCGCCGAGCGTCCCGTCTTCAATCGGGCAGTAGACCAGCTCACAGTCGGCGTTTCCAAGGCAGACCGGGCGCAGCTTCAACTTTTCCAGTGCTGCCGCAGGCAGAATGTCGCCCCGGCAGATCACGCGGCTGCCGATGCAAAGCTCTGCCTGATACGCGGGAGGGACGGAGGAAATGTAGACGCCCTCCAATCCGTCGGAATCAGAAAAGTCTGCGGCGGTAAACCTGTATTCCGAGGTATAATCGACGGCGATCTCAGCGGCCAGAGCAGGCACGCAGAGCATGATCAGAACCAGCGCTGCGGCAAGCGCGGCGCGAAGCGGGCAGGTACGGTGTTTCAAAGGGAAAACCTCCTTTTTGATGTTACGGAGGTAGTTTCTGCGCCCGGCGGGAAAATATGCAAGCGAAGCTGAAAAAATCCCTCCGACCGGGTCGGAGGGATAAATTGTGGGGAATTCAGGAATAGAATGCGTCGATTGCGGCGATAAGCTCCTTCAAAACCTCCTGCAGGGGCTTTCCCTTGATCTGTGCACCGGCTGTCGCGCCATTTCCGCCGCCGTTGCCGAGCGTTTCCAGAACCGCCTGCACATTGCACGAGCCGATGGAGCGTGCGCTGATGATGATCTGTCCGTCGTCCGGGAAGAGAACGAAGGAGGTGGTAATGCCGGAAACGTTGATCAATTCATCCGCGGCCTGAGACGCGATCACGCGGGTGAGCTTTTCGTCTACGCAGGCAATGGCGATCTCATTCCGGTACAGCCGCGCCGCCTGAATAACGCGATAGCGCAGAAGCGTATCGTCCAGATCTGTCTGAAACAGCTTTTTGACCTCGACCGGGTCCGCGCCGGCCTTACGCAGATATGCCGCCGATTCGAACGTGCGCGGGCTTGTCCGGATGGAGAAATTTTTCGTATCCAATACGATACCGGACAGAAGCGCCTGCGCCTCGATCGGCTTCAAATCGCGCTGATTGACCGCATACTGCAGAAGCTCCGTCACCAGCTCGGAAGCAGAGGAAGCAGACGGCTCGTGCAGCTTGACAACAGTCTGGCTGATAGAATCCGCAGCATTGCGATGGTGATCGATCAGAACGACGCGGGAGATCGCTTCCAGCAGCGGCCTGCTCTCGACCTGACCGGGCCGGTTCGTGTCGACTACGATGAGAAGACTGCGGTTGTCCGCCTCGACCAGCGCGTCCTGCCCGGAAATAAACAGATCGGCATAGTCCGGAATGGCCCTGAGCTCCGCAATCAGGCTCTGGCAGGCGTTCTTTTGAAGGTCAATTACGATTTTTGCCCGGCAGCCCTTGATACGGCACAGGCAGAGAAGACCGACGGCTGCGCCGAGCGCGTCGAGATCCGCCATACGGTGCCCCATAATATATACGGTGCTGGACTGGCTGATCAGCTCTGACAGGGAGCTTGCGATCAGACGGGAGCGGATGCGGGTGCGGCGGTCCGTCTCCTTGACTCTGCTGCCGTAGAAGGTAAAATTGAACCGGTCCTTGATAACGGCCTGATCACCGCCTCGGGAGAGTGACATTTCGATTGCAAGCGAGGCAAACTGGTAATTTTCCGCGAAGCTCCCGCCGTCCTTGCCGATGCCGAGCGAGGTGGTCGCCGACATCCCGCCGGTTGACGTGATGTGCCGTACATCCTCCAGAAGCGTTGAAAAACGGCTCTCCTGAAGCCGGGGCAGATCCTTGCTTTCAAAGATCACCAGATAGCGGTTGCGCTCAATTTTCCGGCACAGCGCCTCCAGCCCCGTCGTCCAGTTCGCCACAACGTCGTTGAGCTGCGCGTCAAGCGTGGAGATGGCGGAATCGGAAAGATTGGTGGTCAGCTCATCGTAGTTATCAATGAGAACGATCGACACAACCGGACGCGTCCGCATGAATTCATCGCGGATGTTGAACATCTCCGTCATGTCGGCGAAGTAGATCGTCGCGAGCTGCACGGTCGTCGTGCTGTCCTCAGAGCGGACGAAGTTGCCGTAGATGCGATAGCGCCTGTCACCGATGTTCCGGTCGCCGGACATCTCGGAATGGCCTTCGCTCAGCCACTTGTTGGAGAAATCCGGGATCACGGCTTCGAGCTTCTGATAGCTGGCCGTGTCGGATAGGCCGGTGATAGCAAAGAAGCTGGGGTTTCCCCAGATGATCTCGTTGTCGGGCAGCCGGATGACTGCCATTGGGAATGCGGACCCGGCATGAACGGAAATACCGGCAGAATCGGTCGCCTTCTGCACATAGCTCATAAGCTCACGCTTGCGCCTGGAGAGCTGGGCACGGCTGATAATAAAAACGATCACCGTGGCAAGAAGCGCACCGCCCGCCAGATAATACTGCCGCAGCACGGCAGCTGAGGCGGCGAAGAGCAGCATGACCACAAAATACCAGATCGTATTGGGGTTGAGCAGACGCCAGACAGGTTTTTTCAAATACTGTCGCCTCCATTTCGCAATGAACAAATTTATATATATTATATCAGATATGTCCGTAAAATCAACAGAAATCGCGGCTTTTCGTGCGGCTTGAAAAGCCGTGTCTCCGGAAATACTTCCAGAAAAGATAGAAAAAAGGTATACTTTTTGAAAAAAGTGTGATATACTTAATCAGAATTGCCTCACGGGAGGCTTTCTTTTGGGATTATGCGCCGCCTCGGACGGCGCAGCAAATAGATCAACTGCATATTCATATGGAGCGCAGGCAGCGGCGAAGCAGACCGGGGCGAGACGGGGCTCAGGACACTTCCCTGTATGCGCCTGTTCTCCTGCGTCTTTTTTGCATTTGTTCCGCGCGTGATCCGTTTGCCAGAACGGCGCTGCGCAGCCTAATCCATACCTATTTTTTTAAGAAAAGAGTGAAATCATTTGGCAGAAAAATTAAAGATCATTCCCCTTGGCGGTCTCAACGAGATCGGCAAGAATATGACCGTACTCGAATACGGCAAGGATATCATCATCGTCGACTGCGGTCTTGGCTTCCCGGATGAGGAAATGTACGGCGTCGACCTGGTCATTGCCGACATGACGTACCTGGTCAAAAACAAAGACAAGATCCGCGGCATGTTCCTGACCCACGGGCATGAAGACCATATCGGCGGCATCCCGTACGCCATGGAGCAGTTCAACTGCCCCATCCACGCCACGCGCCTGACCGCCGGCATCGTCCAGCTGAAGCTCGAGGAGCATCAGCTGCAGAATACCGTCCACCTGTTTACCCATGAAGCAGGAGAGAAGGTCAAGGCCGGCTGCTTCACCGTGGAGTTCATCCACGTGAACCATTCCATCGCCGACGCCGTTGCGTTCGCCATCAAAACGCCGGTCGGCACCATCGTCATGACGGGCGACTTCAAGATCGACGCCACCGCGGAAGACGGCATGATCGACCTGGCCCGCTTCGGCGCGCTCGGCAAAGAAGGTGTGCTGGCGCTGCTGTGCGACTCGACGAACGTCGAGCGGCAGGGCTATACGCCGTCGGAAAAGACCGTCGCGGCCAATTTTGAGCGCCAGTTCTCCGGCTGCAACAAGCGCATCATCGTCACGACCTTCGCCTCGAACGCCTTCCGGCTGCAGAGCCTGATCGCCACGGCGAAGAAATTCGGCCGCAAGGTCGCCGTGACCGGCCGCAGCATGGAAAACATCCTGAAGGTCTCCACGGAGCTCGGCTATCTGAAGATCCCGGCAGGCACGCTCGTCGACATCACGCAGATCAAGCAGATCCCCAATAACAAGCTCGTCATCGTCTCGACCGGCTCGCAGGGCGAAAATATGTCTGCCCTCTACCGCATGGCCTTCTCCGGCCACCGGCAGGTGGAGATCACGGCCTCTGACCGCGTCATCATCTCCGCCTCCGCGATCCCCGGCAACGAAAAATCCATCGGCAAGATCATCAATGAGCTCTACCGCAAGGGCGCGGAGGTCATCTATGACAAGCTCGAGGGCCTGCACGTCTCCGGCCACGCCTGCCAGGAGGAGCTGAAGATCATCCATGGGCTTCTGAAGCCCCGCTTCTTCATCCCCGTCCACGGCGAGCAGCGCCATCTGCAGGCGCATTCCCGTCTGGCCCAGTCGATGGGCATGGATCCCAAGAACATCTTCATCTCCGACATCGGCAAGGTACTCGAGCTCACCAAGACCACCTGCAAATGGGGCGGCACCGTCCCGTCCGGCAAGATCCTGGTCGACGGCACCGGTGTCGGCGACGTCGGCAGCGTCGTGCTGCGTGACCGCAAGCATCTGGCGCAGGACGGCATGCTGGTCGTGGTCGTCAACATCTCGAGCGAGGACGGCAGCGTCATCAGCGGGCCGGATATCATCACGCGCGGCTTCGTCTATGTCAAGGAATCGGAAAATCTGATGGAAGAGCTGCGCGTCATCGCCGCACACGCCATTGACCGCTGCAGCCAGAACGGCCGCAGCGACTGGAGCGTGCTGAAGGCCAACATCAAGAACGATCTGTCCGGCTACCTGTTCAAAACGACCAAGCGCAACCCGATGATCCTGCCCGTCATCATGGAGATCTGAGCCGAACGGCAGAAAGATACGGGCAAGTGTCAAGAAAAAACAGAAAAAATGTCAAATTGGCCTTGTCAAAACAGGCAGGATGGGGTTATAATAACACAGTTGCGCCGATGCGCAGCAATGTTACCAGATAAATGAGGATGAGCGATAGAATGGCTAATACGAAGAATCCGAAGCCCTCGACCGAGGATGCAATGGCTGCGGTATCCGCATTGATCGCAAGAGCAAAGCGGGACGGGAGCATTCAGGCGACGGAACTGACCACAGAGCTGGAAAAGCTGGATCTGCCGGTCGAGAAAATCGAGCATATTTACGATACCTTTGACGCCATGGGCATCCAGATCGTGAGCCCGGAGCTGGAGCTGGACGTGTCCGACGATCTCGGCATGGACATGGACGAGGTCCCCGACGGCGACGACGAGGAGCTCGTCGACCCGCTGGAGCTTGCCGCGGAATACAATCTGGATGATCCGGTGCGCATGTATCTCAAGGAGATCGGCCAGGTCAAGCTGCTGACCGCCGACGAGGAGATCGAGCTGGCCAAGCGCGTCTCCGAGGGCGACAAGGCCGCCAAGGACCGTCTGACGGAGGCCAACCTGCGTCTGGTCGTATCCATCGCCAAGAAATATTCCGGCCGCGGCCTGCACATTCTGGATCTTATTCAGGAGGGCAATACCGGCCTCATCCGCGCCGTCGACAAGTTCGACTATACAAAGGGAAACAAATTCTCTACATATGCAACCTGGTGGATCCGGCAGGCCATTACCCGCGCGATCGCCGATCAGGCGCGTACCATCCGCGTCCCGGTGCATATGGTCGAGGTCATCAACAAGGCGACCCGCTGCAACCGCAAGCTCGTGCAGGAGCTGGGCCGCGAGCCGACGCTCGAGGAGATCGCCGCTGAGCTGAATCTGCCCATCGAGAAGATCATCGAGGCCAATCGCACCGCCGCCGACACCCTGTCTCTGGACATGCCGGTCGGCGACGAGGAGGATACGACCATCGGCTCCTTCGTCGAGGACGACAATACCCCCGGCCCCGTCGACGCCACGTCCAACGCGATGCTCTCCGAAGCGCTGACCGAGATCCTCGGCACGCTGACCGAGCGTGAGGCAGACGTGCTGCGCATGCGCTTCGGCATGTATGACGGCCGGACGCATACGCTCGAGGAGGTCGGCCAGATCTTCGGCGTTACCCGTGAACGCATCCGCCAGATCGAAAACAAAGCCATCCGCAAGCTCCGTCACCCGTCCCGGGCGAAGAAGATCAAGGATTTCTATTGCTGATACCAGAACGCCCTTGCAGAGTCCCTGCAAGGGTGTTTTTTTGATCTGAATCTTCCAATTCATGCAACCAATGTTCCCGTAATCCGTCTTTTATCATATCAGAGAAAAACAGGAGGGAAAACGATGCGAAATATCCGAAAGATCCTGGCGCTGCTCCTTGCGCTCTTTTTGACTGCCGCGCTCTGCGGCTGCGCAGCTTCCAGGATGGACGACGGGCTTGCCGGTACGTCCGGCAGTGATTCTGTCAAACCGGCGGACGCGACAGATTTTATGTCCTACGCGGGCCCAATTTTTCCGCTGACGCTGGCGCAGGCTGCCCCGGCGCTTTCCGCCGACCGGGAGATCCTGCTGGACTGTGCGCCTTATGCAGAGGAGTACGGGGCCGCCGTTACCGTGACAGACCGTTATACGATCCAAAACAGCTCCGGGGAAGCCTGTACGGCGACGGTGCTCTATCCCTTCGTCTCCAGCCTCAGCAATCTGGAGGCACTCCGGCCGCAGCTGAGTGTGGATGGGGCTGGCACCGAAACTGCCATCTATCCCGGCGCGTTCCCCGGCTGGTTCGGCCCGGCCAGCCCGGAGCCGGAACAGGCGGAGCAGCGCTGGAACCTCCGCCACGCGGAAAGCTGGACCGAATATCAGACGCTGCTGTCCAGCAGTTATCAGACTGATGCGCTCGCACCGAAACCGCTGCCCGACCAGACCGTCTACGTCTATTCCTTTACCGCATCCGGCAATACAACGGCAAGCGCGGCGACGCTTGCGATCACAGTCGACGCAGATCCGGAACAGACGACAATCCTGACCTACGGGATCAACGGTTATGGCTTGGACGATGCGACCGGGCAGCCGCAGTACAGCTATTTTACAAACGAACACGGTCAGTCCCTGCATCTGCTTGCCGTACTCGGGCAGGATCTGTCCGGCTATGCCATGCAGGGCTATACCGACGGAAGCTGCGAGAAGGGGAAGGAGCTGGATACACTCGAAGGAACCGCAGCGCGCACGGAAATGACTCTTGCAGATTTTCTGCGGCAGACTGCCGCCGCCCAGCTCGACACAGACGACTCCAGCGCTGCTGTAGACCGGCTTGCGGCTGCTGCCGCGGAGCTTTTGACCGGATATGGCGTCTGCTCCGCCGAGCCCGCCGAGCGCTACAGCGTGGGAATGTTGGATTCTCTGCTTCAGGACGCGTACGTCATGCAGCGCATTTGCTATGCCGCGGCGGATGTGACCATTCCGACCGGCGGTACTGTCTGCATCGAAGTCATTTCCCGGAAACCGCACAGCTTTGATTTCTTTGGCTTCTATGACAATGCAGTTGACGGTTATGGAATTATGACAACTGAAAGCATACTGACACTGAAAAACCAGACCGCGCGTCTGGATACGCACGGTCTGGTCACGATCTACGGGCAGAATTTCGGGTTTGCGGAGCAGGGAAGCGCCGTCCCGCTGTCCGCGGAGACCGAATATTACTATCTCAATCTGACCGCTGCGGCAGAGGAGTCATAACCGCACGACGGGCTTGATGAGGTCCTGCGGCTTGTCCTTCATGAGCTGCAGCGCCTGCGGCAGCTTGTCCCAGCCGTCAAATACGTGGGTGATGAGTGGCTTCACGTCCAGCCGCCCGCTCGTCATGAGCGCGGCGAGCTTCTCCATCCGCAGCCGCCCGCCGGGCATGAGCCCGCCGTTGATCAGCTTGTGGCCCATGCCGACGCCCCAGTCCGCGCGCGGGATCTTCACATAGTCCCCGCTGCCGAGATAGTTGACGTTGCCGATCCGCCCGCCGGGCTTCAGGATCTTTACGACGGGGATGAACGTATCCACATCGCCGCCCGCGATGATCGCGCAGTCGACGCCCTTTCCACCGGTCAGCGCCAGCACCTGCTCGTCGATCGGGCCGTTTTTGTAGCTGATGAAGCCGGTCGCGCCATATTTCCGCGCCGCCTCCACGCAGACCGGCCGCGTGCCGACCGCGAGGATCCGCGCTGCGCCCCGCAGCGCCGCACCGGCCACCGCCATGAGCCCGACCGGTCCGATACCGACGACGAGCACCGTATCGCCGAACTGCACATCCGCCAGCTCTGCGCCATGAAAGCCGGTCGGCACCATGTCGGAGAGCATGCACGCCTCCGTGATGTCCATCCCCTCCGGCAGATGCGCGAGATTCCCATCCGCATCGTTGACGTGGAAAAACTCAGAAAACACACCGTTTTTGATGTTGGAGAACTTCCAGCCCGCCAGCATCCCGCCGGAGTGCATGGCAAACCCGGCCTGCGCCTCCAGCGAGCTCCAGTCCGGCGTGATGGCGGGCACCAGTACCCGGTCGCCGGGCTTGAAATCCCGCACAAGCTCGCCCACGGAAACGACCTCCGCGCAGCACTCGTGCCCCAGGATCATATCGTGCCGCTCGCCGACGGCACCCTCCCAGACCGTATGCACATCTGAGGTGCAGACCGCTGCAGCCAGCGGCCGGCAGACTGCGTCTATCGGCCCGCAGACCGGCTTCGGCTTCTCCACCCATCCGACCTTCCCGATCTCCAGCATCGCAAAGCCCTTCATTTACAGATCCCTGCCTTCCATTCAAGTCAGGATAGCTTTTGCCGAAAAACCGATATTATGTAAAACAGCCGGACCATATCCGGCTGTTTTTTCATCAAAAACAACATCGCAGCCCAGCAAAGCGGTTGCGATGTTGGACGAAGAAAGAACTTTGCTTGCCAAGCGCTGGCCGGAGATGGCGGCGAAGATCCAGAAGCGGCTGATGTCCGAGGGCAAGATCACAAAGGAGATGATCGAGAGCTATGTGGACGCATACGCCGGGATCTACGGCGACGACACGGACGCATACGCCGGGATCTACGGCGACGACACGGACGCCTACGTCGAGGAGATCGTCGCGGACACCTACACCGGCATGAACCGAACGGAGCGCCTGATTACGCTGAACCTTGCAAATGATATCTGGGAAATTGCGAATGAATCCAGATATGAAAACAGCAAAGGCGAGTTCAAACAGACACGGATGCACGAGAGTTCGGAGCGCTGGCATTACTTCGTAAATGCAATCAACTATGTCGATGATGCACAGCCGGGTCGGAACGGCGTTTACGACTTCAACCTGGACGTCATGGAACGGGATGATGGTGATTTCGTCTATACCTTCTCACTCAAAAAAAGAAGAACCGACGCCCCCCGGACTTTCACTGCCGGGGTTGACGGCAAAAACGCCGCCGACGCAGGTTCTTCTAAAAACAGTATATCCAAAACGGGAGAAACTGTCAAGGGGAAAATGTCCGCACAGGACGGGCGGTATCGGGATCTGATGGGGGAGAAGGCGGCGCAGTACACCAAAGGAATACTATGCGCATATCGCAAAATAAAGAAATCCCTTTCCAAAACTGGAGAGGGATTTCTTTATCGATGCACGATCATCCCAATTACGCCGTTCACAAAAACAATGCGTTCAGATAAGGATACATCTGGCACCCCAGAGACGATTCGAACGTCCGACCCTTCGCTTAGGAGGCGAATGCTCTATCCCCTGAGCTACTGGGGCTTATGAAGAACGAACTAATTTTACAATGGGAGAGCGGCTTTGTCAAGGTGGAGGAATATCGCGGCGTGGATGGCAATAGACTTGGACTGGAAGGGGGCGGACAGGTTGCTGAAGCAGGTGCTGCAGATCCTGCCGCAGGAGGCGGCGCAGGCGCTGGACGGGCTGAACGCGGCGCAGGTCGAGGAGATCCGGCTGCGGTGTGGGCAGGTGCCCTCCATCCTGCGGCGAGGTGTGGAGCAGCCGCTTCCGCACTGCGAACGGACGCCGCAGCAGGAGCTGCAGCGCACGCTGCTTGCCGCCTCGGCCCAGTCGCAGTACGCCGTGCAGGAGCAGCTGCGGGAGGGATTTCTGAGCGTGCCGGGCGGCGTGCGGATCGGCGTATGCGGCAGCGTGGTCGTGCAGGACGGGCGCGTGACCGGGATCCGGGAGATCTCGTCGCTCTGCATCCGCATTCCGCACGAGATCCGGCATCCGCCGGAGCAGCTTCTGCCGCTTTTAGCGGCCTCCTGTCTGCTGGCCGGCCGCCCCGGCAGCGGCAAGACGACGCTGCTGCGCAGCTGCATCCGCGCGCTTTCGGCGGCGGGCAGCCGCGTCGG
>ENA-ORSS01004228-ORSS01004228.1-human-gut-metagenome-genome-assembly--contig:-NODE-4228-length-10893-cov-3.585901_pt1 | contig 10893 bp, 10 predicted proteins | sample MGYA00241899_ERZ509162 | MGnify/ENA primary metagenome ERZ509162 (study PRJEB26280, sample SAMEA2338641) | human gut metagenome | biome: human gut; feature: human-associated habitat; material: faeces... | reverse complement strand
GCGTGCAGTCCATGTTGTTGCAGACTGTGCCGTCCTCCAGCTCCAGGTCAACTGTCAGCACATAATCAATCTCATGAAAGCTGGCTGTTTTAATCTGCCATTTCTGCTGCCAGCGGGCAATACATTCCGGGCAGATAAATTTGGTATCGCGAATGCTGTTGTTCATGTAATTATCACGATAATACAATTTTTCTCCGGGCACAAAATGTTCGCCGCATTCACTGCAGACGAATTCCAAGGTACGAATCATCGGTCAAAACCTCCCAATATAATATGAAAAAGCCCTTACTTCGAATGCAAGGCGCTCTGCTATAACAGTAATCAGTAATGCCGTGGCTGTCGGGAAGCTATATTCCCAAGCTGTAAGCCTTCGGCCTGATGTTTTGCAGCTTTTGCTGTCAATTACTGTTCAAATTGCTTTATTATACCGCCAGCGGCAGTTGTATTCACCTCTGCTGCCCGGCAGCTGCGCAAAATATATTTACACGTTCTATATTATAACATATCAGATTGTTTTTCCCTAACAATTTTTCTTTAAAATGAGGGTTGTTGGGGACGTATCGCAAAGCGAATTGTATAAAATGCTTACTTCTCACATTTTTATAAGATTTTTTGTGTTCCGAATCACACTTTTATGTAAATTTACGCAAATAAAAAGAACCAAAATCGGTTCTAAGTTTATAAGATTAGTTTTTCCTAAGCTCATATCGAGAGCATTATTATATTTTCTCGCGTGCCCCAACTTCCTTTTAAACATGAAAAAAGCCTTTACGTTAAAACGTAAAGGCTATAAGTCCGACATTGGTCGGAGCGGCGGGATTCGAACCCACGACCTCTTCCACCCCAAGGAAGCGCTCTACCAAGCTGAGCCACGCCCCGAATCACAAGGAGTATTATACAGGTTTATTTGGATTTTGTCAACACTATTTTTTAAAATATTTTAAACTTTTTTTACACCGTCTGTATCCAGGTCCAGAATATGGTAGCAGGCGTGTTCATTATTGGCCGCAAACACATCAACCATGGCCTTGGCAATGCGCTCACAGTCTGCCTCCGGCGAAGCATAGGCCATCACCGTAGAGCCTGCACCGCTGATAATAGCGTTATATGCGCCTGCCTCTTTGGCAGCCGCAAAAACGTCGGGCAAGCCCGGAATCAGATGCGCACGGTACGGCTGATGCAGCTTATCCTCCAGCGCCATGCCCAGATACTCATAATTGCCGCTCAGCAGCGCACCGACCAAAAGCGAAGCTCTGGAGGTGTTATATACTGCGTCCTTGTGCGGTACAGTCTTGGGAATAGCCTGACGCGCAAGCGACGTAGGCAGCTTGCTGTCGGGAACGACGGCAATGAACTTCAATGGCTTGGCAGGCAGCAGACGCAAAGAATGCGCCTTCTCCTGCTCCATATAGCTGATGGTGAAGCCGCCGTACAGCGCCGGTGCCACATTATCCGGGTGGCCCTCGATTTCCGTAGCGATATCGAGAAGCTCATCCTTGGTATAATGGTCATCACACAAAGCGTTGGCTGCAAACAGACCGGCAACAATCGCACTGGAGCTGCTGCCCAGACCGCGGGACATAGGAATGCGGTTGAGCATCTTCACCTTCAGACCGATGCGTTGGCCGTCGGTTACGGCGTTCCACACGCGCAGAAAGCTGGCAAAGGCCAAATTACGGCCAAACGGCTTCAGATAATCTGCGCCCTCGCCTTCTACCTCCAGCTGGAAGCCCTTCTTATCGGTTATTTCATAGCTTACTTCGTTATACAGATTGCAGGCCAGGCCGAGGGTATCAAAGCCGGGGCCGCAGTTAGCTGAGGTTGCGGGAACCTGGATAAATACTTTTTTCATGTTGCCGCCTCTTTATGCCAAATGGCTGTCTTCTACACGAATCACACAGCTGATTGCTTCTACTACCGGCAGTACGCGCAAAATTTGCAGCGCCATCTGCAGATTAGCCTCCGAAACACTGTGAGTAATTACAACAATTTCCGCCTTGTTGCTCTTAACATCATTAGTCTGTACAACATTGCGCAGGCTCACGTTCTGTGCGCCGAAGGCTGCAGCGATAGCTGCCAGTGCGCCCGGTTTATCTGCTACCTGCAGACGGATATATGCCGGTGCGGACATCTTGTCAGGCGGACAGAGGCGTTTTTCCTCAAAGCATGTGCAGCTGATGCGTCCGGTAGACTGATGCTGCATATTGCGGGCAATATCAATAATATCGCCGCAGACAGAGCTTGCAGTCGGCAGACGACCTGCACCGAGGCCCAGGAACATTGCCTCACCGATAGCGTCACCGTTGACGAATACAGCGTTATACACGCCGTTTACGCCTGCCAGCGGATGGGAAAGCGGAATCATCGTCGGGTTAACACGCAGGCTGACACCGTTTTCCGGATCGTTCTTGGCGATTGCCAGAAGCTTAACTGCGTAACCGAGGTCAGTTGCATATTTGATATCGCAGGCTTCGATGCTTTCAATGCCTTCAACCTGCACATCGTCCAGATTGAAGCGGGTATTGAAGGCGATAGATGCCAGAATAACGATTTTACGCGCAGCATCCAGACCGCCTACATCGGCAGTAGGATCGGACTCTGCATAGCCCTTGGCCTGCGCTTCCTTCAGTACCTCGTCGTAATCAAGGTGTTCGTTAGCCATCTTGGACAGCATATAGTTGGTGGTGCCGTTCACGATACCCATGATAGAGGTAATCTGATTGGCTGCCATACTGGTTTTCAAAGGTCCAATGATAGGAATACCGCCGCAGACGCTGGCTTCAAACATAAAGTCGCAGTTGTGCTCATGTGCCAGCGGGAACAGCTCGGCACCGAATTTGGCCAGAACGTCCTTGTTGGCAGTAACAACATGCTTGCCGTTGGCAAAGGCTCTGGCGATAAATTCCTTGGCAGGATGCTCGCGGCCCAGCAGCTCAACGATAATATCAATATCCTTATCCTCAAGCACTTCGTCAGCGTTGTCGGTGAAAATATATTTATCGCCGTATTCCTGTTTCAGGCGGTCTACATGGCGGTCAAGCACCTTGGTGATTCTTACCGGCTTGCCTACCTCTTTGGCTATTTTCTCTGCATTTTTCTCTAAAACCTTCAGCACGCCGCCACCGACAGTGCCGGCGCCCAACAGACCAACATTTACAAAATCCTTCATTTAGTACCCCTCCAATACCTAAATAAGTAATCGGTTATACCTGACCTAAAACTTCCAGACGTTTTACGCCGTCAATCATGCGCAGCTTGTCCAGCAGAGCCTCCAGATCTACCGTCAGATGCTTGGTTTCGATAGAAATAGTGGTGTTGGCAACGCCCTGCAGAGGAATGCCCTGGTTGATGGTCATGATGCTGCCGGAATCGTCGGCAACAGTATTCAGGACCTTGGACAGCACACCGGATTTGTGCTCCAGCAGTAAGGACAAGGTAATAATTTTTTCCTTGCTTGCTTCATAGAACGGGAAAACGAAATCCTTATATTTGTAATAAGCACTGCGGCTCAGGCCCATTTTTTCAACTGCTTCGTTGATAGTTTTGATTTCGCCGCGTTTGAGGATTTCTTTAACCTTTATAGTTTTTTTAATTGCTTCAGGAAGAATTTCTTCGCGAACCAAATAGAATGTGGATTTTTCAGACATACTAGTGTCCCCTTTCTTCATACAAAATTCTTCTAATATTATACCACTGTTCTCTTGAAAAGTACACTTGTTATTTTTGTAAATTCTGAACAAATTCAGTGTACAATATAAGTACATATGCATACAAAAAAAGCTGCCGCAGGCAGGTTCCGTCACCGTGAGTAACAGAACAAGCCTGCAGCAGCTGCTGCGTAATTCTTAATTAAAATTAAGCGCGGGAAATGTAGTCGCCGGTTCTGGTATCGATAGCCAGAACATCGCCCTCGTTGATGAACAGAGGAACTTTAACAACATAGCCGGTATCCATGGTAGCGTTCTTGCTGCCGCCGGTTGCGGTATCGCCTTTGATGCCGGGTTCGGTTTCAACTACGGTCAGTTCTACAGTGTTCGGCAGATCAACGCCCAGTACACGGTTGTCATAAATCATGATTTTAACGTCCATGTTCTCTTTCAGGAAGTTCAGTGCGCTGCCCAGAGTTTCTTTGCTCAGCTCGGTTTGTTCGTAGGTTTCATTATCCATGAAGTAGTACAGGTCGCCATCCTCGTAAGAGTAGGTAACCTCACGGCGCTCAATGAAAGCCTGGGGGAACTTAGCGGTCGGGTTGTAGCTGGTTTCAACAACGGAACCGGTAATCACGTTCTTGGTCTTAGTGCGCACAAAAGCAGCGCCCTTGCCGGGCTTAACATGCTGGAACTCAACGACCTGAAGGACCTGGCCGTCCTGCTCAAAAGTTACACCGTTACGAAATTCGCCTGCAGAGATCATATAGGAACTCCTCCATAATTTTAGAATCGGGCCTGTTTGAAAAAGCGGCCCCGCCGCCCATCAAGCAATGCCATTGCATTGTCATACCTGTAAGTATTTTACCCGAAAAGCGCCAGTATTGCAAGAGGTTAGCGGGATTTTCGGGTGATATTTTGGTTTTTTTCGGCTTTTGCTGGCTGTTTTTGGGCTTTCTCAGCCCTGTTCATACAGTTTTTTCAGCGCCGCCGCATCCTCGGCCTGGGTTCCGGCGGATTCACAGATAATGGTGGGCGCCAGACCACGGGTTTTCAGCAGCTGCATCAGCGGGGCAGGCGGCGGGCCAAACTCGGTATCCGCAAAAGTCAGGTGGCATTTTTCCCCACCCTTGGTGTAGGCAATGCGGGAAAAATGCGCGTGGAACTTTTTGGCCCGCTCCCCCGGCAAGGCTGCGGCAATGGCATCCAGGATGGCGGCGTAATCTGCCGGGGTGGTCTCATCGTTCAGCTCGGTGCCCTGGCTGCGGGCATACAGGTGGCCAAAATCCACGCAGGGAATAATGCGTTCATCCACACTGCAAAGGGCCAGCACTTCATCCAGCGTGCCCAGCTGGTTCACCTTGCCCATCGTTTCAGGGCAAAGAATACAGTCGCCATAACCGGCTTCATCCACGGCCTGAACGGCGCGGCGCATGGTGTCCAGCGCCTTTTCCAGTGCGGCTTCCCGGCTCTGCTTGCCGCAGCTGCCCGCGTGGAAGATGACCCTGCGGCCGCCCAGTGCCTTGACCAGTGCGCAGCTTTGCAGCAGGTAGTTCACGCTGTTCAGCCGCTTGTCCTCCTCCAGGCTGCTCATGCTGATGTAGTACGGCGCATGGACCGAGAAAGTGATGCCTTTTGCATCAAACGCTTCTTTTAAGGCGGCGGCTTTATCCAGCCCCAGGCGCACACCGCGCCCACACTGGTATTCAAACGCCGTCAACCCAAAGGAAGCCGTATACTCCGCCATGGCCTGCGGGTCAAAGCTGCGGACACGGTAGCTGTCCGAAAGCCCAGCCGTGCCAAAGCGCGGTGCTTCACTCATACAGGCGGCCCCCTTTTTGGTAATACCGGTCCAGCCAGTAGGGTTCAAACCTGCGCTTGAACTGCACACCGCGCTGGTGGTCGCCCCCACGCGGCATGGTATACAGGCAGGAGATGCCGTACAGCCCCGCGGCAAGGCGGTCCGTAAAGATCTGGTCGCCCACCATGGCCATCTGATTTTTGCGAACGCCAAGGCGGCGGCGGGCAACGGCCAGACCGACCGGCAGCGGCTTGCAGGCCAGCGGCACCCAAGCCAGGCCCACACGGTCCGCAAAGGGGCGCACGCGGGCGGCGGTATTGTTGGAAACAATCGTCAACCGCACACCCGCGGCACGCATAGTATCCAGCCATTGCTGCACGGTGGCATCCAGCTGCTGGCTGCCATCCCCCGTCAAGGTATTATCCACATCCAGCACCAGGGCGGTGATACCGTGCTGGCGCAGGAACTCCGGCGTGATGGCCTCAATGGCACGGAAAATATATTCAGGGGTAAGAAGCATAGACAAACTACCTTATTATAAGCGCGGGGCAGCGGGCAAGCGCCACCCCGGTTTTTAGATATAAAGAAAGAACAGGCCCGCATCTCTGCGAACCTGTTCTGCCGTTCCTTTGGGTAAACACGGTTATCGAAAACGGCGGCATAGCCGCTGCGATGGCTCCGGATTACTTAAACTTGCGCTTGCGGGCGGCTTCGGACTTCTTCTTGCGACGCACAGACGGCTTCTCATAAGCCTCGCGCTTGCGCACCTCAGCAAGAACACCGCTGCGGGCAGTGCTGCGCTTGAAACGGCGCAGGGCGCTCTCAAGGGATTCGCCCTCTTTGACACGGATCTCCGACATCTTTTTCCCTCCCTTGGTCTGAGACAGGAGTTTGCCGGTCAATCAAAATTACAATCAACCAGTAACTGGAATTATACTATACTTTATAGGCTCCTGTCAACCACGATTTTACGCGTTCTGGCCCACTTTTTGAAATTTCATAAAAAGTTCAGTTTTTTGCCCTCATATGCGGGGTATGGGCAATAGTTTATACAAAATAATAAATAATAATGAATAAAGAATAATGCTGGTGCGCCGCCCGCAGCGGCGCAAATAAAATAGGTTGGCTGCTCTGGCTGGAATGCTTTTTGCCGGAGCAACTGACTTGGTTAAAATGTGACGCCGTGGGCGGCACACATCCATTATTCATTATTCTTTCTTCTTTTTTCTTTACCCAAACTTTATGCCAACCCCAATGCGTGCAACCCCAGCAAAGCGCCGTAAATCACCGGCTGGTGCAGCATATAAATCAGCAGCGTGCGGCTGCCCACGGTGCACAGGGGGCGCAGGGCTTTGGGCGGCAGGCCGGGCTGCGCGGTGCAGCGGGCGCGGAACCACCGCGCAAAAAAGTACCCCACCCAATACAAAAACACCCACGGCAAAAGCGGGAAATAATCCGATGAGGAAAACACCGTCAGATCTGGCAGACCCAGCCAGAAAAGATTCGGCTTGTACCAGGCGGCGGGTAGGGCCGCCAGGTGCGTTCCCTCAAACCCCAGCCAGCCCTGCGGCAGCTGGTTCAGCAGGGCAAACAGCACCGCGCTGCCCGTAACCCCTGCCAGCGGGGGCAGCTTTTCCAGCGCGGGGTGCAGCAGACAGGTCAGCAGGGCCGCACAGCCCAGCAGGTGCAGCACGCCGAACCAGATGACTTCCTCCGGCATGGCAACGGCGGTTGCCACGGTCAGCACCACCGCGCAGGCCGCCGTGAGCAGGCCGTTCTTGAGCGGGCGGCGGGATAGGGTAAAGCTGTAACCCGAAAGCAGAATAAAGCTCCAGCAGATATACTGCTGCCACACATGGCAGTGCGTGGACCAGATATCGTACCAGCTGCTGGCATGGCCAAAAATATACACCCAGTCATACATGGCATGGTAAACCAGCATATTCAGCAGCGCCAGCCCGCGCAGAGCATCGATCTGCCAAAAGCGCTGCCCGGCTGCCGCACGCAACGATTGTTGTTCGGTTTGCATCGCGTTCCCCTTCCCTGCCCTGTGCCAATATGCAAAGGGCTGATGTCACTTTACCATACTTGGCATAGCAAATGCAAGGCACCCTTGCAAAATGACCGAAAATGCGCTAAAATCTTTGGTGAAATATAACAAAGGAGGGGTCCGTTATGCCCGATATCCGTCTTGTTGCATTGGATCTGGACGGCACCGTATTCAATGATGAAAAAGAGATCACACCCCGCACGCTGGAAGCCATCCGCGCTGCCATTGCCAAAGGGGTTGATGTCATCCCCGCAACGGGGCGTGTGGCATCGGGTGTGCCGGAAGCGTTTTTGCGCATTCCCGGCGTGCGGTATGCCCTGACTTCCAACGGGGCCAGCGTGGTGGAGCTTTCCACCGGCAAACCGCTGGTCAACCTGCCGTTTGATGCTGCCCTTGCCAGCGACATTTATGATATCGTGGCCGCAACGGGCGGTGCCATGGGCATTTTTATCGGCGGCAAAGCCTACACCGATTATTTTGGTGCTAATGACGGCCTTGCCCTGATGCCCCCTGCCCTGCGCCGCTATCTGCGCGACAGCCGCATTGTGGTGGATGACATGCACGCAGTGTTCGCCACCCACCCGCACGAGGTGGAAAAGTTCAGCATCACCTATCGGGACAATGCCGCCCGCGATGCCGCCTGGCAGGCTGTTGCCAGCCGGTTTAATGTTGAGATTACTTCCAGCATTCCCAACAACATGGAGATCAACGCCCCCGGCGTGACCAAGGGCAGCGGATTAAAAACGCTGGCCGATACCCTGGGCCTGGCGATGAACCAGGTGATGGCCTGCGGCGATTCCGGCAACGACCTTGCCATGATCCAGGCCGCCGGGTACGGCATTGCGATGGGCAACGCCACACCGGATGTTCTGGCCGCCGCCCGCTATGTAACGGACGACAACAACCATGACGGCGTTGCCAAGGCCATTGAAACCTATGTGCTGAAAGGATAACCCCCTATGCCAAATATCGTTGACCGCTTTGGCCAGCTGGTGGATGACGCCATTCCCAAGCCGGAGCTTGCCCGCCAGCTGCTGCTGTTGGGCTACCGCGCCAAGGATGTGCAGCTGCTGCTTGCCCCGGAAAAAGAGCTCACCCCCGCGCGGCAGTATGCGGCACAGATCGCCATGGACGCCATGATTGCGCCCCTGGCCCACCCGCAGCGGGCGGCGCTGGTCAATATCTTTATGCCCTGTGAACTGCTGCACGCCTTCCACCTGCTGCCGATGTTTGCCGAAGCCACCGCCTGTTACCTGAACGGTGCCGCAGCCGAGCGCGGCTTTATCCATTATGCCGAGAGCGCAGGCATCAGCCCCACGCTGTGCAGCTACCACAAGGCTTTGCTGGGCATGGGGCTTTCCGGCACGGCGGGCAAGCCGCTGTTCACTGCCTGCACCTCCATTGCCTGCGATGCCAACAACCTGACCTTCCGGCGGCTGGCGCAGCATTACGGCATCCCCCACTTTTATCTGGATGTGCCCTATGACCACGACGAGTACGCTGTGGCCGAAGTTTCCGACCGCCTGCGAGAGTTCGCCGCCTTTTTGGAGGATGCGACCCACCAGAAGCTGGACGAAGCGGCCCTGCAGCAGGCAGTCGCCCACAGCGGCCGCACGCTGGAACTATTGCAGCAGGCACAGGCCGCCAAGGCCGGGCGGAACCTGCACAACGATGTCACCTCCGAATTTTACGAAGTGTTTGTGACCCACACCATGCTGGGCACCCCGCAGGCTGAACGGTACGCCCGCAAGCTGCTGGCGGATATCGAGGCCAGCCCCATGGGTGGCGGCACCCGGCTGCTGTGGGCGCACGCCGTGCCGTTTTATCAGGCGCCCGTGCGGGAGCGGCTGAATTTCTCGGCAGAAAACCAGCTTATTACCTGCGATATGAACGCCGATACCTTAGGCTGCTGCATGGACCCGGACAAACCGTTTGAGAGCATGGCCGCGCGGCTGGTGAACAACATCTTTAACGGCAGCGCCCAGCACCGCATCCAGCGCGCGCTGGAGCTGTGCCGCATGCAGCAGATCGACGGGGTGGTCTACTTCTGCCAATGGGGCTGCAAGCAGACGATGGGGGCCGCACAGCTGTTCAAGAGCGCACTGGAAGCCGAGGGCTACCCGGTGCTGCTGCTGGACGGCGATGGCTGCGACCGCGCCAACACGATGGACGGCCAGACCGCCACCCGGCTGGATGCTTTCCTGGAGATGCTGCACAGCAAACAGGAGGCGCTGGTATGAGCAAAACGATTTATTATGCCTGCAAATACGCCCCGCTGGAGCTGTTTGCCGGGTATGGGGCCACCTTCTCGGCGCTGGATCCGCTGGCGGAAAGTTTTTCCTGCGCGGAGCGCTGCGCCCACGCCAACCTGTGCGGTTACGCCAAGGCTGTGCTGGAACAGGTGGAGCAATCCGGCATCCGGGCTTTGGTGCTGACCAACTGCTGCGATGCCATGCTGCGCGTTTACGATGTGCTGGCTGCCAGTGGTAAGATGGAATTTTTGCAGCTGCTGCCCGTCCCCCACCAGAGCACCCCGGCCACCCGCGCCCGCTTTGCGCGGGACCTGCGCAGGCTGGCGGATGCCCTGCAGCGGTACACCGGGCAGGAATTCGACGCCCAGCGCGCCCACGCCTTTTTTGTGCACAAACCCCACGCCGAGGGTCCGCATTTGACCCTGCTGGGTGCCCATGGCGGCAGCGTGCTGTATGATACCGTGCAGAAAGCCTTTGCCCTGCCCGTGGTGGATGCTACCTGCACCGGCAACCGTGAGCTTGCCGATGTTGCCCCCGCCGCACTGGAGGACTTTTTGCCCGGTTACGCCGCCGCCCTGCTGGGCCAGATGCCCTGCATGCGGATGGATGCCCCGGTCAGTGAGCGCGCCGCCCTGGTGGACGGCCAGACCGTTGGCATTGTGTACCACACCGTGCAGTTCTGTGATTATTACGCCCCCGGCCTGACCGCGCCGGAGCAGTTCCATCTGCCGGTATTAAAAATTGAAACCGACTGTTCCCGCCAGACCTTTACCAGCGGCGGCGGGCAGCTGAGCACCCGCCTGGGCGCATTTGCCGAAAGCCTGAACGCCGTTCCCGATACCGAAAACAAGGAGGCCCCCGCCATGAACACCAACGCACAATATGCCGCCGGCATCGACAGCGGCTCTGCCAGCACCGATGCCGTGATCCTGGATCGCAGCGGAAAGATCTGCGGCTGGGCCATTGTGCCCACCGGCGCCGGGGCTGCAACCGGCGCCCGCCAGGCACTGGAACAGGCCCTGACGATGGCAGGCATTGCCGAAAGCGACCTGGGTTCCAAGGTATACACCGGCTACGGGCGCGAGTTCCTGGGCGATGACGGCGCAGCCGTGACCGAGATCACCTGCCATGCCCGCGGGGCTC
>ENA-ORSS01004220-ORSS01004220.1-human-gut-metagenome-genome-assembly--contig:-NODE-4220-length-10910-cov-14.562690_pt1 | contig 10910 bp, 2 predicted proteins | sample MGYA00241899_ERZ509162 | MGnify/ENA primary metagenome ERZ509162 (study PRJEB26280, sample SAMEA2338641) | human gut metagenome | biome: human gut; feature: human-associated habitat; material: faeces... | reverse complement strand
ATCCCTTGCGAGAAACGTTTCTATCGTGAAAAAACACGCTGCTGCCATTCATGCGACGGCAGCGCAAGTAAGTTGCATGGGCAGCGCAGCCTTACTTCCGGGCTGCGCTGGCACAAAGGAAGAAAAAATTAAAAGGAGAACAGATTATGAAAGCAAAGAAAATCGTTGCTCTCGTGCTGGCACTCGTCATGGTACTCGCTCTGGGTACTTCGGCGCTTGCTGCAACTGGTGACATGAGCAATCCCGTTACCGTCTCTGGCGTCACCCTGAGATTCGGTGATCCGAACTACCCCGCAACCGCCCCGGAGAAGTATATGTACTTCAAGGAAACCGGTACCGGCACCTATGACGCCATCTACAGCACCGATGGCACGACCGAGGATACGAGCTACTATCCCGACATTCTCGCTCTGTACATCTCGGGCAGTGTCTCCAGCATCACTGGTTCGGATATGATCTTCGTGACCTATGATGCAGCTGGTACGCCCACGGAATCCGAAACTACAACTGTGAACACGAAGAACTTCTATACGATCAAGCCGCAGTCTGACAACTCCACGATCACTGTCAACGGCAATGTGACCGTGAGCTTCTCGGCTCCGAATGTCCAGATCGCGGAAGGCAGCAATCCGGCAGCTGTTACCGGCTACCTGCCCGTCGGACAGTTTGCCCGCTACAACAGCTTCGGCTGGGGTACGCTGTACACCGACAACACCAATATCAAGTCGACCAGCAACACGACGAAGTTCCTGGACGGCTATGTTTCCACCGGCGTCTCCCTCGGCATGGCCGGCGGCTACATCCAGTTCGACATGGGCACCCATCCTATCGAGAACAATGCGAAGAATCCCTACGGCATTGACTTCATCGTTTATGGCAATGCCTTCGTCGGCAACCCGGAGGCCGCCTGTGTCATGGTTTCCAATAATGGCACCGAGTGGTTCACGCTGGCCGGTTCCCGCCACTATATGAGTGATACCCTGTGGAACCAGAAGATCTCCTACGTCCGCATTGAGGGCGATCAGAAGAATCTGAACACCTCGTTTGGTGGGGACGGCGTTTACTACTCCACCAACTATGTAAGCCCGAGCGAGCAGACGCAGACTGCTATCAACGCTGCCATCTCTGCCGCAACGTGGCAGGGCATCCCTGCAGCAAGCAGCAGCGGCGCTGTGAACCTGTCCTACTGGCCGGAGTGGGCAAACCGCACCAGCGCGCAGGCTGAAAACTACGGCAACGTCTGGAAGATCGGTACGGATCCCAAAATTCCCGCTGTCGCGGCCACGGCGAACAACGCCGGCGTCAACTGGGACAAGGCGGACAAGGTCAGCACCGAGCCGAACGGCGCAGAAGTCATCACCTACTCCGGTCTGACGATCGTTCCGGACGACACTGTGGTTCTGAAGAATCAGGGCATTACCAGCCCGTCGCAGGCGCAGATGACGGACGTTTATCAGTGGGGCTATGCAGACGTCCGTGTCAACGGCACCGCCTACGGCACCGCGATCAACCCGTATGCAAGCGCAGCCTCTGTCGGTAACGGCGGCGACGGCTTTGACCTCTCCTGGGCGGTCGATGCGAACGGTGTACCGCATCCGATGACCTCCGCAAGATACATCCGCGTCTACAGCGCGGTTCTGTTCAACGCAGGCATCTTCGGTGAAACCTCCGCTGAGGTCTGCGGTCTGTACGTCGCAAATTCTGCAAGTAGCAATGTTGGTGTAAGCGACAATGTATCGCTTTGGGCAGAAGGTGCTGAGGAACCGCTGCCTCTCAATGCAAACAGCGCAACATCTGTCGCGCCGGGAAGATATTACCTGTTCTCTGGAGAAAGCAATGTGTACGTCAATGGTGTGAAGAAAACTGTCTCGGCTGAAGAGTATTGCGAAATTGTTATTACCGCAGGGCAGAAAATTCAGATTATCGCTCAGAGTGACACTGAAGCACCGTTCCTGACCGTTCTTTGCGGGGAGTAATAGTTTCAAATGAACCAGATATATGCCACTAGCCCAGCGGACTCCCGAAAGGGAGTCCACCGGGCTATAATTATTTTTTTGCTATGTATTTCAATTGTACTTTCGATTGGAAGTATAGCAATATCTGCCGCAGAGTCAACAACATATGAGGTTAACCTCTCCGATGCAAAAATTATCGGCACGGTTTCCCTGAGTTCAATAGACTATCCCCTATATAGTATTGATGTAAACGGCACAAATTATAGTTCGATTCATATCGTCCCCAACTCAGCAACAATTACAGTATCTGGAGCAGAGAAGAAGTTTCCGCAAACAGCACATACTGCCGATACAAATGGTAGTATAGGAACACTTGCATCAACAAACATTTCTGCGAATGATATAAACTTTGGAAATGCAGTAAAGTACTATAGTGCCTCAAAAGTATCTCTTAATGAAGGGATTCAACTAATCACAGAGAATAACCTATTGCTATTTCGCCTTAGATATGGCGTGGGGCCAATGGCAAGAAACTGTGCTTACTTGATCGTTTCATGGAGTCCAGTTCCAACTGTTGATAAGACAAAACTGGAAGCCGCTCTTAGTAGCGCTCCGCAACCAGATTCAGATACGAGCTATTACCATACCGGTGATTACTACAACGGTTGTACTGTAAGCAGCGACGGTTTCTGGAATGATTATAAAAGGGTATATGCTGAGGCAAAAAATGTAAACGATGATCCTGGCGCTACACAGTCAAAGGCTGATACTGCAACGGAAAGACTTGGAATTGCAGTTAGCAACCTGATTTCCACAGACAATCTGAACACCACGCCGCTTTATGAGGCGTGGCAGCGTGCCAACAGTCTCGACTACAATGATCTTTCCCTGCAAGCATACACGGAAACAAGCGTGGCAAAGTTCAAGGCAGCGCGCGACAAGGCAAAAGCGTATCTGGACTCTCTGTTTGCAGATGGAAAGAAACCCGAAAACACAGCCGAGAATCAGGCTGCGCTTGACGCGGCGGTTGCCAATGCAAAGGCGCTGCCGACGCTGCTCGTCCACCAAAGTCTGGTTTCCCACAGCGAACAGAATGCCAAGAACATTCAGGCGCTGGCGGCCCGCTATGGCGCGGGTGAAAATCCGGGCTATACGGCAGAAAGCTGGACAAATCTCCAGTCCGTGCGCACCGCGGCGCTCGCCTACGTCAAGGCGCATCCGGTGACGGCCAATCTGACGCGGCAAGAGAACACAGATCTGCACGACCATGCAGTTAAGCTCTGGAACGCGATCTGTGCGCTCAAGTCCGACAAGGAGCAGATCAGCGTCACGCTGACCTACACGGACGACTACCATCTGCGCGTCCCGTCCAGCACGCTGGCGGACAAGACCAGCCTGACGCCCGGCTCTGCAAGCTACACGCTGACCAGCGGCAGCACGCTCCGCGATCTGCTCACCAAGATCGAATACAACTATCCGACCGGCGACTGGTCAAATGATCTGTATCCCGGGCTGGCCTCCGACGCGGATGCACGCCGCTTTTATCAGTGGAACATCTACGTCAACGGCGTTCAGCAGAATGTTGCCTTCATCGCTGATGAAACCCGCATGGATTACCTGAAGCTGCCGCTCCGCGACGGCGATCAGGTACAGATCACGTTCTCTGAATCACCGTCCTACGCCTACAACTACATCTACCGTAAATTGGCAGAGTTGGACGAGACATCCAGCATACTCGGCACGCTCCGCTTTGGCAAGGACAGCAGCACGAGCGCCGAGGCAGGCACCGAGCTGTCCCTGACGGTCGAAGGCGCGAAGACGGCGCACCTCTGGAGCTATAACGGCAGTTACGCGCCCTATGCAGGCGCAAAGATCGCCGTCTACGGCCCCAAGACGGACGCTGGCTACCCGGCCAAGGCAACCATCCTAGACGCAGTAACGGATGAAAAGGGCAAGACCTCCATCAAGCTCTATGCCGAGGGCACATATCTTGTCACGGCATTTGACCCGCGCGAAAACGACGAGTCCACGTCCACCTTCTACTCGGGTATGGCGGCTGCGCCGTATCTCGAGGTCACGGTCGGCGCGTCCAACGACGCAACCGGCGTGAAGAAGGAACTCAAAACTGAGCTTGACACGATCTTCAATGCCTACCCGCAGGAGCAGTTCCGCGCGACCGCGTGGGAACAGCTGAAAGCGGCGTATGACGATGCCGTTGAAGTCCTGAACAGCTCCAACAGCAGCGTTGCCGAAGCTCGCGCGGCGCAGCAGACTGCGATTGAAACGATCCAGAAGCTGCAAAACGAGATGCTGGGCGACAATCAGGACGCCTTAAGCCGTTTCCGCAAGTATCTTGCCATGCTGCCCGATGACACCAGCAAGATCACAAGCGCGACGGCGGTGCAGGAGGCCGTCAAGAACCTCCAGACTGCGTATTCTGCGCTGACTTCGTACCAGAAATCGCTGCTTACCGGTCCGGAGCAGCAGAAGTACAAAGCCATCGTGGACTATATGAAGCAGCATGGCGACAACCTGCCTGATCCGAAGTCCTACGAGCTGAATCTCGTCGTCAAGGGCGACAACGAAGAATCTACAAAGATTCTGAACGCGCTGTACGATTCCCTGCGCGAGAATCCTGCGAAGCAGGACCGCGGTACCAGCGGCGGCGGCGACCACACACGCGCAATTCCGATTGCAACTCCATTCTCCTTCGGTACATATAGCAAGGCAAACGAACGCTTTACCTCGTTTAAGGCTGGAGCGGACGGCACCATCGCAGTCGAGCCGCTGACGTATGTCAACGTTGTGACGGATCTGACGTATGCCGCCTACTTCCAGACGCGCGACGCCATTTTCCTGCAAGGCAAGGATTCCTACACAACGGGTTCTGGCTGGGCGCTGACCGACGAGAACTTGATCTGCACAAAAACTGGCAGCACCCTATACTATGCCGCAGACGGCGGTTTGACGCTCTGGATCAACGGCGAGCTGTACGAACTTAAGAGCGTGACCTATTCCGGTATCAGCAAAAATGACATCACCGGAAAATCGCTGACGATCTACGACGCCGACCTTGACAGCAACGGCAAGCAGTACAAAGGCAAGGACTATCAGTGGATCAATGTTCAGTTCAGGTCCGGTCTGCAAACCTTTACCATGCCCTATGAGGATGTAACGATCACGATCACCTGGGCAAAGGCTGAAACGCTTGAGCAGACAAGAGACGCCGCGAAAAAGGCTGTTCTGGCCGAGTTCAACGCCTACGTCAAGTCGGACTACACCGGTGAGAACTGGGCAAAGCTCGAAAAGGCAAAGGACGACGGTCTGGCTGCAATCACAGCGAGCAAAACCGCAGCTGATATTACCACCGCAAGAAAAGCCGCGATCAACGCGATGGCTGCGATCCCGACAAAGAATGAGGATGGCAAAACCGGCGACATCGGCCCGAAATACCCGTTCAAGAATTCCAATGTCGTCGGCCGTGTCCACGTGATCGTCGAGAACACGACGTTCGAGAGTGAAACCCTCCCGACTTCGCTGAAAAATGAGTTCATCAACGACTGGTATGACCTGACCGAAGACGACAGCATGATGACCGTGATCCTCAAGGCACTTGAGGGCAAGGGTTATCACTGGCAGGGTGGCGCAGATGACTACGCCATTTCCTACCTGGCTTCGGTCGAGAAAGACGGCGGCACGCTTGCAGAGTTTACCGGCGGCGGCAACTCCGGTTGGATGGGTACGCTGAACGACTGGTTCGTGAACAAGGGCTTCAACAGCTTCCGCGCCTCGGATAATTCGCTGCAAGACGGCGATTATATCCGCGTCATGTACACGACCGCGCTCGGCGCTGATCTCGGCGGCTCGTGGAGCAATACCAGCCCGACGCTCAAATCCCTGAACGTCAGAGGCGGTACGCTCTCGCCTGCTTCTCTCTCCTCCGGCGTGACGGACTATGTCCTGCAAATTACGGAGTCTGATGCGACTGTTACGGTTTCCTACGAACCGACGAACAAGAACTATCAGGCGCGCATGTATCTCAACAATTACAATAATGAGAACAGCCGCTACGCCAGCGGCAGCCGTATGCAGGTCTCGTCCGGTGACATCGTTTACATCGGTGTCGGCGAAGCCGGTTGGCCCAGCATGAACGAAGCCAGCCCGGCGACAAGGTACACCATCCGCGTCGTCATTCAGGGCAATCTCGATGATTTGAAGGAAATCGTTGCCCGTTTGCCCGATGCTTCGAAGCTGACGCTTGCAGATGCGGAAGACGTAGAAACGGCGTATAGCCTCTATCAGGCGCTGGACGAAAGCCAGAGAGCTGATTTCGGTTCACCCAACTACAACAAGCTCATGGCTTGCTATAAGAGACTGCCGATCCTTAGAGCTGTTTCTAAGGTAACAACCGCCGCAAACAAGCTTCCGCAGAATCCTGCCAACCTGACGCTTGCTGACAAGCAAATCGTCGCAGACGCGCAGGGCGCGTTGGATGAGCTTACCGCGCTTGGCGCAGAAACCGAAATCAGCGCTGCTATTCGGAAACGGATCACCGACGCAACGGCGAAAATCTCCCAGCTGGAGGTTGCCCGGGTTGAGGCACTGATTAACGCTCTGCCCGACCCGATTTCGGGGGCTGAACGTGCGCAGTACGACGAAGCCAAAGCGGCATACGACGCACTGACCACGGAGCAGAAAAACAAGATCGGTTCGCTCACGTATCAGAAGCTCTTGAAAGCAAAAGAGCAGCTGGACGCAAGCGAAACGCCGAGCAACCCGGCGGATTGGCAGACGCCGTATCACAAGACACAGGTTTATCTGAAGTCTGCGGTCCCCAACCCGATTGTTGACTCCGTAAAGGGCGAATGGGCAATCATCGGTCTTGCCAGAAGCGACGCATCCATGTCCACAAACTACTACAGCAGTTACTATGACAGAGTTGTAGCCTATGTGGAGGAGAAAATTAACAATGAGGGGCAGCTGCATACTGTAAAATCGACCGAAAACGCCCGTGTTGCCCTTGCAGTAACTGCAATCGGCAAAGACCCGAGAAACGTCGGTGGTCACAATCTTCTGACTGCGCTGAATGATGTGACTTATGTGAATAAGCAGGGCGTCAACGGTCCGATCTGGGCGCTGCTTGCGCTGGACAGCAAGAATTACGATGCTCCCGGCCGTGAAGCGCTGATCACATCCATTCTTGGGCAGCAGTTTGAAGACGGCGGCTGGGCAGTTACTCCGGAGGGAAGTACGCCCGCAACCACCGCTGATGTCGACATGACGGCAATGGCAATCCAAGCGCTGGCTCCGTACTACAACACCCGCAAGAATGTCAAGAACGCTGTCGATAAAGCGCTGATCTGCCTGTCCGGAAAGCAGTTGGGAGACGGTCGTTTCCAGTCGTGGGGTACCACGAACTCTGAATCTGCGGCACAGGTCGTTGTTGCGCTCAGTGCGCTCGGTATCGATGCGGACAAGGATACCCGCTTCGTCAAGAGTGGCAATTCCGCACTTGATGGACTCCTGTCCTTCGCCGTAAAGACTGGCGGCTTCGGTCACGACGATAATGTTGTCAACCAGATGGCAACGGAGCAGGCTTATTATGCGCTGGCTGCGTATGACCGCTTCGACCGTAAGGCAAACCGTCTGTACGGCATGCGCGACGTTGTGCCGATGGAAGATGTGGATGTGCAAGGTGTCATCGACCTGATTAACAATATTGGCTACGTTGACGAATATAGCTATAACCGCATCGCGGACGCACGCAGCGCCTATGACAACCTCTCTGCTGCCGACAAAGCGAAGGTTACAAACTACAGCATTCTGGAAGATGCCGAGGACGCTTACAAGACAATCCTCCGTAAAAAGCAGTCCGAGCGTTACAAGGAACTCAAGGCGCACTATGACGATCTTCTGAACGACAAAACCAAGAAGTACGGTACCGCCGCAAAGAAGAAACTCGCAAGCATTCTCCAGCAGGCACAGACGGATATGAACGCCGCAGTTTCTTGCGAACGGGTGGAGGAAATCTTCCAAAAAGCCATGTCCGATCTGGATGCTGTGAAACCCGGCGACATTGAAGTTACGTTCCGACTCATCGGTGCGCTGGAAGCAACACAGGACGTAAACCTCACAAGCGACAGCTATCTGCCCGAATACGTCACGTGGGTTCCCACCAAAACGTATGCGCTGCAAGAGAACGCCACGGTTTATGACCTCTTTACCGAGGCCATGAAGGATGCCGGCTTGCGGTATATCGGTGCGGAAAGCAACTATGTCAGCACCATCTATGCCCCGTCCTGCCTTGGCGGATACGCCTTGAGCGAGTTTACCAATGGCACGCGCTCCGGCTGGATGTACACCGTCAACGGCACACACGTCAACAAAGGTCTGCAATACTGGACGCTGAACGACGGTGATGTAGTCATCTGGCACTATGTCAACGACTATGCCCACGAAGTCGCAGACTGGTTTGACGATCCGAATTACCCGTCGCTTGGCAATGGAACCTACTACAACGGCTGGCTCCGCGCTGCGGACATCAGCCCCGAACAGTATGTCAATGAGCTGCTGGGCAAGATTTTGAAGGTTGGCAAGAACGGCACGGTCGAACCGAAGCTGACATTCCAGCACATCGGCAAGTCTGTTACCTTCACCTTCAAACCGGACACCGGCTATAAGGTCAAGGACGTCAAGGTCAACGGCAAGTCTGTCGGCGCAGTCAAGACCTATACCATTGACAAGCTCACGGTATCGACCAGAATCGAAGTTGAGTTCACCAATGGTAAACTTCCGTTCACGGACGTGCGTGAAAGCGACTGGTTCTACGAGGATGTTGCATTCGCGTATGAAAACGGTCTGTTCGCAGGCACGAGCAACACAACGTTCTCTCCGAACGCATCCATGACCCGCGCGATGCTCGTCACGGTTCTGTACCGACTGGAAGGTCAGCCCGCAGTCAACGGACGCAGCGGATTCTCGGATGTCCAGTACAACGGCTACTATGAGGACGCTGTGACGTGGGCAGCCGACAACGGCATCGTCAACGGCACCAGCATCACGACGTTCTCTCCGAACGCAAATGTCACGCGTGAGCAGATGGCGGCAATTCTGTACCGCTATGCGCAGCACAAGAAGTACAATACCGCCGCAAGCTCCGGCTTGAATGGATTTACAGACCACGCAAGCGTGTCCGGCTATGCCGCGGCTTCGCTGGAATGGGCTGTTGCCGAAAAGCTGGTCAACGGCAGCGCCGGCAAGCTCATGCCGACCGGCAACGCTACCCGCGCACAGGTTGCAGCCATTCTCCACCGCTTCGTGGAAAACGTGGCGAAAACCACAAAATAATCACTTTGCAGCACAGGACTGCCCCCATTTGGGGGCAGCCCTGCTTGCCGCATTTATAGGGGGAAATACAAATGAGAAGAACCAAACGAATTGCATGGATTCTGACCCTCGCGATCCTTTTGACGCTGACGGTTCCCGCGTTGGCGGCGTCCAGCGTCCAGAATGAAGTACAAGGCAGCGCCGCCTATATGGTGTCCGCTGTCAAAGCGCCGGAGGTCGGCTCCATCGGCGGCGAATGGGCAATTATCGGTCTTGCCCGTTCCGGTTACGCTGTTCCCGCAAATTACTACGAAGATTACTATGCGCGCGTCGAGAAGTACGTCAAGAACTGCTCCGGCGTGCTGCATGAAAGAAAATACACTGAGTATTCCCGCGTCATTCTCGCGCTGACTGCCATCGGGCGCGATCCGTCCAAGGTCGCGGGCTACAATCTCCTAATGCCCCTCGGAGACTTTGAAAAAACCATCTGGCAGGGCATGAACGGCCCCATCTGGGCGCTCATCGCGCTCGATTCCGGCAATTACGATATTCCCAAAAATCCTGCCGCAAAGACACAGGCCACGCGCCAGCTTTACATCGATGAGATCATCAAGAATCAGATGAAGGACGGCGGCTGGAGTCTCACCGGCACCGGCGATTCCGACGTGGACATTTCCGCAATGGCATTGCAGGCACTTGCAAAATATCAGGATCAGAAAGCGGTCAAAACCGCGACAGACAAGGCTCTGACCTACCTTTCCAAAGTGCAGGACAGCAAGGGCGGCTACGCATCGTGGGGCACGACCAACGTAGAGTCCGTTGCGCAGGTCGTGGTCGCGCTCTGTGAGCTTGGAATTGACCTTGGAGACAGCCGCTTTGTGAAAAACGGTCATACCTTGACGGATAATCTTCTCTCTTTCCGGCAGTCTAACGGCGGCTTCTACCACGTTCTCGACGGTTCGGACGGCAACAACCAGATGTCTGCGGAACAGGGCTTTTACGCTTTGGTCGCCATTGACCGCGCCGAAAACGGCAAAACCACCCTCTACCGCATGGGTGACGTGACCAAAAACACCTCGAAGCCCGCCTCGAACGTCAACAAGGGCAATGTGGACGCTTCTGTGAATGTTCCCGGCGTGGCCGCTCCCGGCACAACGTTCACCGATGTGAAAAATCACGTGAACAAAGCTGCTATCGAAGAACTTGCATCCCGCGGCATCATCAACGGCATGGGAAAAGGTACATTCATGCCCAACAAGACCATGACGCGCGCGGAATTTGCCGCCATCGTTACCCGCGCCCTCGGTTTAGCAGCCAAGGACACGAAAGCCTTTACGGACGTTCCCAGCTCCAAATGGTACGCCGGTTACATCGGCACAGCCAACAGCAGCGGCATTGTCAACGGCGTTGGCAGCGGCAAGTTTAACCCGGACGGCACGATCACCCGGCAGGAGGCTGCCGCGATGGTCGCAAGAGCGGCAAAGCTCTGCGGGCTGGATACCTCGATGGATGCCGCATCGGTCAAGGATATGCTGGCGCAGTTTGGAGATTACCGGAGTGTCGCGTCCTGGGCAAAGGAACCGATGGCGTTCTGCTACTCCGTCAATATCCTCGACCAGAGCGACCTCA
>ENA-ORSS01004208-ORSS01004208.1-human-gut-metagenome-genome-assembly--contig:-NODE-4208-length-10933-cov-3.449991_pt1 | contig 10933 bp, 11 predicted proteins | sample MGYA00241899_ERZ509162 | MGnify/ENA primary metagenome ERZ509162 (study PRJEB26280, sample SAMEA2338641) | human gut metagenome | biome: human gut; feature: human-associated habitat; material: faeces... | reverse complement strand
CTATTGGGGATTCGTACCGGAAGATCACGTAGTAGGTAAACCGATCGTCGTATGGTTATCATTAGATAAAGACCGTAACTGGTTCGATGGTAAAATCCGCTGGAACCGCATCTTTAAGTGGGTAGACTGAGTAATCAATGGGAAAGGGACTCAAATGGATTATAGCTTTTGCCGGAGCAATGGTCATCGTACTGTTGCTCCGCGGCTTTGCTTTTACCTCATGCCTGATACCTTCGGCGGGTATGGAGAATTCCCTTTTTCAGGGTGAACGTATTCTGGTAAATAAATGGAGCTACGGACTTCGTGTACCCTATATGTCATTATTCTCCTACCACCGCTGGGGAGAAAGTCCCATACATAAAGACGACATCGTCGTATTCAATAACCCTGCGGGTATCAAAGAACCCGTTATAGACCGAAGAGAGATTTATATAAGCCGATGCATCGGTGTACCGGGGGATACGTTACTTATCGATTCACTCTTCAACGTGGTCGACCGTAGCACACAACTCGGACCGGACCGGAAACAACTATATACGTATCCGCAAACCAAGGAACAGCAACTGGATTCATTGCTTTCTATTCTTTCTATTGGCCCTAATGAACTGATGGGACAACACGAAGGAAAAAATGTACGGAGCTTCAGCCGCTATGAGTATTATTTGCTCGATCAGGCTATGAACGGGAAAAGCTGGATACAGCCTTTACAACAAAGCTTACAGGAAGAAGCTAAACCACTCATCGTTCCGGGTAAAGGAAAAGCAGTCCGGGTATATCCGTGGAACCGGACATTGTTACGAAACACGCTGGTACTGCATGAGGGTAAACAGGCGGAGATCCGAAACGATACGCTCTACATCGAAGGCCGTCCTTCACAACATTGTTATTTCACCAAAGATTATTACTGGATGGCTTCCAATAATTCGGTAAATCTTTCCGATTCCCGCCTGTTCGGTTTCGTACCGCAGGATCATGTCATTGGAAAAGCTTCACGAATCTGGTTCTCAAAAACAGACCATACGGGAATCTTTAGCGGATACCGCTGGGAACGATTCTTCCAACCGGTAAAATAGTTCGTATCCCCGGATAACAAATTATATAATAACAATCAAGTAATCACTAATCATCAATTACCAATGAAAGTTGCCTATCTTTCTTCTGCCTATCTGGCTCCTGTAGAATACTACAGCAAATTGTTGAACTACGATAAAATATTCATCGAACAACACGACCATTACATGAAGCAGACCTACCGGAACCGTTGTACCATTGCCGGACCGGAAGGCGAACTGGCACTTTCTATCCCCACCGTAAAACCGGAAGAGCCTAAATGCCCGATGAAAGATATCCGGATTTCGGATCATGGGAATTGGAGGCATCTACACTGGAATGCAATAGAGTCGGCCTATAACAGTACTCCATTTTTTGAATATTACAAAGATGATTTTCGCCCGTTCTATGAGAAAAAATATGAATTTCTGACGGACTTCAACGAAGAATTATGCCGACTGGTTTGCGAACTGATAGATATACAGCCTGCCATTGAACGGACGAAAGAATATAAAACAGACTTTGCCCCGAACGAAATCGATTTTCGCGAAGCGATCCATCCCAAGAAAGATTTTCACCGGACAGATCCGGAATTTATCCCTCAGCCTTACTATCAGGTATTCGAAGCCCGCCACGGTTTTCTACCCAACCTGAGCATCATCGACCTTCTGTTTAATATGGGACCGGAAAGCCTGCTGATACTGCAGAAAACATGTGCCGATTCTCAATAAAAGGGAGCGATCCCCTTGAATTTCCCTCTTTTTTTAAACCATCCCATCAACTTTATAGCTATATTTGCGCTCTGCGTGTGCGATAACGAAGCCACAAGACAAGAAGTCTAACCTTTAAAAGCAATAGTATGGCAAACTTATTTAGTGTAAAGGACAAAGTAGTAGTCATTACCGGTGGAACGGGAGTATTAGGAAAAGCAATTGCAGCCCACCTGGCAGAAGAAGGTGCCAAAGTCATTCTCCTCGGACGTAAAACCGAAGTGGGTAATAAGATTGTAGAATCAATTCGTACCCAAGGAGGTGAAGTGCTGTTTCTGACAACCGATGTACTCGACCGGAAGATACTTGAACAGAACCTGGCGGATATACTGAAAGCTTATGGGCGGATAGATGCATTACTCAATGCGGCAGGAGGCAATATGCCGGGAGCTACGATCTCACCTACAGGCGATATCTTTGACCTGAAAATAGATGAATTCCAGAAAGTATTGGATCTGAACCTGACCGGTACGATACTGCCGACACAAGTATTCCTGAAACCCATGGTGGAGCAAAGAGCGGGCGCTATCGTCAATTTCTCATCCATGGCTGCTTTCCGCCCTTTGACGCGTGTGGCCGGCTATGCCGCTGCCAAGGCCGGGATCTCCAATTTCACCGCATTTATGGCCACGGAGATTGCCAAAAAGTTTGGTGAAGGAATCCGTATAAATGCCATCGCCCCGGGATTCTTCCTGACAGAACAGAATCGTGCACTACTAACCAATCCGGACGGCACCTATACACAACGGGGACAAGACGTAATCCGTCAAACGCCATTCGGGCGTATGGGACGTGCCGAAGAGTTATGCGGAACAATTCAATACCTCATCAGCGACGCAGCAAGCTTTGTAACGGGTACAGTGGCGGTAGTGGATGGAGGATTCAATGCCTTTGCGATGTAAAGAAAGTCTAACTTCTGATCCCACACATATCTGAAAAGGGAAGAGACAGAACAGACACACTGACTGATTAAACCAACCTCAAATAAAAACAGACTTATGAATCAACCAGATATCATGACTTTACCAAAAGACAAACTCTTTTTATCCGAACAAACCTGGCGTTGGTACGGACCGGACGATCCTGTCAGCCTTTGGGATATTAAACAAGCCGGAGCTACGGGTATTGTTAACGCTTTACACCACATTCCCAACGGTGAAGTGTGGACCGTCGAAGAAATTATGAAACGAAAGGAACTGATCGAATCTGTCGGCCTGAAATGGTCGGTAGTAGAGAGTGTCCCGGTACACGAACATATCAAAACCCAGACTGGCAACTTTCGGAAATACATCGAGAATTATAAAGAGAGTTTGCGTAACTTGGGACAATGCGGCATCCATATCGTTACTTACAATTTTATGCCTGTGCTCGACTGGACTCGTACGGATCTTGCCTATACCCTCCCCGATGGCTCCAAAGCCCTGCGTTTTGAACGCGCCGCCTTCATAGCTTTTGATCTTTTCTTACTGAAACGGCCGGGTGCCGAAGCCGAATACACAGATGAAGAAAAAACGAAAGCGAGAATCCGGTTTGAACAGATGGACGAAAAGGAGAAACAACTCCTTGTCCGTAATATGATTGCCGGGCTTCCCGGTTCGGAAGAAAGCTTCACATTGGAGCAATTTCAGCATGAATTGGACCGATACAGAGGCATCGATGCAGAAAAGTTACGCACCCACTTAATCCATTTCCTCAAAGAAATAACTTCGACGGCAGACGAAGCCGGTGTGAAGCTGGTTATCCACCCGGACGATCCTCCTTGCTCCATTCTCGGTTTGCCACGCATCATGAGCTGTGCAGAAGATTTTCAGGCACTGATCGATGCCGTCCCTAACGAATCGAACGGACTCTGCCTTTGTACCGGATCACTCGGTGTAAGCTGTGCCAATGACTTGGAAGATATGATGAGACGGTTTGGAGACCGGATCAACTTTGTCCATTTCCGAAGTACCCAACGGGATGCTGAAGGTAATTTCTACGAAGCCAATCACCTGGAAGGAGACGTGGACATGTATCACGTCATGAAGGCCTTCCTGGAGTTACAACAGAGAAGAAAAGTATCGATCCCCATGCGCCCGGACCACGGACACCAGATGGTGGATGACCTTAAAAAGAAAACAAACCCGGGATACTCCTGCATAGGACGCCTGCGAGGACTTGCCGAGTTAAGGGGATTGGAAATGGGAATTGCAAAGTCAATCTTTTAAAATCCGAAAGCTACAACAGCCAACTTCTTTATCCGGTACAAATACAGATTCCACAGATTAACACAGATTCCCCAATAGGACAATCAATCTCTGCTAATCTGTGGAATCAATAGTATATCGACAAATATACAAGGTTTGTACAAGGGTCAGCCGACTTGCTGCCTGTACACCTCCTCCTTGATTCTTTCTACCTGCTCAGCCAACCGGGGAGAATCTTCACTTCCCATAATCCAAAGCGGACAAGCATCTTCCAACGCATGATAAGAAGGCTGCACATAAGTTTTATCCAGCACTTCATATCCATTACGCCGGTAGTAATTCACACGACGGGTAGTCATTTCATCTTCTGTAGGTTCTACTTCGAGCAGGCGTACCCCTTTCAGGTGTTCAGCCACATAATCAAGCACTTGCTGCCCTATCTTTTTATTCCGCATCTCAGGGAATACAGCCAAATGTTCCAGATAGTAGAAGTCACCCATATCCCAATATACAAACATTCCACTCAATTCTCCATCACATTCAATAGCATTGAAATACATTGGGGCATGGTTCTCAATCATTCGCTTCAACTGCCCGATTTTTCTTCTCTCACTTTCGGGAAAAGACTCCTCGTACAAAGGAATCAAACGGTTCAGACGTGAATCGTCAGCACTCGTAATACGGATTAATGTCATCATAAATTCTATGTTTTCGAGCAAAGATAAGCTGAATAAGCCGGAAGACAGCGGTCTTTAAACATTTTTACGCAATCTTTTTAAGCAGAAGATATGCAGGCATTATTCACCGACGGACATCCCCCCGACAGGTTCAATCCAATACTATTAAAAATAATTAATAAGCGAGAAAAAGCAGAGTCACCCGGACCAAAGAGCCATATTAATCCATACATTTGCCGCCAATTATGGCAGCATACATCAAACTACTAATGTTATGCCTGTTGTTTTTGGTATTCGGTACCCAGAAAAGCAGTGCTCTACAGCCCGTAAATAACGGGGTGGCGGTCACTACTGCCGTAAAAAGCCACACTCACAATGTTCCCTCTTTTGATAACTCCGGTCACGATCTGTTTGACTTCAATCAGGGGATACTGCTTAAGAAATCGGTTTCGGATTCAGCCAATCCGTATAAACAGAGCAATAACTTCCATCCCGCTATCAAGACGGATGCTCAGAGACCGATAACATTCAAAGAAGATACTTCTACCTATACCCTCCGTAACAGAGTTAAGCCTGCACAAAAATACGATGTATTTGCGCTCAGGCATATCCTTATTTAGCACTTTCTGCATCACGGCTTTATAGGTTCATATACAGCCCGCACCAGGATGTTTTTTTAGTTTATATATTCCAAGGTCAGAGAGTGCATCGTAAAGATTTATATAAGTATTAATTGTGTGTCTAATAGTAATGTCAATCCTCAGATGCACCCTCTTCCTTTTTTTCTTATCTGTAAATCAGTGTAGAGAGATATTCCTCTGCAAACATTTCATTGGCTACCTCCAACAGTCCTTCTGCTGTCAAGGCTTCGATACGCCGGAAAACAGATTCGGATGATTCATACTTATTGTAGTGTAGAAAAGTCTTCGCCATTCCCAGCGCATTGTTTTCGTTATTATCGGAAGCGACCCCGATCTGGCCGATCAGTTGCTTTTTGGCAGCCATCAATTGCGAAGAGGTCATCTTCACATCACGCATCCGTTTCAGCTCCTTGTAAGTCAGTTTCAGACAAGTATCCACATCCTCCGGATCGGTACCGAAATAAATGCAGAAAGCCCCCGTATCGGTATATGATGTCAAGTTGGACTCCACCGTATAGACCAGTCCCCTGCGTTCGCGCAGAGAGACATTCAGACGACTGTTCATCCCCGGACCACCCAGAATATTATTCAGCAGATACAATGCGGTACGCTTGTCATCATAAGCATTATATCCCCGACTGCCAATCATCACATGTGCCTGATGGGTCTCCTTGTGAACAACCAACTGCTCGGGTACATAAAGCGGAGGTATCGTACGCTGATTCTCAACCGTAACCAACGGAAGATCCACTAACAGCTTCTCCACCTGACGGACTATTTTCTGAAAATTGAAATCACCCAGGACAAAGAATACCATATTGGAGGGTTGATAAAACCGGGAAGTAAAAGCCATGGCATCCTCGCTCCGGAACTTCTTCAGCAGATCGGGTCTGCCCAGGATATTACGTCCTAACGGATGATTGCGGAAGATCATATCTTCAAAGTCATCAAAGATCAATTCCGAAGGAGTGTCTTCGTACGACTGTATTTCATCGATAATCACCTCTGTCTCTTTTTCGATTTCGTTCTGCGGAAAGGTGGAATGGAAAACGATATCCGCCAGCAGTTCCAGTGCCCTTCCGAAGTGCTCGGTCAGAAATGCCGAATAGATCACAGTTTCCTCTTTATTGGTATACGCATTCAGATCGCCACCCACATTCTCCATGCGGTTCAGGATATGCCAAGCCTTCCGTTTCCGGGTACCTTTAAAAATAAGATGCTCTACAAAGTGAGCCATTCCTTGTTCATTTTCGGCCTCATCACGGGTTCCGGCATCTACGGCAAATCCGCAATAAGCCACCTTCGAAGAAGAGGGTTCATGAATAATGCGAAGTCCATTGGACAGGGTATGTATATTATATTGCATTTCTGCACGGGTACTTAACTGCTTCATTCTTACTATTAAGTTAGGTTGAGGACACAAAAATACAATAAAACTTATTGTCGTTTATAGAAAATTGCAGATATTTGTAAGCTATAACATCAATAACCCTTATGGAGAAGATAGGAATTTTCTGTTCCGCATCCGGCAGCATCGACCCGATATACTTCGATGCCGCCCATCAGATTGGCGAATGGATGGGGAAAAACGGCAAGACACTTATCTATGGTGGTGCCAACCTCGGACTCATGGAATGCGTGGCCAAAGCAGTCAAAGAAAACGGGGGACATGTCATCGGTGTAGTACCTTCCAAACTGGAAGAAAACGGCAAAGTAAGTACATACCCCGATGAGATAATCGCCACACACGACCTGAGCGACCGCAAGGATATCATCCTGCAACAATCGGATGTATTGGTGGCCCTTCCCGGCGGCATAGGCACGCTGGATGAGGTATTTCATGTCATGGCAGGCAGCCGCTTCCATCGGCTATCATCAGAAGAAAGTGATCTTCTACAATGCAGATGGTTTCTACAACCCACTGCTCGCCGTGCTCAGCGAATTACAGACAAGAGGATTCACCCGTCACCCTCTGTCCTCCTATTATGAAGTAGCAAACACATTTAATGAATTAACAATTAAGATATAATGATTGAATCTATTCAAGAACTCCTGCAAAAGGAAGCACAAGCTGTGCTGAATATTCCTGTGACTGATGCCTACGAAAAGGCCGTTGAGTTAATAGTGGAACAAATACACAGAAAAAAAGGCAAACTTGTAACTTCCGGCATGGGTAAAGCCGGACAAATAGCGATGAACATCGCCACTACGTTTTGTTCGACCGGAATTCCCTCTGTCTTCCTGCACCCCAGCGAGGCACAACACGGCGATCTGGGCATCCTGCAAGAGAACGACCTGTTATTATTGATTTCAAATTCAGGTAAAACCCGTGAAATCGTAGAGTTAACCCAGCTGGCCCACAACCTGAATCCGGGCCTGAAATTCATTGTCATCACCGGCAATCCGGACAGTCCGCTTGCCAGCGAATCGGATGTATGCCTGAGCACAGGACATCCTGCCGAAGTTTGTACCCTGGGGATGACTCCGACCACTTCGACTACGGTAATGACCGTCATCGGCGATATTCTCGTAGTGCAAACCATGAAAAGGACCGAATTTACTATTGAAGAATACTCCAAACGCCATCACGGTGGTTACTTGGGCGAAAAATCAAGAAAACTATGCGTAAAGTAATCGGCATCGGAGAGACTATACTCGATATCATCTTCCGGAACGACCAGCCTTCGGCAGCCGTTCCCGGAGGCTCTGTATTCAACGGCATCGTTTCTTTGGGACGCATGGGAGTCAATGTATGCTTCATCAGTGAAACAGGGAATGACCATGTAGGAAACATCATTCTGCAATTCATGCGTGACAATCACATCCCGACGGATCACGTCAACGTGTTTCCGGACGGCAAATCGCCCGTATCCCTGGCTTTCCTCAACGAACACAGCGATGCAGAATATATCTTCTATAAAGACTACCCAAAACAGCGGCTGGACGTTTTATTCCCGTCCATCAATGAAGACGACATCATTGTCATCGGTTCATATTATGCTCTCAATCCGGTATTGCGTGATAAGATATTGGAACTGCTGGACATAGCAAAAGAAAAAAGAGCGATTGTATACTACGATCCCAATTTCCGATCCTCACACAAGAATGAAGCGATGAAACTGGCTCCGACCATTATCGAGAACCTGGAATATGCCGACATTGTAAGAGGCTCTTTGGAAGACTTCTATTATATGTACGGAATCAAAGACGTAGAAAAAATCTACAAGGATAAGATAAAGTTCTATTGTCCGCTCTTCCTTTGTACAGCCGGAGCCGAAAGAATCTCACTGCGTACGAACGCAATATCCAAAGAGTATCCTGTCGCGCCATTAGAGGCAGTCAGCACTATCGGTGCAGGAGACAATTTTAATGCCGGGCTGATCTACGGCATGCTAAAGTACGACGTCCGGTACCGTGACTTGCAACACCTGAGTGAAGAGACTTGGGATAAAGTGATACAATGCGGACAGGACTTTGCAGCCGAAGTCTGCAAAAGTTTCAACAACTCCATATCCGGGGAGTTTGCAGCAAACTACCGTTGAAAGCAATAAGCTACGGGCTACAAACTGCGAATGAATGTACAGTCATCCGGCACGGTTACCTGTAGCTTGTAGCCTGCAATTCGTAGCTAATTACTATTAACGTTGCCTAATTATCGCAAAGTAATTATACCATGTAACGAGAATTCCTATCTTTGCAATCAGTGCTTTCAGACAAATACAAACTATGTACAAGAACCTGTTCAATTTACTAACTATTTTACTTATTCTGCCTTCGTGCACAGACATGTCTCCTAACATTTCGGTGGTTTGCGAAGAGAATAATATAGGAAACTGTATTCTTAAATGGGAAACGACTCCTCTCATCAAGGGGCAGGTGAAAGTATATACATCCGACAATCCGGAGTTCATACCCGAAGATAATCCGGTTGCCATGGCCAATATCTCCGATGCGCGAATGACGATTGTGACCAACGATCCTTCCAAGCGCTCTTATTACATGCTGGTGTTCAACGATAAATACCGTGTGAAAGTGGCTCCCCGCAACGTGAATATGCCCGGCATTCAAAACTTCCGTGACCTGGGAGGTTACAAATCCGCCACCGGAAAGCATGTACGTTGGGGCAAGCTCTACCGTTCGGCACAGATAGACAGCCTGAATTGCTTTGCCTTCAGGAAACTGCAAAATCTGGGTATCAAGACCATTCTGGATCTGCGCTCCGAGAGCGAACTCCATAATACACCTCCCCTGCAAAAGGGATTCAATGTAGTACATATCCCCATCAACACGGGCGACATGGAACATATCCTGCACGGCATACAGCAAGAGAAGATCAAGACAGATACCATTTACCACATGGTAGAAGCGATGAATCGTGAACTGGTGGCCAAATACCAAAAGGAATATAAAGAGATTTTCGACATCCTGCTCGATAAAAACAGTTATCCGGTCGTGATTCACTGCTCGTCGGGAAAAGGACGGACAGGCATTGTATCCGCACTGATACTGGCCTCTTTGGATGTCAATGCAGATATCATTATGGAAGATTACCGTTTGAGCAACGATTACTTCAACATCCCCAAAGCCTCCAAATATGCCTATAACCTGCCGGTCAATTCACAGGAAGCCATCACCACCCTCTTTTCGGCAAAAGAAGACTTTCTCAATGCAGCCAAAGACGAGATAGAGCGGAAATACGGTGATGTGCCCACCTATCTGCGAAAGGCAATCGGCCTTCAGTCCGAAGACATACACAGGCTACGCACCATCTTACTGGAATAACGCACTTTTTGTTCATCATTATTTATTGTTATCATTCATTATTCACAATTAATGCGTATCTTTGCACCCGAAAATAAAGATATACAGAGATTTAATGAAGACATTTGAAGAGCTTGGCGTTTCTCCGGAGATACGTAAAGCTATTGAAGAGATGGGATACGAGAATCCCATGCCGGTACAGGAGGAAGTGATTCCATACCTATTAGGAGAGAATAATGATGTAGTAGCTCTTGCACAGACAGGGACGGGTAAGACCGCAGCGTTTGGCTTGCCCCTCATCCAGAAAATTAACGTAAAAAACAGAATACCTCAATCACTCGTTCTTTGCCCCACACGCGAGCTTTGCCTCCAGATAGCAGGCGACCTGAACGACTATTCCAAATACATCGACGGGCTGAAAGTATTGCCCGTATACGGCGGTTCATCCATCGACAGCCAGATACGCAGCCTGAAACGGGGTGTGCATATCATTGTTGCCACACCGGGGCGACTCCTCGACTTGATGGAACGCAAAACGGTATCTCTTGCCACTGTCACAAACGTAGTGATGGACGAAGCGGACGAAATGCTCAATATGGGCTTTACGGACAGTATCAATGCCATCCTGGCAGATGTTCCACAAGAACGTAACACACTGCTTTTCTCGGCCACTATGAGCCCGGAAATAGCCCGTATTTCGAAGAACTACCTTCACAATGCAAAAGAGATCACCATCGGACGCAAGAACGAAAGTACGAGCAACGTGAAGCATGTGGTCTATACCGTACATGCAAAAGATAAATACGCTGCCCTGAAACGCATCGTAGACTATTACCCGCAAATATATG
>ENA-ORSS01004195-ORSS01004195.1-human-gut-metagenome-genome-assembly--contig:-NODE-4195-length-10967-cov-2.210777_pt1 | contig 10967 bp, 8 predicted proteins | sample MGYA00241899_ERZ509162 | MGnify/ENA primary metagenome ERZ509162 (study PRJEB26280, sample SAMEA2338641) | human gut metagenome | biome: human gut; feature: human-associated habitat; material: faeces... | reverse complement strand
AGGCTGTCTCAAAATCCGCACTCAGAAACGACCTGCTCGACAAGCTGCGCGCGAGCCCCAACGTGGATAAAACCGAGCTTGAAGACATATACTAACGCCCGCAGACCCTCCTATATCATTTGCGCACGCGCGCAGCCCATTAAATAAAAAACCCGAACCATTTGGTTCGGGTTTTTGCACAAAAGTTTCTTCTATTTGCGCCTGCGGAGCGCATATCCAACAGCCAAAGCCCCAAATATCAATGAGAGGGCGGCGGGTTCTGGGACCTGCACGAATGTCACTTGCAGAGTGTTGTCGCTCCAAGAGAAGTCCGCAAGAGCATTATTTATTATTGCGCTAAAATAGTCGTCGGCATCGGAATCCGTAAGCGAGTTGCCTTCTGCATCCTCAAACGATCCGGCAGATATCAAGTCGTACGTCACGCCCAAAATGCTTTCGGCGTCCAGTCCGGAAAAATCCATTACTATTTTTTCGCCGCCTTCTTTTACGAATTTTCCGTTTACTGTAATCTTGTCGGCAGTGCCGCCTTGGATAGGTTCGGAAGCAAATACAAATTTTCCTCCCGCCCACGAAGCAGAATTGAAAGTAACGCCTCCGTTTATCGCGCTAAAACTACCGCCTTCCATGCGCAAAGAGCCTGAATTTATCGGAGAGTAAAATACAAAATCGCCTTTTTTTACCGTCACGGAGGATATAATATCAGTATTTGCACTGGTAATATTCATCGTCTGCTTTCCGTCGCCGTCCATTGTAATAGTAAAAGAGTCGTTATAGTCGGTATTTTCGCGGAATAGATTACCTTCATAGTAAGTGTTTACGCCCGCAGCGTTTGTTAATGTCAAGTTCGATTTTGCGTATATGGGCGTCCCATCCGCCGTACTTCCATTTATTATGCATGTCGCTAGGGTTCCGTATCCGTTTATGCCGCCTATGGAAATATTTTGATCCCCAAGATACCCACCGCCGAGCTTTCCAAGCGTTAAACGAGTACCTGCCTGCCCCGCCGCATAATTTAACTGGACCACATTGTGTATCACAACTCCCTTCTCCTGGTCAGTGGCAAGGCCAAAATAAAGATTTTGATAAACCTTAGAAATAGACGTATCGAGGATTATCGCAGCCTTTAAGCCCGTCTTTGAATCAACAACAGCATTTTCGCCTATCTCTATTGAAGATGCAACTGTCGAGCTCCAATCGCCTCCAATATTTATTATCGGACGGCTTGTATAATCGGTTCCATTTATATTTTTGCTGGCTCCGGTAGCATTAAATATTATCGACCCTTTTATAGTGAGCGGGAAATTTCGCCCTCTTATGCCAACGCATCTCCAAGCATCGTTATTATAAAGGTATGTATCTCCGACATAGACGTTGCCGTTTATTATAGAACCTTCTTGTACGGTATTTATAAACAGCCTTGCCCCAATATACAATCCGTCAAAAGAAATGTCATTTACCTCTTTAAAATTTGATATGCTAATCTCTTTTGTAGACGTTAAGTGGTTGGAAAATATAGCATTGTCCGCCGCTCCAGGCGCTCCGTTTGGAGTCCACGCAGACTCGCTGTCCCACGAAACATTTTCAAGAGAGTTAAACTTATAATCGACCGCGCCGAAAGCCATTGGAAGCACTGAGAAGCCTATGAGGGAATTTTTTATAATCTTGCTTAGCATATTAACGAAATTTTTTATTTTATATTTATAAACTTAGAAAAATGTCAACACTAATCTCAAACGTTTGATTAAGAAAATTATCTCCCTTAATAATAGATTCTTCAATAAAAAATACAAAAAAACTTTGAGGGCGTTTAATAAATGCCAAACCCGCGCGAACTAAAAAAATTAACTTAACGAATAAGCGCGAAAGCTTTTTAGAGTTTTTTGGAAATTATCCCAAATTCCCGTTCTGGTTAATAAAAAATAACGCTATATGCCCGTAAAAAACTGCTCCCGCAAAACTATAAATACTTCAAAAAAACTTTCGATTTGCGCGCGCTTTCCACGTATTTTGCGTATCTTTCTTTGGGAAGGCATTCAGGCGATACCTCTTCAAACCCGCATATATCGGTAAAGAACGGCGCACTCTTTGTGCTTAAACAAAATAAACGCTTAAATCCCGCCTTCCGAGCCTCGCGCTCTACAAATTCCGCCATGAGCGTCCCAACGTTATGCCCCTGGTAAAACGGCTGGACATGCAGACTCGCCAATTCAGCGGCCCCCTCGCCTATATCAAGCAGGCTCACTATCCCTATAATGCTGGAATCAAGCTCATAGACAAAATAGCTGCCTATGTGCTCCTTTATTTCCTCAAACGACCTGTAAACGAGATTCTGCGTGCGCGCCGACACCATCGATAAATGGTAAATTGCGCTCGCGTCGTCAGGTGTCGCGCGGCGGATTTTTTGATATTCGTCGGCGTATATCATAGTTCCGCAGCCTACCTTTTCAAAAAGCTCCGTGAGCAGGCAGGCAAACTCGTCGCCGTCAAGTATGTGCGCGCGCCGCGTGTGGGTGCTGTCGAGCGCCTTCAAGGCGTTGCGGCATTTTGAGAGCAGCTCGGGCTTCAAAAGCTCCGGAGAATTTTCAATAAGCCCCCTCAGCTCCTCTACCGGAAAAGCCTTCGGATTGGGATTGTCCACAAGTATGCTCGCCGACGACGTAAGGTATATCAATTTTGTGGCGCGCAGCCCCTCGGCAACTTCCGAAGCGAGGGAATCGGAATTTATCCTAAATATTCTGCCCCTTCTGTTTACCGCTATCGGCGTCAGAACCGGCACCATTCCAAGCGAAAGCAGATCCGACAGCGCCTTGAAATCTATTTTTTCCGTCTTGCCTGCGTTGAGGTAATTAACCCCGGATATTATGCCGACCTCCGTTGCCCTGACAACATTTGCCAAAACGCAGCGCAGATCCCTCGTCGAAAAAGTATCCGCAATCGCCTGCGCCACAAAGCCGGCTATTTTGCGCGAAAGCGAAAGGGTTGCGTCGTCCACCGGATTTTCGCCGTGGACGTCGCTAATTTTTATTCCGCGCTCGCGCGCTCCCTCCACAAGCTGCCTGCCTATGCCGTGCACGAGCACCACGTTTATCCCCAGACTCCTCAACACAGCTATGTCGGTCACGACATTTGCAAAGTTCGGGCCAGCGATTATCGCGCCGTCTATGGCTATCACAAAAGTCTGGTCGCGGTATATCGGCACATACTCCAAAATTCCGCGCAAGTCGGAGGCCTTTATGCTGACCTTGCGGATATTTGTATTAGTCTTTTCCATTTGCGGAAATTTTGAAGTTATTGCCGTTGGGAGCACTACGCTCTGCTTATATACGTATTGTCTTCCGTGCGGACTTTTACAATGTCGCCCTGCTTTATGAAAAGAGGAACTTGTATAACGACTCCGTTGGCGAGTGTGACGGGCTTGGTCGGCGCCGAGGAAGTGTCGCCCCTGAGGCCTTCGGCGGCTTCTGCCACTTTTATTTCCATATTGTTCGGCAGTTCTATCGACACAGGATTTCCGTCCACAAAGAGTATATTGTACTGCACTCCCTCAACGAGCCATTTTACGTCGTCGCCGATAGTCTCCTTCATTAGGACGATATCGTCGTATGTTTCGGGGTCTATGAAATGGAAGTGGTCGCCGTCAACGTACGAAAATTCAAAAGGCTTGTTTGTCGTATGGCAGAACTCCACGGAATCGGTCGAGCGGAATTTGACCGCCGTCGACGAATTGTTCGACAGGTTTCTCAGAACGGTTTGCACAAACCCTGCCTGTCTGCCCTGCGTGCGGTGCAGCATGCTCATTACGGCGTGCGGAACACCGTTATACATTATAACTCTTCCTTTTCTTATGTCGGTTGGTGATGCCATATATTTTGTCTTTTGTAATTTCGGGCCCCCAAGTGCTTGCGGGGACAATGCGATATATTTTTTTAGGTTAAATGTTTGAAAAGGCGGCGGTCAACAATTTTCTCTAACGCCGCAGGCGGGCTTTACACCCACTCCGAATCCCTCCAAAGTAAGGCATTTGCTATGGAGCGCGCAAAGAACGGGCCGCGGTAAATCATTCCCGAATATATTTGCACAAGGCTCGCGCCGGCGTTCATCATCTCGCCCGCGCGCGCGGTGTCGGTTATCCCGCCCACCCCTATTATGGGAAGCTTTCCGTCGGTTGCCTTTGATATGTATTTTACTATCTCTATGGATTTTTCAAACAGAGGCTTTCCGCTCAATCCGCCGGTCTTCTCGTACTCGGGGTGGTTGGCAGGCCGCGAAACTGTCGTGTTTGTGGCGCATATGCCGTCGAGCTTCAGCTCCTCGAGTATCGAGAGTATCGCGTCTATCTCCTCGAACGAAAGATCGGGGGCAATTTTTAGCACTATCGGTATCCGTGGAACACCGAGCTTTTTCGAACGGTCGTCGTTTGCCTTTGAGACGGTGGAAAGTAGGTTTGGCAGATAGTCCTTGCCTTGCAGCCTTCTGAGCTCAGGCGTATTCGGGCTGCTGACGTTTATTACAAAGAAATCGGCGAAGTCGGCGAGCGCGTTGAAGCTGAAAAGATAGTCGGACGCGGCGTCTTCGAGGGGCGTTATTTTGGATTTGCCTATGTTTATGCCGAGGGGGCATTTTCTGGTAAGCTCCCTATTGCCGCCGAGCACTTTCGCGAGCCTCGCGGCAATCTGTTCGGCGCCGTCGTTCGGAAATCCGCAGCCGTTTACAACCGCCTCGCTCGAGGGATAGCGGAAAATTCTCGGGCGTGGATTCCCCGTCTGTTTGAGCATTGAAATCGTGCCAATCTCTACATGCCCGAAACCGAGGGCGGCGGCTCCGCGCCAAGCGTAGGCGTCTTTGTCGAAGCCGGCCGCGAGCCCTACCCTATTCGGGAATTTTAGCCCGAACAATTTTATCGGCTTCGGCGTTTTTATCAGGCTGAAATATTCCATCGCAGCCCTCAGCGGCGGAACTGCTCCAACTATCGACATCGCCTTCAGCGCGAGTTCGTGCATCGTCTCCGGATCTTGCGTAAACAAAATGGGGCGCAATATGTTTTCGTACAGCGTATCCATATATAAAAAAAACTTGTCTGCTTTATACCCCTTACCGCCCCCGCGGGCAAGACAAAATCGCGCCCATTCAAAAGGCGATAAAACTTGACTCCCCCCTCTTGTGGATTCATTTGTAATAGAGCGACCGCAAAGATATAGGCGCTATTTTCAAGCCAACCGCACCAACGCCCGACATTGAAATTATTCTCCACAAAAAATATTGATTCAGGAAATTGGACGTCAGTTAGCATTTTCGCCCTGCCGTCGCAATTCAAGGGATACAACGCGGGCAAGCTTTCCGCGGACGTAAAGGCGGGGTTTAATGTAGCGGTACTCTCGTTCCCGATAAATATGGCGTACGCGCTCGTCGCGGGGCTTCCGATATACTACGGAATTTTCGGGGGGATAATTTCGGCGGTCGCCGCCCTTTTATTCTGCCGCTCAATATACGTCACGCTCGGCCCGAGCAACGCGTCGGCCGTAATGCTGTTAAGCTCCTTCGCCGCGGCGGGCTTTGAAAGCGAAGTTGGGCGAATGGCCGCACTGCCCGCAATCATAATGTTCGTCGGCATTTTCCTAATGCTTGCGAGCGTTTTTAAGATGACGTTCATGATTGCGTACATCTCGCGGACTGTAATAATAGCGTACGTCACTGTCGGGGCACTGCTGATTGTGGCAAACCAGACAAAAAACATTCTCGGGTTTTCATTTCCAGAGGGGACATTTATAACGACCCTTGTCGATATGGTTGCCGCCACAATAAAATGCCTCAAAAATACGGACCCGTGGTCGGTCGCGATGGCAGGCGCAACTCTGCTTATTTTCGCGCCGCTTAAGCACTGGGCAAAGCGCCTGCCGGCAGAAGGCATAACGCTGCTCTTATGCGCCGGAATTTGCTATATATTGACGGAGCACGCCGGCGCAAAAATCGACAGGCTCACGGCGGTCACCGCACAAGAATGGAAATTTACACTCCCGAATTTCGACATAATCGGCGTCCGCGAAGCCGCCCTCTCGGCGCTCGCGATTGCATTGCTTGCGACAATTGAGGCGGTGTCAATCGGAAAGAGCCTCGCATCGTCGAAAGCCGACAGGTTTCCGGTAAACCAGGAGATATTCGCACTCGGGGCGGCGAATGTCGCGTGCGCATTCGGCTCGGCAACGGCGGCGTCGGGGTCGCTTACGCGCTCGACTATCTCGGTGCTAAGCGGCGCAAAGACTACCCTTTTCAACTTTTTCTCGATAATAATAACGCTTGCAATACTGCTTATATTCGGCTCCGCAATAGAATACGTTCCAAAGGCGACGCTCGCGCTGATTGTCGTTTACACAAGCCTCACGCTGATAAAGCCGCACAACATAAAGCTTGCGCTCGCAAGCACGAAAAGCGACGCTCTCGTGTTTGCGGTGACATTTCTCGTCGGCACGTTCAGCACGCTAGACGACGCGATATACGCAGGCATAGGAATTTCACTGCTGCTGTTTCTAAAAAAAGCGAGCGCGCCGGAAGTCGTTGAATACTCAATACGCGACGACGGTGAGCTCCAAAAAGTAGGCGGAGGCGAATCGCACCCCTCGCCCGAGCTCTCGATTGTGCACGTGGAGGGCAATATGTTTTTTGGCGCGTCCGACGTTCTGCAAAACCAGCTCCGAAGAATATCCGCCGAGCCCCACCTAAAAGTGCTGATTTTAAAGCTGCGAAACGCAATAAACTTCGACGCCACAAGCGCGATGGACTTGGAAGAGCTCGCGCGGAGGATGAAGTCTGGGCGCCGCACACTAATGCTGTGCGAAGTGCGCCCGGACGTAATGAGGGTGCTCAAAGGCTCGGGCGTATACCGCGTAATAGGGGGCGAAAACATATTTGAGAACGACGACGACAACCCGACGCTCTCCGCGGCGCTTGCCATAAAGCGCGCCCGCACGATGTTTGAAAGGGCGCCGGTTGTCGACATTTACGCGACGCGCCGCAAAGACGGGGAATAAAATGAGCTTAAAGATAATTGCAGTGGGGAAAATAAAGCGCGCCGAGTTGCGGACTCTGTGCGACGAATACTCAAAAAGGCTCTCGCGCTACGGCGGCGCGGAGATAATCGAGATAAAAGACTCCGACGCTGAAACCGAGGCCGGCGTCATGCTCGGCAAACTCGCTAATTTTAAGGGGAGAATATACGCGCTCGCCGAAGAGGGGAAAACGGCGACCTCGCGAGAATTTTCAAAAATGATTGAATCCGACCTGCTGCGCGGCGGAAGCGCATTCGTAATCGGCGGACCCTACGGCCTGTCCGATAAAATAAAGGAGAGAGCCGACGTTTTGCTGTCGCTGTCGCCAATGACATTCACGCACGAATTTGCGCGGGCAATACTGCTCGAGCAGATTTACAGGGCAAAAACAATATCGGCAAACACGGGCTACCACCATTGAGCCGAAATTTTTAAGTCAAATAAAAACAGTCTGCAATAATCCACGGAAATTTTATGAAAAACAATGCAATTAAAATTATTTTAACGGCGCTTGCGGGTTGCGCATGCGCGCTCTTAAACGCGGAAGATTCGCACGCCCTGCGCGCGTTCCCGATATCGTTTCCGGCGGAGGGATCCGCCCCGATAAAGACCGCGGCAGCCGTAATAGCGGAGGCTCCTGAAGACGCCGAAGGGCTTGTTGAAGCGGCAAAATCCGCAATTTCCGGCAAAACCCCCGTGGATAAAACCAGATGCGTCCCGCCGCGGCATTCAAAAAAATGGTGATGCCCGACGCCTCGAAAATTTTAGCGACCGCCAAGCTCGGTAAATATTACGCAGTGTTCCCAACCGCCGGCAGGCAGCTCCCCAAAGGCAGGCCAAACATCAACTTTATGGTCTTTGAAAAATCCGTGGACGCCTACAAATGGCTGCCGTCCTTCAACGACCCGCTTTTGCAGATTATGGCGGACGCCGCCGCAAATTCATCGGAAATCGCCCGCGAAAACATCAAAACATTTTCCGAAGCCGACGCAAAAATCTTGGACGAACTCTTGAAAAAATCCCTTCCGTTTTTGGAATTTGCTAACGGGGCGTTTGTCTCATTGGAGGCAACCCCCGACGTGGATTCGCTTGAAGTCTCCAAATTTTACCGCAACGCCCAAGACATATTTTACTCGTGGAAGATTGAAGAGTACGGGGCGTTTTTAACACCGCGAACAAAAGCCGCCTTTGACGCCCAATACGGATCAATGAGCGAGCAGGACCGCAAAAAGGCTCTCGGCGAATATTTCTCGTGGGGCAAGAAATATTTGAAAGCCCTAGACGCCTCTCCTATACATGTGATGATTTTTAATAGGACAAAGCCCGGCAACCCTCCGCGCCCCGACTTTGCCTATATACTAAAAGACGGCCCCGAATTTAAAATCGCCGTGCTAACCGACAGCAAAACGCCGCTCGAAGCTTTTATGGGCAAATACATTCTCGTCGATTCCCCCTACATTGAAAACATATCAAAAAAGTTTGCCCCCGCTCAAAAATAACGCGCATATACCACCGCTAAAAAAGCCGATTCCGCACCGCTAAAATTGTACGCCGCACAGACGGCAGATTTTAGCGGTAAAAACGCTCGGGTCCAAGCCGCAGGCAAAATCTTTTAGCGCCCCTTGCGGCGTCCCCGTCGCGTCGCAATAAGCAAAAAGAAAAGCGCGTCAAAACTTAACGCAAAAAATCTGCGCATTTTAAAGCGGTAAAATTTTTCATAGAAAAAAATCTTCGTAAAAAATCCCGCGCAACGCCGCACGGTACCGCGCCAGATTTCTCGACTCCGGCGCAGGCGGATAAAGCAGCCGCAATAAAAAAAGCCCCGCTAATAGAGAAGTTTAAGGCTTTCCATCAGCTCAGACTTCGATTCCGCAAGCGGATGCGCCGATATATGAAAAGTGTCGCGCGCCCAGCCCGCCTCGGTGTTTATCCGCGCGAAAACTATGTCGTACCCGCAATCCCTTACCGTTTTGGCTATTTTGTAAAGCAGCCCCACCCTGTCGCGCCCGCGAACCTCCAATACAGTTTTTCCGCTCTCGCGGCGCATAAATACGTCCGAAAGCACGGACTCGTTCCTCCGCCGCCGGGAGCCGTAAAACATCGACTCCACTTCGCCGTCGAGCGAATGTATATCCGCCAGAGCCGCCGCCACCTTGCGCGAGAACATCTCCCTAATCCGCATATTATTCGACACCCCCCCGGATACGCCGGTCAGATAAAAAGTGTCTATTGTTATTCCGTCCGTGCGCGTCAAAACCTTAGAGCCTAAAATGTCGAACCCCGACACGCTCAGCACGCCCGCCAAAACGGAAAAAAGCCCGGCCCTGTCATTTGACACCGCGCAAACGCGCGTAATTGTACGGTTTGGGTCGTCTATCCATTCGAGCACTGGCAAATCGGGATTTTTTCTCTTTTTGAGAGCCTCGATAAGCTTTATGTGCATCAAAACGTCGCTTTGGTTGTGGAAGGAAAAATAGCTCGCCGGCATGCACAGCATGTGCTCTTCAAGCAGCTCCCTCCGCCCCGCAAATTCGGGCGAAGAGCTCAATTCAGCAAGCGCCCTTAGCCGCTTCTTGGCAAAGGAGTTTTCCGCCCCCTTGCCCTTGCGGATATACAACAAAGTCTCGCGGTACAGTGTCTCGTGAAGCCCCTGTTTGTAAGAGTTCCAAAATCCCTCCGCCGTTCCGCGCGAGTCGCAAAATGTGGTAATATACAAAAGCTTCAAAGTCTCCTCGTCGCCCGCTATCGAAGCAAATTTAGCTATTTCGGACTCGTCCTCTATATCGTGCGACTGCCAAAACCTCGCCATCTCCAAATGGTTCTTTACGATTAAAACGACAGTCTCGATGTCTTCGTCCGGAACCCCGAGCCTGCGCAAGACCCTGCCGGCTATCTCCGCGCCTACCTCCGCATGCCCGCGGATTCCGTCGCCCTTGCCTATGTCGTGGAAGAATAATATCAAGTACGCGAGCATAGGGTTCCGCATTCCCGTTATGACCTTGTGGTAGTGCCAATATATGCCGTCCGATTTCCGCGCGCAAAAGATTTTGTCGAGGTGCGATATGCAGTTTAAAGTGTGCATATCGGCAGTGTAGCGGTGGTAGAACTCGCGCTGCACCATGCAAGTAATGTCCATAAACTCGGGGATAAAGCGCCCGAGAACGCCCCAATAATGCATGACTTCAAGCGCAGGGAACACATTGCCCCTGCATTGGAGTATCGACAAAAAGCACCTGTTGTTGTCGGCGTCCGCGCGGAAGGCGTCGTCTATAAGCTCGCGGGCGTCTTTAAGCTCAACTTCGAGGGTGTCGCTCGGCGCGCAGCCGTACGCTTGGCAATATTGGAACAATCTAAGTATCCGCGCAGGCTTTCGCTTGAATACGCCTTTGCGCACGGCGCTTATTTCGCCGCGGTACGCGCAAAAACCGTCCACTCTGTACTTGCGGTTGCGGGGCACGCGCGCCCCAAGTTGCCTCATCGTCGCGAGAACGTCTTTTGGCAGCTGTATGCCCATTCGCTTGCGGGCGGTCTTTGCGAGGGTGTCGATTACGCGGAAGGATTTGTAAACGGACCGCATGAAAGCCTCCACTTTTTCCTCCTCGCTTCGGCCAACAAATCCGAGGCGCTCGGCCACGGCAGGCTGCTTTTCAAAATCGAGAACGTCAGTCGGGCGGTTCGTCTGAAAATGCAAGTCGTTTCTCACTCTTAGGAGAAAGTCGAAAGCCCTTCTGAGCGCCTTGTATTCCGTGACAGAAAGCATACCCCTGCGCATAAGTTCCTCTATTTTCGGCACCCCGAAACTCAGCAAAGTCTTCCAGCGCATCGTCTGGAAGTCTCGCAACCCTCCGATTCCGTTTTTTACGTTCGGTTCCTGAATGTAGGGCGTCCAATTGAATGCGGCGTGGCGGTCGCGCTTTAAGCGCA
>ENA-ORSS01004194-ORSS01004194.1-human-gut-metagenome-genome-assembly--contig:-NODE-4194-length-10967-cov-2.303977_pt1 | contig 10967 bp, 10 predicted proteins | sample MGYA00241899_ERZ509162 | MGnify/ENA primary metagenome ERZ509162 (study PRJEB26280, sample SAMEA2338641) | human gut metagenome | biome: human gut; feature: human-associated habitat; material: faeces... | reverse complement strand
ATACGGCTGCCCCGCCATCAGGCAGGCCTCCGTCAAATTCGGCGTAATGATATCGGCATGGCGAATGAGCCGCGCCATCGCCTCGGCCTGTTCCACGCTCACGCTGTTGTAGCGCCTGCCGTGATCCCCCAAAATCGGATCGACCACGACGGGCACGCCGCGCGCGCGCGCCGCATCCGCCACCCGGCAGAGCTTTTCCGCCTGCGCCAGCCCGGTCACATAGCCGATGTAGAGCAGATCATACGAGAGGCCGAGCGCCTCCCACGTTTCCAGCGCCTCGAGCAGATAATCGGTCGTATCCGCAATCGCCGCCCTGCCCAGATTGAGCGTGTTGGAAATCAGCGCCGTCGGAAGCGCCAGAACCTCGTGGCCGCGGTTTTCCAGCTCGCCCGTGAGCATGCGCAGGGCGACGCGGCTGCGACCCGTCAGGTCGCCCAGAAGCAGAATGGTCATAAGGGGATGGCCTCCTTAATCAAATTCATCAAGTCGCTGATCGCAGAATGATTTGAGTATCGGCAAATCCATCCTGACCGTCATCCATAACTGTTGGGGATCCGTTCTGTGATAATGATGCGCGTACATGTCTCGCATCCGGCAAATTGCCCGCCACGGAATCTCCTCGTTTGCGCGGAGAAATCCCGCGGACAGATGCTTGGACAGTTCGCCAATTTCCAACACGCACATGGCTATTGCGTGCTGATACAGACGGTTCTTCAGGAATTCCGCTTCACTTCCTACCTGCTGCGCCGCATCCAGCGCGTCGTCACAATAGCGTTTTATATGCAGCAAAAGATCCCGATCTCTCTGCGCCTCACCGGCCATCGCCATACAGAAGCACCTCATCTTCTCGAATATTTTGAGCAAATCCATCGGAAAGAGAATCTTTCAACATTCCTTCCGTAACGATATCGACCTTTTTGCGAAGGGCATCCTCCAAATCGTTCTGGAGATTTCCCAGTCGAAACAGGCCAAACGCCTCGGGGAACTCCGCGTAAAAGTCGATATCGCTGCTTTCAGAAGCCTCGCCTCTCGCATAAGAGCCAAAAAGAGACAGCTTTTTCAGCCGATAGCGCTCCGCGATCGGAACCGTTATTTTCCGGATTTCATCCAGCGTGTAGATATGTTGTCTGGCCGCAGCCTCCTGCGCATCCGCCAGCGTCGCGGGCGTTACCGGCGCAAGGATAATGCGTCCGTCGCACTCATAAAAAAGCAACTGATCGCCCGTTTCGATTCCGAATTTTCTGCGAAGTGAAACAGGAAGCGTAAGCTGACCCTTGCTGGTGATTTTCGCTAACTCCACGCACACTCCTCCTTACATTTCTTACTTTTCTTTATTATACCCCGAAAAAGATGCGCGCGTCAAGACGCCTGACACAAACGCTTGCCAATTTTCCGACTCTGTGCTATACTATGGTCGAGCTTTTTTCGAGGGAGGGAGTCGCATGGCGCGCGCAAAGGGCATCAAGCCGATGGCACGGAACAAAAAAGCGTTCCACGATTACTTCGTCGAAGAGCGGCTGGAATGCGGCATGGGGCTCAAGGGCACCGAGGTCAAGAGCATGCGTCAGGGGCGGATGAACCTCAAGGAGAGCTTCGCCATCGTCAAGGACGGCGAGGTGCTCGTCTGCGGCATGCACATCAGCCCCTACGAGCAGGGCAACATCTTCAACACCGACCCGCTTCGGCAAAAGAAGCTGCTGCTGCACAAGAGCCAGATTCGTCATCTCGCGCAGGAGGTCGGCAAGATGGGCTATTCGCTCATCCCGCTTCAGGTGTATTTGAAGGACGGGCGCTTCAAAATGGAGCTGGGGCTTTGCAAGGGCAAAAAGCTGCACGACAAGCGCGACGACATGGCGGCCAAGGATGCGCAGCGCGACATTCAGCGCGCCCTGCGCTCGAAGAACCGCGGGGACGATTGAGCGCGTTTGCGCCGATTTGTATGGGGGTGTACTGGTTTCGACGGGATTGTGGGCGGTCAGGTAAGCGAGCCGTGGCCCCGAGCCACGTAAAAATCGGGAAATTAAAAATGAACTGACAATAACGATTATTGCCTCGCGGCCTAATTAGGCTGCGCGTCGGCCCGATGATCCCGCTGCATCGGAATCCGGCGTCATTTAGCGGGCCATGTTCCTGCCTAAGCTTTGCAGCATGAACACATTATGAAGCTACTAAATCCCTGAGCCCGTTCGTGGGCGCTGGGAAGAGGGAATGTTAAAACGCGAACTGCGCTCGGAGAAAGCTCGGCTGTCGCTTTTTCGGACAGGAGTTCGATTCTCCTCACCTCCACCATCTTTGTCTGAAAGTGATAGCTTTCAGACTTTTTATTGTCTCTTTTGTATAATTTTACATTCAAAAGAGGAAACAAAGGGGAATTCATCCCCTATTTTGCTTTTCTGCGTTAAAGCAGTAAGCGTCAGCCACGCTGACGTCATTCACCCAAAGCCCAAACTCAAAAATCCGAACGTCATCCCGATTGAGGATGGATTCGGATTTTTTCGTTCTATAAGTGCAGAATCTCTTTCCGCTTGACCATATATTGAATCATCAAAAACACGCAGCAAGCCAGCCATGTCGCCGGTTCCACCCAGCACGCGCCCGCATAGCCAAAGCGCGGCACAACGGCAAACGCCGCCGCAATCTTCATCACCAGCTCAATGCACGAGGAAACCACCGGCACAACGTGCATCCCAAGTGCCTGCATTGCCTGCCGCATCGTGACCAGATAGGCCAGCGGCAGAAACAGTGCCGCGCTCGCCCGCAGGGACATCGTGCCATAGCGCAGCAATTCGGCGTTACTTGTGCCGATGAGCAGCCGCAGCAGCTCCGGCCCAAGCGTGACCATGACGACCATGGCCGCCGCCTCCCAAATCAGCGCCATCAGAACGGTTCGATTCAGCCCCCGCTTCACCCGGTCATACGCCTGCGCGCCGCAGTTCTGGCTGATAAAGACTGCACCCGCCGTGCCGAGGTTGCTCATCGGCGCGCCGGTCAGACTGAGAATTCGTCTGGCGCTGGTGTGCGCCGCCATCACGGTTTCGCCCAGTGTATTGATGGCGCGCTGCATCGTCAGCGAGCCGAGCGCGTAGACCGAATTCATCAGCCCCATCGACAGGCCGGACGCCGCCATTTGCGTCCACAAGCCGGCCGGCGCGCGAAAATCCGCCTTGCGTGGCAGGAACGGCTTAAACGCGCGCGCGATATACGCCATGCTCAGCAGCGCCGAAATGCACTGCGCGATCAGCGTCGCCAGCGCCGTGCCCACCACGCCGATGTGCAGCACGACGACAAACAGCGTATCCAGCGCGATATTGAGCACGCAGGAAATCGTCAAAAAGACGAGCGGCATGCGTCCGTTGCCCAGCGAGCGCATAAAGCTGGCGCACATGTTATACAAAATGGTCACCCCGACGCCGCCGCAGACAACGGCTGCATAGCGCATCGCCTCATCGAAGACGCTCTCCGGCGTATTGAGCAGACGCATCAGCGGCTCGATGCCGATCATCACGCCGAGGGTCAGCAGCGCCCCCAGCCCCACGCCGAACATCAGCATCACGGCCGTCGCCCGGCGCAGCTTATCCATCTTCTGCGCACCGTAAAGCTGACCGATGATGATGCCGCATCCGTTGCACATTCCGTTGGCAAAATTGATCATCAGATCGTTGAGCGATGTGGACGCGCCAATCGCCGCAATCGCCGCGTCACCGATAAAGTGACCTGTAATCATCGTGTCGGTCAGCGTATAAATCTGCTGCATCATCTGCCCAATGAGCAGCGGCAGCGTAAACCGCAAAATGAGCTTCACCGGGCTTCCCCGCGTCATGTCTACGGCAGCCTGACGTTCTCGCCCCGTCATCACATTCCCTCGATTCTCCGATCAGCCGCGCACTTCCCGTAAAACGCGCAGCGCCACATCCGGGTAGTTGGAAATGATGCCGTCGCAGTCCATCTCTGCCATCCGGCGCAGATCCGCTTCCTCGTTGACCGTCCACACGTTGACCGAGAGCCCCAGCCTGTGCGCCGCTTCCACCTCGCCCGTCATAAACGTCGGCTCGCTGAAATGCGGGTGCAGCGCCTGAACGCCAAGCTGTCTGGCGTAATCCCATGGCTGATAGAGCATCGCGTCGTAGAGCAATCCGCAGACCGCATTCGGGTCGAGCCTGCGCACTTTGAGCAGGCTGTAATGGTTGAAGGAGGAATAGATCGTTTTTTCCCTCATGCCTGCCTTTTCGACCGCCTCGAGCGTCTTTTCCTCAAGCGCCGGAAACGCCGCGCGGCTGTTTTTCAGCTCAATGTTGACAGACAGCCCGCGCTCGTGCAGCAGCGCCAGCACATCCTCGAGCAGCGGCGCCACGTCTCTCTCCGTCGCATCCACCGCGTGAATCACCGGCATCCGGCAAAGCTCGGCGTAGGTATAATCCGCCACCGAACCGGTAAAGCCCGTCAGGCGGCTCAATTCGTCGTCGTGAAAGACGACCAGGCGGCCGTCCTTTGAAATCTGCACGTCCAACTCCACGCCGTCGGCGCCCATATCCGCCGCCAGCGCAAACGCGCGAAGCGTGTTTTCCGGCGCATAGCCGGACGCGCCCCGATGCGCATAAATCTTCTGCATATCGTTACCCCTTTCAGTCGCCCACAAATGCAGCCAGCTTTCCCGGCCGGTTAAAGCAGAAGCCCTGCCACCCCACATACATCGCGCCCTCGATATTGGCGGGCGTGTCGTCGATAAACAGCGTGCGGCTCGGCTCAACACGATAGGTGTTCGTCAGAAATTCATAGATGTCCGCGTTCGGCTTGAGCAGCCCTTCGCGCGCAGAAACGACCTTTCCCTCGAACAGGCCAAAGAAATCGAACCGGCTTTCAACCGTCGCAAAGGATTCCTTCTGATAGTTGGAGAGCACAAACACGCGCTTGCCGTGTGCCAGACAGCTTTTGACCGCCTGAACGCCCTCTTCGATCGGGCGCGTAAAATCCAGCCAGTTTTCCATGAAGCGGCGAATCATCGGTTCGAGCGACCGATCGCGCCCGGTCATATGTCCGATTGCCTGCTGAACGGTGAGCGTCCCCCGATCCATCATGTTCCAATACGGCGTTTTAATGATCTTTTCCATCAGCTTTTCATGCAGCTCGGTCTCCCCCGGAAAAAAAGCCTCCAGCTCTTCCTCCGGCGAATAGGAGAGCAGCACGTTGCCCACGTCAAAAACCACCGCGTCCAGCTCGTCCCACGGCATTGTTTCATATCGGTCGTCAAGCGTCCACATCGTCATCGCTTTTCCCCCTGTTCATCGGCTGGTCAGGATCGTCCGCGCCGCACCGCAATCCGTCTGCGCTGCGAATTCGTATGTCGTCAGGTTTGCGCGCAGGCTCGCGCGGCTCCCGTCCTTTTCCCAGATGATTTCCAGTTGGTCGTTCTGCGGCTGGCGCACGGTCATGTCCGCGTCGAAATCGAACGCCGGGCAGGTGTTGCGCATCCGAAGCAGCGCAAGCTGATCGCGCACTACATCCTTTTTCAGCGCGTCTGCCACCGCGTCCCGCGTCAGGTTCGTGCGGTTGATCTCCTTATGCGCCGCTTCGCCGCCGCGGCGAACAGCTTCCAAATCGTTTTCGCCCGCAAACAAATCCAAATACCAGACCTGCGGCTTGCCCGGCATGAACAGTTGAATCGCGCGCGCGAGCAGCATTTTCCGCTCGTCCGCGCCCAGCGCGCTGAAATACGTGCAGTTGACCTGATAATAGACGTTCTTCGCACCGTGCAGATTCTTAATCATGCCGCCGCGGCTGACAATCAGCGTAATCAGCTTCTCAATCGCTTCGTCGCTGAGCAGCCCCTTCAAATCCAGCATCGGGATTCCGTCATGGCAGCCGAGCATATTCACCGTGCGGATGTTTTTTTCTCTGAGTTCCTCCGCCCAGCGCATCAGCCGCGTGCCGTCGTGGTTCTCAATCGCGTCAATCACCAGTCCCGGCAGGAAAAAGTCGTAGGTCATATAGCCCTTTCGAGCGACCTTTTCATAGGTTCCCGCCGCATAAGGGTCATGGATCTCCGGCAAAAGGGTCAAACCATGCGAATCGGCCATTTGGCGAATGCGTTCCAGCGTGTCCCACGTGTCCGGCTCGTTCATAAAATTGCGCAGCCCCGGCGTTTTGGGCGCATAGGCAAACGCATCCAGCCGCACAATCGCCGCGCCGTATTCGGCCAGCTTGCCCAGCACACTGTCATAATACGCCCAGACCCGCTCGCTTTTCAGGTTCAAATCCATCTGACCAAGATATTTCCGCCGCGTTTCCAGCAGCTGGACGCACGCCTCGCGGTAGCGCTCAAAGCCCGTGAAATCCAGCTCCTGCGGCTTCTGCCCGGCCTCCAGCCCCGCGTCAAGCCGCGCGGCCAAAACCGTCGCCTCGCCATACTGCATATCCGAAACGCGCATCAAATCCTGCGCATCGACCGGGTCATATCGAACCTGCTGATAGAACGTGTTCCAATACGGCACATCGCGCCCATCCGGCAGGCGAACCATCAGAATCGGCAGCCCCGGCTTGCGGAAGAACATGCCTCGAATGTATTTTTCTTCCGGCTGGATGTATCCGGCGTCGGTCATTTCGCCGCATCCCGCCCAGAATTGATTCCAATCAATGAAAAAATCGCGATACGGCGATGCATCGCCGTTTTTTAAAATATCCTGAAACTGCGGCGAAAGCACGGAAAGGTGGTTCAATATAAAATCCAGCTTGAGATCAATTCCGTTCTCTTTCAGCCGCTTCACGTCTTCCGGCGCGGCGAGCATGCGGCTCAGATCATAGCTGATGACCGAAAAGCCGCGATCCAAATCCGTGTTGAACACGCTCGGCAAAATGTAAAACGACCGGAATGCATCCGCGAACGCTTCGCTTTCCAATAGCTGCGCAATGTCGGATAACGTGCCGCCGAGGCTGTCCGGATATGCGTTGAGCATTGCTCCGCCATTCATGGCCTTTTCCCTCCGCTCATTCCGTCTCACATCGATACGCCGAATAGGTGATTTTCTTTCCCTCGCGGGAGAGAATCACCTGCGCCTTCCACGCCTGGCTGTCCAGCTTGCGCTGCTCGATGTTCAGCACCATCGTGGTAAAAGCACTGTCCGTCTGCGCGTCGCGGTTGCGCAGGCGGCGATGCTCCAGCGTCTGCATCGGCGTGCTGTTCAGGTAAATCGGGATATCCACGCCCTTCAAAAAGTCGCTGTTCGCGTGCGTCCACTCGATCACCATCACGCGTGTCGTGGTGAAATCTACCGTCTCATACCAAATCGCGGTTTCCTCGCGTCCCATCCGCTTGAGCGGAATGTGTCTTTCGCCGCGCTTGAAGCGCGCGATGATGTCGTTGACCTCGTCAAAGTCAATTTCCTCCGGCGTGCCCAGATAGCCGCTCAGCGCCTGCGCGCCGGCTGATACGTCTGCATCCATGGCAGCTTCCGCGCCGTTTCCGGCTCCGCGTCCGCATCCGCCTGCCAGAGTTCGCGCAGAACGACGGCCTTTTCGTCGCTGTATTCGCCGCTGGCCAGCATCCCGCGCAGGCCGCCCATGCGGAACAAACGCAGCCGCTCCGCGTCGTTGGCCGCCGGAATTCGACGGGGATAGTTGTCGCCGCTCATGATGTATGCGCCGATTCCCGCCCGGTTGAGCGCATAGCCCAGAACGGAGGCCATGACCGTCTTTCCCGATCCGCTGCCGCCGCATACGCCGATGACCACGCGGCCGCCCGCGCTCTCCTCCAGCCGCCGCTCCAGCGTCCCCTGAATGGCCGAAAGCACGGTCTTTGCCCGCTCGATATTATCCTGACCGATGGTGACGCCGTCCCCCGGCATATCGCCGTGCGGAATCTGCTCCGGCACATCGAGCGCATCGACGTCAAGCATCCTCAGCATCTGCATCGCAATTCCCCCTTATCGCACTCTTCTGTCGCTCTTTTCCGCTCATCTCGGCAGCGGTTCCCGGCTCGTCGGCGCATCGCCGAAGAAGAACATCGCATCCTGCAAGTCGGTTTCGAGCATCGTGCCCTTTTTGACATAGTCCATGGCGCGCGCCAGCATCGCGCTGCGGTCGTATTCCACCGCGCCGAATCGAATGTCGCCGTCTTCAATGAGCATATAATGGGCGCGCTTATCCCGGTCGTCCGGCCTGCGATAGGACGCCGAACCGGGATTGAGCCACAGGCGGTCGTTATCCAGCCGATGCACGAGCCTGCGGTGCGTATGACCAAAGATCATGCGCCGCTCCGGTCTGCTCTCGCCCGCGTACCACACGCGCCAGAATGAGTCGAACGTCTGCACGCTCTCCGGCATGTCGTAGCTGTTATCCAGCATTTGATGCTGCATCAGGTAGGCGGCGCCGTCCGCTTCAAAGCTCATGTGCTGCGGCAGCGCGGCCAGAAACGCGATATCTTCATCCGTCACCCGTTCGCAGTTGTCGTGCACCCATTTGTAGCGATTTGTTCCCCGAAACGCATCCACCTCGCCCGAAAACAGGATGTTGAGCAGATGCCTGTCGTGGTTGCCCATGACGCAGTGCGCGCCGTGTTCCCGAACCCAGCCGATCGCCTCGTGCGGATCCGTGCCATAATCCACGTAGTCGCCCGCGCAATAGATGGCGTCCACCGCGCCCGCGTCCTTTTCAATCGCCCGGAGCGCCGCGATATTCGCATGAATATCGGAGAGAATCAATAAACGCATTGCGGATCACCTTCCTTTCCTGTATAAAGACGGTTCTGCTCTTCCCCATGCCACCTTCTGAAGTCTGGGTATGGCGTATTCAAAAAATGACTGATACGCCGTACAGAAATCATTTCTTCCTTGCGTTCGTTCCCGGCGGCATCCACAGCGGCATAATCCATACCATCGGCATGCCTTGCAGCGCGCATCAATTTCCAAAGATTTCTGCGTAAAACCCAATTCATCCCGTCGGCAGTCGATCTGTTCGAACGAATCCGTCGTCAGGCTACCCAATCGGTATACATCCAGCACATAAAAATCGCAGGGATATACGCTTCCGTCCGCTTCTACCACGTATTGTTTGGGACAAAAACCCAGCATGCTGCAATTCTCCGGTGTCTCGCCACGCACCATGCCAACCAGATTTTCAAAGTAACGGATATACAACGGATTACCGTGCGTCACTTCGCCATACCAGAGATCAAATAAACATTTCAGAAACTGCTCATACAGTTCCGGTGTCAACGAATAGGGCTGGCGCCCCCGCGTCTCATTCAGCGGATCCAGACATGGCACATACTGCTGATAGCGTAGATTGTTGCGCAGATAAAACTGAAAGACCTTTTGCGTCTGCCGTGCAACCTGCGCCGTCACCGTCGTTAAAATATTGAAATCCACATGATTCTGCGTCAGCATCTGCGCGGCATGCATCACGCGCTTGTGCGTTGCCCGCCCCAGCGCATCCACCCGGAAGCCATCGTGAATCTCCTTGTCGCCATCCAACGACAGCCCAACCAAAAAATGGTTTTCCCGGAAAAAACGTACCCAGCTTTTATCCAGCGCATATCCGTTGGTCTGAATCGCGTGATGAATCGTCACGCTTTTTTTGTTGTACCGCTTTTCCAGCTCAATGAGCGTCTGAAAGAAATCCAATCCCGCCAGCGTCGGCTCGCCGCCCTGAAAGACAAACGTGCAGTTCCCGCTCGCCCGCTCAAGCGCGCGACACACCACCTTTTCCAGCGTCTCCACGGTCATTATGCCGTAGGAAGCCACTTTGCGATTCTGCACTTCATCCGCATAAAAACAATAGCGGCAGCGCATGTTGCAGCGGCCGGAGGCAGGCTTGATCAGCAGATTGAGCGGCGGCATGGCAAACCCTCCAGAAGGTATTTTATTTATTATAACAAAAATCGCGTTATCCGAAAAGAGACACAAAAGAAAAAGACCACCGAAATTTCGGCAGCCTTTTTGTAAAGGATAACAGAATTTTTTACAAGATGGGTTCTTTTGCCTGAATGGATCTTGCGTGCAGCGCAAAAATCTCATGGCGGCGGTCTGTGCCGAAGATGTGCTGCTTGTCGTACTCGGTGCTGAAGCCGACGATGTAAATGACGAGCAGGCCGGTTTGCGGCCACAGCATGGAGATATCCAAAAGCCCGTGCAGCAGAACGCACACGATGACGGAGACCGTGAGGGCGTAGCGCTGGTGGCACTTGTGGTGGTCTGTATTGCGGGTTGGGCGATTCTGGTCCTGAATACCATGAACGAAGTCAAAACGCAGCAGAACACGGTGGAAGCAGCGCAGTATTACCGCGGGAAAAAACTGTTCCAGCTTTCGCTGCAGAACTACCAGAGTGCCATTGCAGCAAAACCCACACAGGCGCTGTACGATGAGTATCTGGCAGCCTGCGCGGAATATTATGAGGACTGCCCGACGAGAAATGTGCGCAATACCGAAGAATCGGCCTATGCGTCGGCAGTTGCGGCATACCCGGAGCGCGCCGATTACTGGGAAAAGTATGCGGCAATCTATTATGAAGACGGCGATTACGACACTGTGGTCGATGTGCTGAAGAGCGCGGATGCCGCCAAGGTCTCCTTCAATGATACCATGATGCAGTACTGGAACGAGGCTTACTATGCCTGCGAGACCTCTGCTGCAAATTATGAATCGCTGGCACCGGCTGGCATGGATGGCGTGTATCTGGGCTGGAATGGCGAGGAAAACGTTCTTTTCAGCAGTGCGGATGGCGACCTTCTGGATCAGAGCTACGCATTCGTTGGCCCGGTCGGGCAGGACACGGCGGTGCTGTGCAGCAGCTATGAAGGCGAGAGCTATGTTTTCCAGCTCAGCAAGAGCCTGATGGTGGGCCGTTTTATGGCGCAGGTCGAGCAGGCCAACGGTTACGGCCAGGGCCTGATCCCTGTGCAGCTGAAGGGCCGCTCCGACTGGTGCTATATCGACCTCAACGGCCAGGAATACCTGAACGGCTATCAGGCTGCCGG
>ENA-ORSS01004189-ORSS01004189.1-human-gut-metagenome-genome-assembly--contig:-NODE-4189-length-10973-cov-2.286957_pt1 | contig 10973 bp, 10 predicted proteins | sample MGYA00241899_ERZ509162 | MGnify/ENA primary metagenome ERZ509162 (study PRJEB26280, sample SAMEA2338641) | human gut metagenome | biome: human gut; feature: human-associated habitat; material: faeces... | reverse complement strand
AGTTGGAATGAGTGAAGTCAGTGATGCTCTGATCATTGCTGTTTCGGAAGAAACGGGAGCTGTATCTGTGGCACAAGGAGGCAAACTGGCGAGAAATATTAATGAAGCGCAGCTTAGGATAAAACTGGAAGAAATCCAGCACAGAAGTAGTGAAACTAACAGAATACGGGCAATGTGGAAAGGATGGCGTGAGCATGCAAAAAAGAATAACTAAGAATCTTACGCTGAAAATACTGGCTTTCCTGATTGCAGTATTTCTGTGGCTGATCGTGGTAAATATAGATGACCCGGTAGACGATAAGACTTTCTCAAATATACCGGTTCAGGTAACTCATGAAGAAGTAATTACAGATAATAATAATACGTATCAGATTGTTGATAATACACAGGAAGTGAATGTAACTGTTACGGCGCAGAGATCCGTATTAGATAAAATTAAGGCAGAAGATATTCAGGCAACTGCCGATATGAAAGAACTGACACTTCGTACACAGGTACCAATCGAAATAACAATCAAAGGTTATGCCGGAAAATATGAGAAAGCGACGGCAAATCCAAGAAATCTGCAGATCCAGATTGATGAGGAAGCAAAAAATAATCTCCCGATTACTCCGACAACAACAGGTACTGTAAGAGGTGGTTATGAAGTAGGAGCATTGAAAGCGGTTCCGGAAAAGGTAACGCTTAGAGGACCAAAACGAATTATCAACAGTATAGCCAAAGTTACCGCCGAAGCAGATGTATCAGGACTTTCGGAAGATGAGACGGTGGAAGCAAAACTGGTTCTGTATGATGCGAATAATAATGTGATTGATCAGACACTTCTGGCAAACAATCTTGGAAAAGAGGGAGTTAGTGTAGAAGTAGAACTTCTTCAGGTTAAAAGTGTTCCGATAGAAGTTGATACGTCAGATGTATCAGCGGCAGAGGGGTATAAACTTGGAAAAATAACGGTAGAGCCGCAGGAAGTTGAGATTACAGGAGATAAAACGACATTAGCAGGAGTTTCCAAAATCAGTATTCCGGCAAGTGCGTTACAGCTGGATAATCTGACACAGAAGACGGACAAAACAATTGATATTTCGTCTTATATTCCAAGTGGTGTGTCTTTGACAGAACAGAATGCGAATAAGGTGGTTGTATCAATTCCGGTACAGCAGCCGGGAGCGAAAACATTTGAAGTATCTACAAATTCTATTGTTGTAAACAATATAGCAGAAGGACTGAGCATTAGTTATGGTTCAACGGTTGATCTTGAGATACAGATAAAAGGACCTGGGGATGCACTGAATTTGTTCTCACCGGCAAAGAAAGTGAGTATTGATCTGAAGAAGTATACCAATGCAGGAACTTATACGGTTCCGGTATCTGTTGAACTTCCGGACGGATGTTCACTGGTGAATAATGTGAATGTAGAAATTATTCTGGAAAAAACAAAACAGAATGATAAGACACAAAATGAAAATACTTGCCGGACAGGTTGACCGGGCTGCCGTGGGTCAGGTGACCGCCGTGAGCCAGGTTGAGTCCCAGAACGGTGTCGCCCGGTTTGATCAGTGCAAAGTAAACAGCCAGGTTGGCGCTTGCGCCGGAATGAGGCTGTACGCAGGCATGGTCGGCGCCAAACAGTTTTTTCGCTCTTTCGATGGCGATATTTTCAACGACATCCACGCACTCGCAGCCGCCGTAGTAGCGCTTGGACGGGAAACCTTCTGCATACTTGTTGGTCAGGACGGTTCCCATTGCCATCATAACGGCTTCGGAAACGATGTTTTCAGAAGCAATCAGCTCGATGTTGCGTTTCTGGCGGGCATATTCCGCTTCGATTGCTTTGCCCACTTCCGGGTCGCTCTGTGTGATGAAGTTCATAACGTCTTTAACCATTCAAAAAAGCCTCCTTAGAAATAATAAAATCATAAAAAACCTTAACGTTTTTTAGGTGCAAGATGGATTGCCATTGCGTGTACATCCTCAACTGCCTCGGTGACTCCTTCGCAGAAGGTTGGATGCGGGCGGATGACGCCGGCAAGCTGGGCACAGGTCAGACCGTTGACAATGGCGGTGGCAAGTTCTGCCACGATGTCGGTCGCGCGGGAACACATCAGCTGTGCGCCGAGGATGACATCGGTTTCCTGGTGAGCAAGCACCTTGATGAAGCCGCGCTCTTGCTCGTCGATGAGAGAGCGTCCGTTGCCGGTCATCAGGAATTTGCCTTTTTTCACAGGGATGCCCTGCTGCTTTGCTTCGTCCTCGGTGATGCCGACAGAGGCAATCTCCGGGTCGGTGTAGATGCAGCCGGGAACATAACGCAGGTCAATCGGCGGTTTTTGTCCGGCGATGGTGTGGACAGCGCAGATGCCCTGTGCGCTTGCCATATGTGCAAGCTGGATTTTGGAGGTGACATCTCCGATGGCGTAGATGGAATCCACGCTGGTGCGGAAGTTTTCATCGGTGACGATTCTGCCGCGTTCACAGGCAACTTCAAATCCTTCTGCAAACAATCCCTGTGTGTTGGGACGTCTGCCGATGGCAACCAGAACCTGCTGTGCCGGTACAGCCTGTGCCTTGCCCTTTTCGGTAAAGTGGCAGACCAGACCGTTTTCGTCCTGCTCCAGCTTTTCGACCATCGCTCCGGTGTGGATGCTGACACCGCGTTTTTTGAGCACCATATTTAGGCTCTGGGAAATTTCGCGATCCATGGTCGGCAGGATACGCTCCATAGCTTCCACGATGGTGACATGACAACCAAAGGAAGAGAAGACGCTGGCAAACTCAACGCCGATGACGCCGCCGCCGATAATCAGAATCTCCTTGGCAAGGGAATCTGCCTGGGTGAAGTGTGGGTCGTCAAGCAGCTCGTCGCTGGTGACCACATTTGGCAGGTCCAGACCGGGAATCGGCGGACGGGCAGGGACAGACCCGGTAGCAATGAGAATATTTTCTCCTCGAATGACCTCGCCTTGGTCTAATTGTACATCATTTTTCCCCAAAATGGAAGCAGAATTATTAAAAAAATCTATTTTATTTGCTTTGATGAGCTGTTCGATGCCGGTTCTGAGTTTGACAACAACGTCATTTTTGCGCTGATGCACCTTTGCCCAATCAAAGGAAGTGTTTTCAGTGTGAAGTCCGAACAGCTCGAAGTTTGCCGCCTCGCGGTACAGCTGTGCGGAATGGAGCATCGCTTTGGTGGGGATGCAGCCGCGGTTCAAACAGGTGCCGCCGACATCCCGGCGTTCAATCAGAGCGGTGGTTAATCCAAGCTGTGCAGCACGGATAGCTGCCTCATAGCCGCCAGGACCGGCACCGATGACAATGAGCTGATATTCTTTCATGACATAATCCCCCTACAAAAAGTGGTAAATGGTCCGATGAATCGATTATTTGCTGTCCTGCCGGGTCAGACTGGCAATCTGCTCCAGCTGCTGCTGTTGTGTCTGGGTCAGTTCTTCCAACTGCAACAGTCGATTTAGCACTGCATCCGGCTCAAACCGGCAGCCTTTCAGACAGGGTGCGATTCTTTCGATGAAACGTTCGTCCAAAGAATCAGAGTAAAGAGCGGCATCTTCGATGATGCCGTTGTCGATGTTGAGCTGAAGCTGTATTTCTCCCCAGTCAAACCGCTCTTCCCGCAGCCAGGTGAAGGGAATTTTGCGTCCATACAGCCAATCCCAGGAGGAATAGCGGCTGTAAAGGGACATTACCCGCTTGGTATCAAAGTTTTGGTCATCCATTGCTTCCGGTTCCAAGCCGTATACATGGGACAGTGCTTTGAGCAGCTCCTGCTGCATCTGTTCACGGGTCAGGTCGGGAATAAAGTCGCACAGGTTGCACACCCGCGAGGTGACGGAAGAAACGCCTTTGGAGCGCAGCTTCTTTTCGGAAACATTGAGGTAGCGGGCAACCTTTTGGGTGTCCACCCGCAGCATGAGGGTGCCGTGGTGGTAGGAGTTGCCTCCTTTTTGACAGAAGGCGTTGCCCGAAAACTTTTTGCCGTCTACCGTTACATCATTTCTGCCACTTTTTTGTGCATCAATGCCAAGGCTGCGGACTGCTTCCAGGATAACCGACATCTGCTTGGAAAGGTCGTAGTCGCTGCTGGGAATCAAAAAGGTAAAATTGAGGTTCCCCAGGTCATGAAAAACCGCACCGCCGCCCGAGAGACGACGGGCAAGATGCCCGCCGTCGGCTTCGAGCTCCTGAAACCGGCATTCCTTCCAGGCGTTCTGGTTTTTGCCGATTACAACGGTGCGTTCATTCTGCCAGAGGTATAGGATCAGCTGATTGGGCTTAACGGTTTCCAAAAGATATTCTTCAACAGCCAGATTCAAGTATGGGTTGGTCGAGCTGCTGATGAAATAAGAAAGCCTGTTGATCATATCAGATTTCCTCCAGAAGATGGGGATGGATTAAAATGTAAAGCGAAGACGTGGATTTCTTGCAGCGCCTACCTCGTCCAGACGGCGGACAGGGGTGTGCAGCGGCATCTGGTGCATCTTTTCAGGGTCGGACTGCGCAGTCTGGTAGATTTCATGCAGAACGGCAATCGCGTGGTCGAGCACCTCTCTTGGCTCTGTTTCGGTAGGTTCTACCATCAAAGCCTCTTCCACAATCAATGGGAAATACATTGTCGGCGGATGGATGCCGTTATCCAGCAGACCTTTGGCGACGTCCATAGCGGATACGCCCTTTTCCTTCTTGAGGTTTGCAAGGGTCATAACAAATTCGTGCATACAACCGGTATCAAAAGCGATGTCATAGACATCCTTGAGATGATTCATCATGTAGTTGCAGTTGAGGACTGCGTTGGAGGAAGCCTCCGGCACACCCTCTTTGCCCAGGGTCATCAGGTAGGTCAGAGCGCGAACGACCACCAGGAAGTTGCCGTAGAAGGCTTTGACAGCGCCGATGCTCTGTGGGTTATCCTGCTCCAGGCGCAGCGCGCCTTCTTCGCCGACCACAGTCGGGGATGGCAGGAACGGTTTGAGGATGTTTTTGCATCCGACTGCACCGGAACCGGGACCGCCGCCGCCGTGCGGGGTGGAGAAGGTCTTGTGCAGGTTCAGGTGAACAACGTCGAAGCCGGTGTCGCCGGGACGAACGATGCCCATGATGGCGTTGAGGTTGGCTCCGTCGTAGTAGCACAGACCGCCTGCCTGATGGATGATGTCGGTGATCTGCGCAATATTCGGGTCAAACAGACCGACGGTGTTCGGGTTGGTCAGCATCAGACCGGCGGTGTGTTCGTCAGCAGCAGCGCGCAGCGCATCGAGGTCTACGCAGCCGTTTTCCAGAGAAGGGATGCTGACGACCTGGAATCCTGCCATGGTGGCAGAAGCAGGGTTGGTGCCGTGTGCCGAGTCCGGGACCAGGATTTTGGTGCGCTCAAAGTGACCGTTTGCCTGATGGTAGGCTTTGATCAGCATCAGACCGGTCAGCTCGCCGTGTGCTCCGGCAGCCGGCTGGAAGGTCATATCGTCCATGCCGGTGATCTCGCACAGGTATTTGCGGGCAAGGTCCATCACCTCAAGACAGCCTTGTGCAGTGCTCTGCGGCTGGAGCGGGTGGATTGCAGCAAAACCGGGGAGGGAGGCAATCTCATCGTTGACCTTTGGGTTGTACTTCATGGTACAGGAGCCTAAAGGATAGAATCCGTCGTTGACACCGTGTGTCTGTTTGGCAAGTTCGGTGTAGTGACGGCTGATTTCGTTTTCGCTTAAAGAAGGCAAGTGAGGAGCCTGTGCCCTGCAAAGGGAAGCATCCGGCAGCTCAACAGCGACATCGCACGCCGGCAGGATGGTGCATTTTCTGCCGGTATGGCTGCGTTCAAATAACAGTTGCATTACATAAGCTCCTTTCTGATGATTTCGACCACGCGGTCCATCTCTTCTTTGGTGTTCTTTTCAGTTGCACACCAAAGGATACCGCCGTCTGCCAGAGGATAACCGCCCAAAATACCCTGCTGTTCCAAAGCGGAAAGCAGTTTGTCAGAATCCTTCTGGTCGGTAACAAATTCATGGAAGAATGTGCCGCTGTAACGCAGGCTGACACCCGGAATCGAGCAGAGCTGCTGTGCCAGATAATGTGCTTTCTGGTAGCACAGGGAAGCTGCCTGTTTGAGTCCGTCCGGTCCAACGGTAGCCAGGTAAACCGAAGCGGTCAGCGCACACAGCGCCTGGTTGGAGCAGATGTTGCTGGAGGCTTTTTCGCGGCGGATGTGCTGCTCTCTTGCCTGAAGGGTGAGGACGAAGGCGCGTTTGCCATCGACATCGACCGTTTCACCGACGATTCTGCCCGGCAGCTTTCTCATCATTGCCTGGGTAGCAGCCATGAAGCCCAGGTAAGGACCGCCAAAGGAAAGCGGCATACCCAAAGGCTGACCTTCGCCGACTGCGATGTCAGCGCCCTGTTCCGCAGGAGTTTTGAGCAGTCCGAGTGCAATCGGATTGCAGCCGGCAATCAGCTTGGCGCCGACCGAGTGAATCATCTCGGCTGCCTTTTCCATCTCTTCGAGCTGTCCGAAGAAGTTTGGACTTTGCAGATACAGGCAGGCGCTGGTCTTTTTGTCCAGCTGGGATGCCATAGCATCCAGGTCGGTCTTGCCGTCCTTGACAGGCAGCAGGACCAGCTCGTGTCCGGCAGCCCAGCAGTAGGTTTTCACAACGGCAATGGTGTCCGGGTGAGCGGCAGCGGAGCAGAAAACGACTTTACGGCTGCGCTCGCAGCACATATTGACCGCTTCAGCAGCAGCAGTAGCTCCGTCGTAGACCGAGGCATTGGAAACATCCATGCCGGTCAGCTCGCAGATCATCGTCTGGTATTCAAAAATCGACTGGAGCACACCTTGGCTGATCTCTGCCTGATAAGGAGTGTAGGCGGTGAGGAATTCCTCTTTGCCGGTCACACTCTTTACAATAGAAGGGATATAGTGGTCGTATGCGCCGGCACCGCGGAAGATGGAGCCGAACACAACGTTTTTAGCGGCAATTTTTTTCATTGCGCTGCTGACTTCCAGCTCGGACATACCCGATGGAAGGTTCAGCTCCCCTTTGAGCTTTAGCTCATCGGGAATATGGGAGAACAGCTGGTCGATGCTGGACAGCCCGATGGATTCCAGCATCTCCTGCCGTTCCTGCAAGGTAGAAGGAACGTAAGATCCCATGGTGTTATGCCTCCTGGCTCAGCAGAGCTTCGTAATCGGTGGAGGAGAGCAGCTCCTCTTTATCGGAAACTTCGTTGACCTGAATCATCCATGCGCCGTAAGCGTCCTGGTTGATCAGTTCAGGATGGTCGAGCAGTTCTTCGTTGATTGCGCAGACAACGCCGGAAACCGGGCTGTATACATCGGAAACAGCTTTTACCGATTCAACGTCGCCGAAAGCAGCGCCAACCTCAACCTCGTCGCCTTCCTGAGGCAGGTTTACGAATACCAGGTCGCCCAGCTGGTCCTGCGCGTAGTCGGTCAGACCGATGCGGTAGCTGCCGTCGCCCATGTCCTGTACCCATTCGTGAGATTTTGCATAAAGAAGATTGGTTGGATTGCTCATAGTAAAAGTCCTCCTTGAAATAAACGGTAAAGATTTTAGTGTGTTTAAAATATTCAGCTTGAATGATGGTTATCTTTTATAAAACTGGCTTTTGATGACCTCGGCGGTGACACGTTTGCCTCGGATTTCCACCTCGACCTGTGCGCCCAGTGGAGCCGGTTCTTTTTCAACGATTGCCATTGCATAAGCGCCGCCTAAGAATGGGCAGTGGGTGCCGGAGGTGGTGTGACCGATCAGCTTGTCGCCGACATAGACCGGGCAGTTTTCACGGGCAATGCCTCTGCCGGTAATCTTCAGACCGCAGCGTTTGATGGATGGGGTACCCATCTCTTCCATTGCCTTTTTGCCGATGAAATCTGCTTTGTCCATCTTGACAAACATTCCCAGACCGGTCTGCTTGGGAGTGATCTCGTCGTTCATCTCATGTCCGTACAAAGGCATTCCGGCTTCCAGACGCAGGGTGTCTCTTGCACCCAGTCCGCATGGGATCAGACCGTTTTCTTTGCCGGCTTCCAGCAGAGCGTTCCACAGCTTAACAGCATCCTCGGATGCGCAGTACAGCTCTACGCCGTCTTCACCGGTGTAGCCGGTACGGGATACCAGGCATTTACATCCGGCAACCTCCATTTCACGGGTGAAGGTGTAGTATTTAACAGGCAGCTGTTTGCTGTCACATAGTTTATCCAAAATGGCGTTTGCCTGCGGACCCTGCAAAGCGATCTGTGCGATGCCGTCGGAGAGGTCCTCAAACTGTACGTTGCCGCTCAGATGTGCCTTGACCCACTCGGCATCCTTTTCATGGTTGGCAGCGTTGACGACCATCAGGTAGCTTTCGCCACTGAAACGGTAAACGACCATGTCATCCACTACGCCGCCCTTGTCGTTGCACATGGGGCTGTAGCGAACCTGACCGTCCTCCATGTCAGAAAAGTCGTTGGTCAACAGCATCTGGACGTTTGCCAGTGCATCGGGACCCTTGAGCAGCAGCTCAGCCATGTGGGATACATCGAACATTCCGGCTTCTTTTCTTACCGCCAGATGCTCTGCGATAACGCCGGTAGGATACTGCACTGGAAGAAGGAAACCACCAAAGGGGACGATCTTTCCACCAAGAGCTACATGGCAGTCATACAAGGGGGTTTTACGCTCCATAGTTTAAGTACACTCCTTTTTAATATATTGATACAAAATCAATTCGTTTTCACTCCTGTCCTGTCTTTTTCTGATGAAAGACAGTGCAGGAAAACCGGATAGGAAAAGGAATTTTTTCATCTCCATCCGATGCTTTGATTATAGGTGGAGAAAATGGCTTTGTCAATGCTGTTTTTTGTTTAACAAGCATAAAAAACATTTGTTAAAAGAAAAACATTGAGCTAAATAGACAATAAAATACAGCGTGATTTGATAAAAAGCCCTAAGATTTAAAAGGGTGTTTTCGCTGTGTGGAAAAGGCGCTGTCTGTTGAGTACAAAATTGTGGATTGCGGATGATTGGCAGGAGAAAGTTTGTGCAAAGCTCTGTTTTTTTTATAACAAATACAGATGCAAGGGGAAGGAAGGCAAAGCTTGAAAATTGTAAAAGAAATATGATATAATGAAAAGTACGCGAAAGAAAAAAGGAGGAGTGGCTGTGAAGCTCAATACACTGGGTATCGCTCATAAAATTATAAAAGAAAAGGTGTGCAGGGGAAATTTCTGTATTGATGCCACCGCAGGCAGGGGACACGACACCGCGTTTTTATGTGGTCTGGTAGGAGAAGAAGGCAGGGTGTTGGCGATGGATATTCAGCAGGATGCAGTCGATTCCACCCGTGCGCTGCTGCAGGAAAAAGGGTATGACCAAATTGCACAGGTGGTTTTGGACAGCCACAGCAATATCGACCGCTACGCCCAGCCGGAGACGGTGGATTGCATTACCTTTAATTTCGGTTATCTTCCCGGTGGGGACCACAACATCTTCACCACGCCAGCCACCAGTATCCCGGCGATTGAAAAAGGGTTAGAACTGCTTAAACCGGGCGGCTTGATGAGCTTATGTGTTTACTACGGCGGGGACAGCGGATTTGAAGAGAAGGATGCGCTGATGCAGTTTTTTAAAACTATCGACAGCAAGCGCTTCACCGTTTTAATTACCGAGTTTGCAAACCGACCGAACAATCCTCCGATTCCGGTTTTTATCCTCAAGCAAATTTAATCATATAGAAAAAAAATATCGTTTGGATGATAAAATTTACTATTATAGTGTGGATGTAGCGGATGTCTTTTCAAAAGAAGCTCCGCTGTGTTTGTTTTTCTTTTTAAAATCCGTGCAGAAGATTACACTTTTTTCTTGACAAATATTTAAATATCCAGTATAATTCATTTTGCAAATAAAACAGCCCATCGTAAAAGGGAGTAGTTCACGACATATCCGCAACAATCTCGTTGAGTTTTCGCCGATGGCGGGCTCTTCTGCGGTATGTGCCAATCCGATTGGTAACAAGACTTTTCAGATGGTTTCCAGACATGACTTGGAAACCGGTGAAAAGTCTTTTTTTGTGCCCGAAAACGCCGGGTTGCAAGCTTGTTGATTTTGAAGGAGGAAAAAATTATGGAACAGATGTTTCGCCGCACCGCGCAGCAGGCGCTGGAGCAGCTGGACACCACCACGCAGGGCTTGTCCGATGCCGAGATAGCCAAGCGTCGGGAAACCTACGGGGAGAACGCACTGGCAGAGGAAAAGAAAAAAAGCCCTCTGGTCGTTTTTCTCGAGCAGTTTAAAGATTTGCTGGTCATCATTCTGATTGCAGCAGCTGTAATCTCAGCACTGTCCGGCAACGGAGAAAGCACCATCGTTATTGTAGCGGTTATTACTCTGAATGCTATTCTGGGTACAGTACAGCATTTTAAGGCGGAAAAATCTCTGGAGAGCTTAAAGGCGCTCTCTTCCCCCAGCGCCAAGGTGATGCGAAATGGCGTGAAGGTGGAAGTTCCTTCCAAAGAAATCGTCCCGGGCGACATCCTGCTGCTGGAGGCAGGAGACCTTGTGGTAGCTGACGGACGTATCATTGAAAACTACTCGTTACAGGTCAATGAAAGCTCGCTGACCGGTGAATCGGAGGGTGTCAACAAAATCAGTGCCGTCATCGATGAAGAGAATGTGGCTCTGGGCGACCAGAAGAACATGGTCTTCTCCGGCTCGCTGGTCACCTACGGTCGTGCAAATGTTGTCGTTACGGCAACCGGTATGAAGACCGAAATCGGTAAGATTGCAACCTTGATGAATCAGACCAAACAGAAAAAGACCCCGTTGCAGGAGAGCATGGACAACTTCAGCCAGAAGCTGGCGCTGGTCATCATGGGTATCTGTGCGGTGGTATTTGGCTTGAGCCTCTACCGCGAGATGGGCGTTTTGGACTCTTTGATGTTTGCAGTTGCTTTGGCAGTA
>ENA-ORSS01004187-ORSS01004187.1-human-gut-metagenome-genome-assembly--contig:-NODE-4187-length-10976-cov-5.526966_pt1 | contig 10976 bp, 11 predicted proteins | sample MGYA00241899_ERZ509162 | MGnify/ENA primary metagenome ERZ509162 (study PRJEB26280, sample SAMEA2338641) | human gut metagenome | biome: human gut; feature: human-associated habitat; material: faeces... | reverse complement strand
TTGAAGAAATAAAGGGATTAAAAATATTTGGGAATGCCAAGAGGAAAGTCGCGGTGGTTTCGTTTGCCATAGACGGAGTCCATCCGAACGACATAGCCTCGCTGCTCGACGCCGACGGCATAGCCGTGCGCACGGGGCACCACTGCGCCGAGCCGCTTCTTACAATGCTCGACAAATTTTCGCTCACTCGCGCGTCGCTTGCATTTTACAATACCGCGGAAGAAGTTGACTACTTTGTAAAAAGCCTCAGCCGCGCCGTGAGACTTTTGAAGTAAGTTTTTTAGTATCCAAACCTCCCGCGCAAAACCGTGCTTAGCGGTTTATCAAAATGTATATTTTGATTCGTATCTGAATTTATTTGCATGGGCGCGGCGGAAAATATCAAAGTCTGCTGCAAAAAAAACGAATCCGGTAAAAAGCCGGATCCGTTTTTTTATAAAGAGCCGCACGCTGTTTTAGCGAATGACGCGCGCGCCCGCCGAAGTTTCCGCAAGGCGCTTGACCTCCTCCAAGCGCGCCGTTGATGTGTCTCCGGGAGTCGTCATCGCAAGCGCCCCGTGCGCCGCGCCGTAGTCGACCGTCGTGCCGGTCAGCTGCGCGTAGAGCTCACACGCGCGGTCCCATGCACTCGAGATCGGGCCGACGGTGGCCGAATACGTCTCGTAGCCGAGGGAGTTGAGATATGCCGTCAGGCTGCCGGTCGTCATACCCCAGTAGGGCAGCACGCTGTTGAGACCGGCGCGCTCGCCCCAGCCCATCAGGCCGTGCACGAACACGACCGGGTCGCTTTTGCTGCTCGGACAGGTCTGGTCTGCGGCCGCTGCCGGAAGCACACACAGGCTCACGGCCAGCGTGAGTGCCAGCAGCAGACTCAAAAATCGTTTGTTTCGTCTTGTCATTTGCTTACCTCCTAATATCGTGGGTGCGGGTGCCGAAGCTTTTCCGTGTGCGTGGAAAAGCGGGGGCGGCGCGCCGCTGCGTACCTGCGCACCGTCTGGTGTATATATCTGTATGTATGTATGTAATATAAATGAATTACAGTACTGGAATAATGCACACAATTCCGGCGCGGCGAGAGATTTTTTAAACACAAAGCAAATATTGTATAAAATGACAAACCGATTCTGCATTTTTCCCGTCATCATTCACGAAAATTCATAAATTCTGTATTTGATTTCGGAAAATTCTACGAATCTGGGCATTCTCTTGCAAACTGTATAAAAACCGCTTCCGCACATTGTGAAGATTTGGACAGTTTTGCGCACATTCGTTATAGCACCGCAAGGGGCGATTTGATATAATATGAACGAAAGATACCATGGATAACTTTACAAATGGAGGTAAAGGAATGAGCAAAAAATACCTGTACTATTTCAGCGAAGGAAGTCAGGCATTCGGCGGTGACAAGACCGCGATGCGCAACACGCTTGGCGGCAAGGGTTCCGGCCTGGCGGAGATGACAGCGGCCGGTATGCCGGTGCCGCAGGGCTTCACGATCACGACGGAAGCCTGCACGCAGTACTATACGGATGGCCGTCAGATCAATGCGGAGATCCAGGCGGACATCTTTGCGCACGTCAAGGGTCTTGAGGAGATCACCGGCAAGAAGCTCGGCGACGTGGAAAATCCCCTGCTGGTGTCCGTGCGCTCCGGCGCGCGCCAGTCCATGCCCGGCATGATGGACACCATCCTCAACCTCGGCCTGAACGACGCGTCCGTTGAGGGTCTGGCCAAGAAGACCGGCAACCCGCGCTTTGCCTACGACAGCTACCGCCGCTTTGTGCAGATGTTTGCAGACGTCGTCATGGGCGTGTCCAAGAGCCTGTTCGAGGAAGAGATCGACAAGATGAAGGCCGCCAAGGGCGTCACGAACGACGTCGATCTGGATGCCGACGATCTCAAGCAGCTCGTCGTCATCTTCAAGAAGATCTACGAGGACAACGAGCACAAGCCCTTTCCGCAGGATCCGAACGAGCAGCTCATCGAGGCCGTCAAGGCCGTGTTCCGCAGCTGGGATAACCCGCGCGCGAACGTCTACCGCAAGATGAACGAGATCCCCTACGAGTGGGGCACTGCCGTCAACGTCCAGCAGATGGCCTTCGGCAACTCCGGTGACCGCTCCGGCACGGGCGTTGCCTTCACGCGTGATCCCGCCACGGGCGAGAAGAAGCTCATGGGTGAGTACCTCATCAATGCGCAGGGCGAGGACGTCGTCGCAGGCGTTCGTACCCCGAGCCCGATCAGCCACCTGCAGGAGCAGATGCCCGAGGTGTATGATGAGTTCGTGGCGATCGCCAACCGCCTTGAGCACTACTTTAAGGATATGCAGGATATGGAGTTCACCATCGAGGATGGCAAGCTCTACATGCTCCAGACCCGCAACGGCAAGCGCACCGCGCAGGCCGCGCTGCAGATCGCGTGCGACCTCGTCGACGAGGGCATGATCTCCGAGCGCGAGGCCGTGCTGCGCGTCGAGCCCAAGCAGCTCGACACGCTGCTGCACCCGCAGTTTGACGCCGAGGCGCTCAAGCGCGCCGACGCCATCGGCAAGGGCCTTGCCGCGTCCCCCGGCTCCGCCTGCGGTCAGGTCGTTTTCTCCGCCGAGGAGGCCGAGGAAGCCGTCAAGAACAAGACCATGCCGAAAGTCGTGCTCGTCCGTCTCGAGACCAGCCCCGAGGACATCGTGGGCATGCAGGTCTCTCAGGGCATCCTGACCGTGCGCGGCGGCATGACCAGCCACGCGGCCGTCGTCGCCCGCGGCATGGGCACCTGCTGCGTCTCCGGCTGCGGCAATGACAACAACGTCCGCATCAGCTACGCCGACAAGTTCTTTGAGATCAACGGCCACAAGTTCACCGAGGGTGACTGGATCTCCCTCGACGGCAGCACCGGCAACATCTACGCCGGACAGATCCCGACCGTCGCCGCTACCGGCAACAAGAACTTCAACCGCCTCATGGGCTGGGCTGACGCAGCCCGCCGCCTGAACGTCGAGGCCAACGCCGACAACCCGCGCGATGCGCAGCAGGCGGTCGATCTCGGCGCTGAGGGCATCGGCCTGTGCCGCACCGAACATATGTTCTTCGCCGAGGACCGCATCAAGGCCGTCCGCGAGATGATCTGCGCCCGTACCGTCGAGGAGCGCAAGGTTGCGCTGGCGAAGGTCGAGCCGTTCCAGCAGAGCGATTTTGAGGCCATGTACCGCATCATGGGCGACCGCCCGATGACGATCCGTTACCTCGATCCCCCGCTGCACGAGTTCCTGCCCACCCAGAAGGCGGACATCGAGGAGCTGGCGCAGGAGATGGGCATGACGTTTGACGAGCTGCAGGACGTCGTTGTATCCCTGCACGAGTTCAACCCCATGATGGGCCACCGCGGCTGCCGTCTGTCTGTCACCTATCCGGAGATCGCCGAGATGCAGACCAACGCCGTCATCAAGGCTGCCCTCAAGGTCAGCGCGGAGACCGGCAAGATGATCACGCCCTACATCATGATCCCGCTGGTCGGCGAGCGCAAGGAGCTCAAGTTCGTGCGTGACATCGTCGTCCGCACGGCGGATGCGCTGATCAAGGAGGCCGGTGTGGACATGAAGTATCACGTCGGCACCATGATCGAGATCCCGCGCGCCGCGCTCACGGCCGACGAGATCGCCAAGGAAGCGGACTTCTTCAGCTTCGGCACCAACGACCTGACGCAGATGACCTTCGGCTTCAGCCGTGACGACGCTGCAAAGTTCCTCGGCAGCTACTATGACACCAAGATCTACGAGAGCGACCCGTTCCAGCATCTGGACATCAACGGCGTCGGCAAGCTCGTGGAGATGGCCTGCAAGCTCGGCCGTCAGACGAATCCGGAGCTCGAGCTCGGCATCTGCGGTGAGCACGGCGGCGATCCGTCCTCCGTCGAGTTCTGCCACAAGGTCGGCCTGGACTACGTGTCCTGCTCGCCGTTCCGCGTGCCGATCGCCCGCCTGGCCGCGGCACAGGCTGCTATCAAGGAGAGCCTGTAATCCGCGCCGGTGAGGCAGCGCAACAGCATAGCAAACGCCCCTGTTTTCACACGAAAACAGGGGCGTTTGAGATTTCCGGAAAACACAAGAAGCTCTCCGGAAAACTGCTTGCAGTCCGCCGTGTGCATGATCTGCGCACCGGTGGAGAAGCTTACCCCCGCACGCACTTCCGGTTCCGAGCGCGTGCGGGGCTTTTTATGGCTTTGTGTGTTTTATTCGTCGAGACCCGGCACCTGCGGCAGGGATGCAAAGCTCTCGGCGAGCTGTGCGTCGGTGGGGATGAAGTCACGTATTTCGCCGTTGTGGAACTTCTCGTAGGCGGCCATGTCGAAGTAGCCGGTGCCGGTCAGACCGAAGACGATGGTCTTGGCCTCGCCGGTCTCGCGGCACTTGACGGCCTCGTCGATGGCGACGCGGATGGCGTGACTCGATTCCGGAGCGGGCAGGATGCCTTCGATGCGCGCGAACTGCTCGGCCGCCTCGAACACCTTCGTCTGCTCGACGGAGCGGGCTTCCATGTAGCCATCGTGATACAGCCGGCGTGGTTCGGTGAGGGGATGAAGCCGCTGCCGAGCGTGTACATCTTGGCCAGCGGGCAGACCTTGCCGGTGTCGCAGAAGTCGTAGGCGAACCTGCCGCGCGTGAGGCTCGGGCAGGAGGCGGGCTCGACGGCGATGAACTGATAGTCGCGCTCGCCGCGCAGCTTCTCACCCATGAACGGGGAGATGAGGCCGCCGAGGTTGCTGCCGCCGCCGGCGCAGCCGATGATGATGTCCGGCACGATGCCGTATTTGTCGAGCGCCGTTTTCGTCTCCAGACCGATGACCGACTGGTGCAGCAGCACCTGATTGAGCACGCTGCCGAGCACGTAGCGGTAGCCGGGAGTCGAGGTGGCGACCTCGACGGCCTCGCTGATCGCGCAGCCGAGCGAGCCGGTCGTGCCGGGGTGCTCGGCGAGGATGCGCCGGCCGATCTCCGTCTCCGTGGACGGGCTCGGCGTCACGGACGCGCCGTAGGTGCGCATCACCTCGCGGCGGAAGGGCTTTTGCTCATACGAGCACTTGACCATGTAGACTTTGCAGTCGAGACCCAGATAGGCGCAGGCCATCGACAGCGCCGTGCCCCACTGACCGGCGCCGGTCTCGGTCGTGACGCCGCGCAGCCCCTGCTGCTTGGCATAGTACGCCTGCGCGATGGCGGAGTTGAGCTTGTGCGAGCCGGAGGTGTTGTTGCCTTCAAACTTGTAGTAGATCTTCGCCGGGGTCTGCAGCTGTTTTTCCAGACAGTAGGCGCGCACGAGCGGCGACGGGCGGTGCATCTTATAAAAGTCACGGATCTCGTCCGGGATGGGGATCTCGCGGTCGTCGTTGTCGAGCTCCTGACGGATGAGCTCGTCGCAGAATACGGGGCGCAGATCGTCGAACGACATCGGCGCGCCGGTGGCGGGATTGCGCAGCGGGGCGGGCTTGACCTTCATGTCCGCGCGGACGTTATACCATGTGCGCGGCATTTCGTCTTCATTCAGGTAGATCTTATAGGGGATGTTTTCATTTGTCATGATGTCTGTTCCTTTCGGCGGGGCCTTTCCGGGCAAGAAAAAACGACCCTTGTCCATGAAAGACCAATACGGAATTGATCTTTGGGACAAAAGTCGGAAAACTTCTGCGGTGCCACCCAAATTGGCGCAATGCGCCCACTCAGCGACGTGCCATCACACGCCTTTCCTTGGTAACGGGGGAAAAGCCCGTCGGACTTTACCGCCTCACGGCGTCTCGTCCGCCCTCTGCAGTCCATTCGGCAAGGTCGTCTCTGCTGCACTCGCACCGGCCGGCAGCTCTCTGGGAAAGACGCAAACCCTCGCTTACTTCTCTGCTTCTGTGGTTTGCTGCTTTGAACTTGGCGCAAGCATACGCCCAAATATCATCGCTTGTCAAGCGGGCAAATGCACTTTTTCCGCTTTCCACAAACGCGGTACGCCGCATGGCGGATTCATTAGCTATTTAAACACAAAAAGAAGAAAGTCGCTTGAAAATTCAGGTATAACTCACACTTTACATTCGCAAAACGGCGGCATATACTGAAACCATCCCGGAGTGGGTTCGGGTCCGGCAAACAGAGAATGGAGGGATCACCATGGCGGAAAACAAGACATTATGTATTGCCTGTAAGTACAAATTCCATGATCGGGATCTGCAGCCGTGCGCAGACTGCCTGCGCAGCCGCAGCAGGCATCGCCCGCTTCGGAGACGCGCAAGGCGCATCCGGCGGCCAGAACGCTGTGCTTTGCCTGTAAGTATATGTACTGCGACTGGGACGCTGAGCCGTGCCTGACGTGCCTGCGCCACACGCTGGCGGAGGCGGGGCAGGCGGACGCCTTCGAGCAGGATCAGACGGAAAAAGATAGGCTTTTATGAATTTCACTAAATATATCGATTAAGAAAACAAATAGTTTGGCGGTTATCGCCGTTGATTTTTGTGTGCGATTTCCCCTATAATAAGAGCGTGCAAGGGAGCACATCTTCGAGCAGAAGTTGTGCGCCCTTGCGTTTTTTTATTTCCTTCGCCCACAAAAAACGGAAAAAACACAAAAAACGGAACTGGACCCACCGGGCGGGCGAACATTCAGATAGGAGGATATGAACATGAAACTGAAACGATTGACTGCATTGCTTCTCTCTGTCATGCTGGTGCTCTCACTGGCAGCGTGCGGAGGCGGAAAAGACGCCAAAGATGATTCTGCCGACGGCGATTTGTCGGGCAAAGAGATCATCATCGGCAATATCACCCCGGTGACCGGCGCACAGGCGGCCTACGGCCTGGCCATCACGAACTCCATCCAGCTGGCGATCGACGAGATCAACGCCGACGGCGGCATCCTTGGCGCGACCGTGAAGCTCTCCACCAAGGACGATCAGGGCACGCCGGCAGAAGCGGTTTCCGGTTTCAACTCGCTGCTCAGCGAGGGCGCGGCGGCCATCATCGGCGCAACGCTCTCGAGCTGCACGTCCGCGATCACGAGTCTGGCCGACGATGAGGGCATCGTGCTCGTCACGCCGAGCTCCACGGCAGATTCCATCACCACCACGGACGACTATGTGTTCCGCTCCTGCTTCAAGGACAGCTTCCAGGGCGAGATGGTCGCGGCCTACGCCAAGGATCAGGGCTGGACAAAAGCCGCGGTCCTGTACGCGACCGGCGACACCTACTCCTCCGGCCTGCACGACTCGTTCGTGAAGGCGGCCGAGAAATACGGCATCGAGATCGTCTGCGAGCAGTCCTCGTCCGACACCGGCGCCGTGGACTTCTCCTCGCAGCTGGCGACCATCGCAGCCTCCGGCGCGGATATGCTCTTTGCCCCGTATTACTACGACGCGGTCGGTCCGAAAATCATCCCGCAGGCTCGTGAGGCCGGCTTCAAGGGCGCGATCATGGGCTGCGACGGCTTTGACGGCACGCAGGACTACACCACCGGCGACCTGAGCGCTTATGAGAATGTCTACTTCACCAACCACTACTCCCCGGAGGACAGCTCCGAGATCGTGCAGTCCTACGTCAAGAACTACACGGAAAAGTATGGCTCTGAATCCATGAACGCCCTCGGCGCTCTGGCGTATGACGCCATGTATATGGTCAAGCAGGCCATTGAGAAGGCCGGAAGCATCGATCACGAGGCCATCCGAGACGCGATGAGTGGCATGCACTATGTCGGCGTCACCGGCGACATGACCCTTGACGAGGCCGGCACACCGGAAAAGAGCGTGGCCATCCTGACCTTCACGCCCTCTGACGGCAAGCTCGTGCAGAAGTTCGTCAAGACGCAGAGCTGACCCGACCCCGGCGATACAGCCGGGACCGGACGCGACCCAAAGCAATAGCAATGACCTTTGCGCGAAAGCGCCGACCGGCGCTTTCGCGCACGAATATTCCGGCGCGGCTGACCTGCGCAAAAACCGAAAGGCAGGGAGAGAATATGACTGACTTTTTACAGCAACTCATCATCGGGCTGCGCCTCGGCAGCGTCTATGCGCTCGTGGCGCTCGGCTATACGATGGTTTACGGCATTATCCGACTCATCAACTTTGCGCACGGCGACTTCATCATGGTCGGCGGCTATACGCTGTATTTCACCGTGCCGATCCTGCTGCACAGCATGGGGCTGCCGGCGTGGACGGGGGTGCTTGCGGCGATCGTGATCTGCGCGCTCGTGGGCGTTGTGGTCGAGCTGGTGGCCTACCGGCCGGTGCGGCGCAAGGGCACGAGCATGTCGGCGCTCATCACGGCGATCGCCATGAGCCTGCTGCTGGAAAACCTCGCGCAGGCCATCCCGGCCATGGGACCGAACCCGCGCGTGATCTCCGACGAGATCTTCAGCACGGCACCGATCTCCATCGGCGGCGTGTCGGTGAATATGGCGGCCGTCGTCACGATCATCATCGCAGCCATCGTTATGGCGGCGCTGCAGCTGTTTGTGCAGAAGACAAAGCTCGGCCGCGCCATGCGCGCCGTGTCCGAGAACAAGGAGGCGTCCACACTTGTGGGCATCAATGTCAACCGCACGATCGTGACGACGTTTGCCATCGGCTCGGGGCTTGCGGCAGTTGCGGCGCTGATGTACTGCGCGCAGTATCACACCGTGACGACGACGATGGGGTCCATGCTGGGCCTCAAGGCGTTCGTTGCAGCCGTCATGGGCGGCATCGGCCTGATCCCGGGCGCCATGCTCGGCGGCATCGTCGTCGGCATCATCGAGGCGCTCGTGACGGCGTACATCAGCTCGTCGCTGGCAAATGCCGTGGTGTTTTTGATCCTGATCGTGATGCTGCTGGTCAAGCCGGCCGGCATCCTCGGAAAGAATGTAGGTGAGAAGGTATGAATACGCTGCAGAAAAAGAAACTGCGCGGTACCGGTGTCAACTGCGGCCTGATCGTGCTGCTCTTTGCCGTGGTGCTGCTGCTCGGTCAGGTGCTCCCGGACAATACTTATCGCCGCGTGCTGGTGCCGATCATCTGGCAGATGTGTATCTTCATCCTGCTCGGCACGTCGCTCAACCTCACGCTCGGCTATCTGGGCCAGCTCACGCTTGGGCACATGGGCTTTGCGGGCATCGGCGCGTATACCGCCGCGCTGAGCTCGCTCGCGCTTGAGCGCGCGGGCGTGTTCGAGGCATCCAAGGCGGCGCCCGGCCAGCTCATTCTGGTCGTGCTCGGCTGCTGTCTGCTCGGCGCCATTTTCGCAGGGCTGCTCGGACTGCTCGTGGGCATTCCGGCGCTGCGTCTGCGCGGCGACTATCTGGCCATCGTGACGCTCGGCTTCGGCCTCATCGTCGAAAACGTCATCGCAAACCTGCCCTTTGCCGGTGGTGACGGTCTGGCGAGCGGAACGGCCAGCTCCTCGCTCTATGCCAACGGTCTCGGCCTGTCGACCTCGCTGCAGGCGAAGTACGTGTGGCTCGTGCTGGGCATCACCGTTTTGTGCATCGCGCTCATGTGCACATTCATCCGCTCCAAATACGGCCGCGCCATTGAGGCCATCCGCGACGATGAGATCGCGGCGGCGGCCTCCGGCGTGAACACGACGTACTATAAGATCCTTACGTTCGTTATCTCGGCATTCTTTGCGGGTCTTGCCGGCGGACTGTATGCCACGTGCTTTTCCTCGCTCACGACGGCAAGCTTTACGTTCACCAGCGCCTCGATCTGGAATTCGACTTTCATCGTCGTCATCGTGGTGCTTGGCGGCATGGGCTCCATGACCGGCTCGGTGCTGGCGGCCGTCGCGATGTACCTGCTTAACTATGAGATCAAAAACGGCGCATGGGTGTCGGCGCTGCCGGGCTTTGTGCAGTCGCTGTTTCAGTTCCCGATGCTGATCTATGCGCTCGTGCTGCTGGTCGTCATCATTTTCCGTCCAAGAGGCATTCTGGGCACGTATGAATTTTCACTTGACCGGCTGCTGTTCGACGGCCGTCTGGCCGGGGAGAAAAAGGCCAAGGCCAGGAAGGGAGGCGCCGACGCATGACCGATACCAGACCCGTTGTGCTCAAAGCGGAGCACCTCGGCATCACCTTCGGCGGCCTGAAGGCCGTGTCGGACTTCAACATGGAGATCCATGAGGGCGAGCTCATGGGACTCATCGGTCCGAACGGTGCCGGCAAGACCACGGTCTTTAACCTGCTCACCGGTGTGTATGTGCCGACGGAGGGTGCATTCTACCTCTGCGGGCAGAAGCTCAACGGCAAGCAGACCTATCAGGTCGTAGAGGCCGGCATTGCCCGCACGTTTCAGAACATCCGCCTGTTCGGGAACATGAGCGTGGAGGACAACATCAAGGTCGGACTGCACAATGCGACGCGCGAGAGCCTGCTGGCGGCGGTGACGCATACCTTCGGCTACGCAAAACGCGAGCGTGAGGCACATGAAAAGGCGCTGGAGCTGTTGGATTTCTTCGGCATGGCGGATCTGGCGGACGCGCCCGCCGGCAGTCTCCCCTACGGCGCACAGCGTCGGCTGGAGATCGTGCGGGCGCTGGCAACCGGACCTAAGATCATCCTGCTGGACGAGCCGGCTGCGGGCATGAACCCCTCCGAGACGGCGGAGCTGATGACCAATATCCGGCGCATCCGGGATACCTTCCAGATCGCGGTCATGCTGATCGAGCATGATATGAAGCTGGTCATGAGCATCTGTGAGGGCATCTGCGTGCTGGATCACGGGCGCATCATTGCCAAAGGATCCCCGGAGCAGATCGTCTCCGACCAGAAGGTCGTGGAGGCGTATCTGGGCAAGAAGAAGGAAGGAGGCGATCCGGCATGATGCTGCAGGTAGATAAGATCAACGTCTATATTGAAGGCGTCAGAGTCATTGATTAGTTTGTGGATTTAAGGAGGAACGTAAGAAGTGGCTACGAAAACGATTAATGTGGACGTACTTGCAAAGATGTTTCTTGCAGGTGCTCAGAACATTGA
>ENA-ORSS01004182-ORSS01004182.1-human-gut-metagenome-genome-assembly--contig:-NODE-4182-length-10993-cov-2.719053_pt1 | contig 10993 bp, 6 predicted proteins | sample MGYA00241899_ERZ509162 | MGnify/ENA primary metagenome ERZ509162 (study PRJEB26280, sample SAMEA2338641) | human gut metagenome | biome: human gut; feature: human-associated habitat; material: faeces... | reverse complement strand
CGACAATAATTTCCTTAATATGTTGTTTCATTTGTCTCCACCACATGTTTCGTTGTAAAACCAGCTCCATGTACCTGATGCACATCATTCACTATAATAAAAGCTTTTGGATCAATCTCTAAGACACTTGATTCTAATAATGGATATTGTTTCTGCTTAATAACACACATCAACACAGGTTTAGGTGCTTGTGTATATCCTCCACTTCCATCTAGAATCGTTACACCACGATCCACTGTCTCTAATAAAATACGACGAATTTGTTTCCATTCCGTTGATATAATCATAACATTTTTTGCGGACTGCATACCAAGCATTACCGTTTTATCAATAGCCACACCACAAACAAATACAGACATAATACCAATCAAAGCTGGAGTTAAACCGTGTGTTACAACACCTAATAAAACCGTTAAGCCATCCACGATCATTACACTTGTTCCTTCAGGAATTTTCAAATACTTATGTAAGACCAAAGCTAAAATGTCCATACCACCCGTACTTGAATTCACTCTAAATACCAATCCTAAACCAATACCTACAATGACACCGGCATAGATTGTAGCCACATAAGGAGGCATCACAAATGTATCTTTAGGAAACATCGCAGCAACCTGGGATAAACTTGTCACAAAGATTGGATATACAATTGTAGAAATTACGGATTTCATCGCAAATTGTTTTCCTAATAAAAGTGCACCCAATATAAATAATCCAATTGTCAAAGCATCAATCATTAAGACGGTATCAACTGGAAGGATTGGATGCAATGCGACAGCCACACCAGCAACACCACCCGTTAATATATTATTAGGAAGTATAAAAAAGGAAACCGAACATGCAACTACAAAGTTTCCAAGTATAATCATTATAAAGTCATGTATTTTATTCTTACTCATATGTATACCTCTTCTAGCCTACATGATTATAGCATTTTTTTCTTATTTCGTTTTTAAAAATATTGCTTGCATAAAAGAAACTTTATCCGTATAATAGTCCGGGTTATATAAGTTCATGATATGGTTGAACGTTCATACCTACTACCGAAAACAGTAGACTATAGCCTTCAAACAGGAGGAAAATAAAATGCAATACGATATCATTATTATTGGTGCTGGGCCTGGAGGAATCTTCTCTGCCTACGAATTACTTAAAAACAAACCTGAATTAAAAATTGGTGTATTTGAAGCGGGTGCTCCATTAGAAAAAAGAAAATGTCCAATCGATGGAAAGAAAATCAAATCATGTATCCACTGTAAATCATGTGCTATCATGAATGGTTTTGGTGGAGCCGGAGCATTCAGTGATGGAAAATATAATATCACAAATGAATTTGGTGGAAACCTATATGAATATGTAGGTGAACAAGAAGCTATCGATTTAATGGAGTATGTTGATGAAATCAACTGCAAGATGGGTGGAGCAAAAACGCGTTTATACGCAAATTCAGATGCAGCTATCGCTAAAAAATGTCTTCAAAATGATCTTCACTTATTGAAGGCAAAAGTACGTCACTTAGGAACAGATATTAACTATGTTGTACTTGAAAATCTATACAATGATTTAAAAAACAAAGCCGAATTCCATTTCTTTAAACACATCGATATGGTAAATAAAATTGAAGATGGATATGAAGTAGTTTGTGGTGATGAAACATATACATCTGCACAATGTATCATCTCTACAGGTCGTTCAGGAAGTAAATGGATGGAATCTGTATGTTCAAATCTAGGTATTGAAACAAAAAGTGATCGTGTAGACATTGGTGTTCGTGTTGAATTAAATGCCGATACATTCTCAGAATTAACAGACTCATTATATGAATCTAAAATTGTATATCGTTCAAAGAAATACCAAGATCGCGTTCGTACATTCTGTATGAATCCTAGAGGTGTTGTCGTAAACGAAAACACAAACGGAATCATAACTGTAAATGGTCACAGTTATGAAGATCCTGCTCGTTTCACAAGCAACACAAACTTTGCCCTATTAGTATCAAATCATTTCACAGAGCCATTCTCACAAAGTAACCAATATGGTGAAAGTATTGCCCGTCTATCAAATATGTTAGGTGGTGGCGTTATCGTTCAACGTTTTGGTGATTTGATTCGTGGACAACGCTCAACTCCAAGCCGTATTGCACAAGGATTCGTAACTCCTACATTGAAGGCTACGCCAGGAGACTTATCTCTAGTTATTCCAAAACGTCAATTAGATGACATTATAGAAATGATTTATGCCCTTGATAAAGTATGTCCATCAACAGCTAGTGATGATACATTACTATATGGTGTCGAAGTTAAGTTCTACAATATGCAAGTCAAAGTAGACAAGAACTTAGAAACAAAACACAAAGGACTATTCGTTATCGGAGACTGTTCAGGTGTAACACACTCATTAAGTCATGCCAGTGCATCAGGTGTATATGTCGCAAGACACATTACAGAAAATCTATAATAAGACACAAAGTGGATCAAATGATCCACTTTTTTTCAATTATTCAAACATTTTTTTCAAGTCAAACAAATGTATATTTTTATCTTCAATCATATTTTCATTGAATCCTTCTTTCGAAAAGATATAATATACTCTTTTTAATTTGTCTGGAAAAATAGAGGCGCTCTCTTTTAGATGTTCATACATATCCTTTGTATATTTTTTATTTCGATATTTACAATCCATCACCAACAAATATTCTTTAGTACTTGTGATACCATCTATTTCAATCGATCTGCTTAATTTTGAATTATCAACCTTATAATTCTGTATATGTGGAAAAATGTCTTCTAATTCACCTTTTTCATTTAACATATCCATATATAAAATCGATAAATTCTCAAATTCAAACGAAAGAAATGAATCTAATTTTTCTTTATTTCGTTCAAACACAAGATTGCCATTTATTTTTATCTTCTCCTGATTTTCAAAAATTAAGGTATACCACAATTTCAACATCGAATCCGATATATCATAATATATCGTTCGCTTATTTCCATTATACATATTCTTTTTCTCTACAATTTCACTCTTTATCAATGTTGAAATATATTTAGAGACTTTAGCCTCTGCCTCATGAATATCTTCACTAATCGTTTTTATTGTACGATTTCGCTTTGAGATTGATACTAATATTGAATTATATACATCTTGTACATTCGTTGAATTTGATAGAAGTTGATCTGGCAAATTAAAAAATGTTCCAAACTCATTAAACAATAAGTATTGAATATTTTCATAAAATGTTTTTGTATGATCAATTGTCGATAAATAATATGGATATCCCGACATTAAACACAAATAATTAGCTTGACTTTCAACATCCTCCATCATCACAAATTCCTTTGCGTCCATAAAATTCATTTTTTTGATTTCCATCTCAAAAGTACGTCTTTTATATAGTGGACTCGCATGATTCTGTATTTCTCTTTGCAAAAATCCTATATCACTTCCCGATAAGATGACCATCATATTATCACTCGCATGATCAATAAACTCTTGTAAAACGGAAGAGAAACTAGAATCTTGACTTACTATATACGGATACTCATCTATAACCAACACAAAACGCTCATTCTTTGTGTATTCTTGAATCGATTTAAAGGCATGTTGCCAACTCGCAAAAACAAATGTATCTGGTAGATTCAACAAATGATCCACTTCATAAGAAAAAGATTTTAAATTTCCATAACTATTATCTTGCTTAGCCTGAAACAATATACCCTTTTTACCCTTTAAAAATTCATTCAATATGGACGATTTCCCTATTCGTCTTCTTCCATACAATACACCAAATTCTTTTCTGTTACTTTTATATCGGCTATTTAATGCATCTAATTCCTTTTTTCTACCAACAAACATAGATCCTCCGCTTTATTAACTCTACAGTTATTAACTTTCGAGTTAATAATATCATTGAATGAAAATATAAGCAACATGGTATAATAATCTAGGTGATAATTTATGATACAAATTCCAGACAACAGTACAATATTAGCTCCGGCTACCCTACATTTATCTTTATACAAAGAAATTTTAAAACAAAAAAGAGATTGCCTTGGCATACAAGTTTTAACCTTGTCTAGCTGGCTATCTTCTTTTTATCATGGACAAACAAAATCCGACATTGAAATCTTTATTTATACAAAGAAGCCTTACAAAAAGTGTCTGTTCAAAACGCCTTCTATTCCAGTAAAGAAGACTATGATTTTTTAAATGCCTGCCTAGACTTTATTAAAATGGCTAAAACTTATCAAATCCAAGATTTTCCTTCTTCAACTCAAAAAGAAAAAGATTTAAATGAAATTTTAAATCTTCTATATCCCATTCAACTTAAAGAAGACCAAACTAAAGATGTTCTTTCAAGTTTACCTGATTTAGAAAATATCTATATTCTAAAAAAAGAATATTCCCAATTAGACAACTATTGGATTCAAATATTAATGGATCATGGGGCAAAATGGCTTGGTGAAAACCAATTATGTCAAACTCATTATTATAGTGTTGCGAATACACGTAAACAAATGGAAGTCCTTGCCCATCTAATTATCGAAAATGATTATTTGGCAGATGATATTTTCATTGCCCTAAATAACGCGAGTGATGAAAGTGTTCTAACCCAAATTCTTACAGCTCATAAGATTCCATTCACAACTATACAAGAAACACATATTACGTCTATTTATAATGAATGGATCAGTTACTTAACATGGATAAAAGACATGGATCTTAAAAGTTTTATAAACCTCATTCAAACTTTATATCCAAATGAAAATTATCTAATACAATACTACACATTATTCCCAGAAAAATTCCTTAATTTTGAACCGCACCTAAGTATTATTTCTTACGAAGAAAATGAGATCATTAATCTTTATCAATTTGAATCCTACCAAAAATTAGAACAACAAACATTAGAATGGATACAAAATCATGCTTTCTTATTTAACACATTAGATTTTCTTGAAATCGCAAAACACATTCAAAATCTACATGAACATGTTTCAAAAGAAGATTTTAATGCCTTTAACGACGTCATGTCACTCATTCAAGATGTACATACACACATTCATAATGCGAGTGATTTAAATATTTTGATTCATCAGATTCAAAATCTTTCTGCCAATCAAAAAGCCAATACAATTGAAGGTGTATTAATTGGATCAAGACAAGACATCACATCATTAAGGCCTATTGTCTTTTTGACAGGAACAAATGCCAATGCATTTCCTGCTTTAAAACTACATTCAGGCATCTTTGATGAAGCTTATGTAAAAAACACAGACCTTCCTAATCTTGAAACACGTATTCAAAATCAACAAACACAAATCTTTGATTGTTTATCCTTATGTGAAACACTTTATATTCTATACCCACAAAGCGACTATCAAGGAAAGAATTATGAATCAAGTTCAGAAATTGAAAATTGGCTACAAACAAAGCCAAAATTTATAACAACTCCAGATTCTTTTCATTGGACCACTCCAAGCATTGATTTAGACAAGAAAATAGCTCAATCCATCTTTTTTAAAGACAATCACTTTAAAGGTTCTATTTCAAGACTTGAATCCTATGCTCGATGTCCATTTTCTCATGCCTTAAAATACGGCTTATACTTAACGGAAAAGGAAAATATTACCGATATTCGTATTCGTGGAAGTATTTTACATCATGTCTTAGAAGTGATTTCTAAAGATAAACAAGATTATACTTCTTTATCCAAAGCAGAGATCCATCAATATGTTGAAAAAGAATTTACTTTCGCTAAACAAGTACTTTTACAGCAAGCCACATGGTTTGATTCACAAATTGAAGAAATCACAGAAAAACTTATGTTGATTTTTGAACAACTACATAATTTTGAATCCAACTGGCACATGAACATGGATAAACAAGAACATAAATTCTCTTATTCCTACCCATGGAATGGATATACCATTGATTTATATGGATATATTGATCGTATCGATAGTTCAAGCACATCCTTTTGTATCTTTGACTATAAATCAAGTGACAAAGATATTAGCTTGAATGAATTTGAATCCGGCCTTGCCTTACAACTAGCTACATATACGTTAGCTTATGAAAAAGAATCCAATTTAATTCCTGTAGGATGTTTTTATATTGCCTTAAGAACTACACCAGAAGCACTTGCTTATGGAAAATTAAATTATCGTAAGAAAGTGCCTGAATTAAGTATCACAAATGAATCTGACATGCTAGAGACATTCACAAGAAATCGCAAGCTCAAAGGATGGCATTTTAGTGATGCGAGTATTTATTGTGATGATATAAAACAATATATGCCTGCAAAAAGAGCAAACCCAGCTTTAGAAACCATCAAATCTGAATGGAGCCAAGTTATTGATAGTCTTTTAGAAGATATTTCTAGTGGCCAAGCCCTTCCAAATCATGTAAAAGATGCATGTAAATATTGTGCCTATAGATCCATTTGTAGAAATTCAGCGAATGAAGTTGAACCAAAACTTCGTGTAGAAAAGGAGGAAGAATAGTATGGATTTTTCAATACCCCAAAAAGAAGCTATCGATATTCGAAACACGAACGTTGTTGTTTCCGCAAGTGCAGGAAGTGGTAAAACTGCCGTTTTAGTTGAACGATTATGTCAATTAGTATTAAAAGACCATATTTCGATTGATTCCATTCTAGCTATGACCTTCACAAAGGATGCAGCAGCTGAAATGAAAGCTCGTTTACTTTCGAAATTAAAGGAACAACCCAAAACGGACTATATTCTACAACAAATGGCACTACTTGAAACGGCCAGTATTTCAACAATTGATAGTTTCTGTTTATCCATTGTACAAAACTATTACTATAAAATTCCCATCTCTTACACGATGTCTAAACAAACGGCATCAACCGCTCAAACACGTCTTGCCTTTGAGAATGCCTATAAGCATGCGATTCAAGATTTAGACTTAAAGGCCTATACACAACTAAAAATGTATTTTCATTCTTTTGGCAAAACTGAAGAAGATATTCAAAAGTATATTGAAGATATTTTGGCAATCATTAACTCTAAATCTGAAGAAGATGCCAAGGCTTGGATAGAAAATATTCAAGAATCTTATACATATTTAAATCCTAAAATAATGGAATATGCCTTAAAGTATTTCCATAATCATTGTCTAGCTATGACTGAAATTTTAAATGAAGTGATTGATCAAATATCAAAGCCTGAGGATTATGAAATTAAAAAGGATTATTTATCAAAATGTTTAGATGCGACATCTTATTCGGATTTTAAAGTTCAATTTAAATTGTATCTAAAGAATACTATTGGCTTTAAAAAGACCATTGATAAAGTGGATTATTCGAAATACCAAACTTCTTTTAAGGAACATGAAACAAGTATTGTCGAAAACTTATTTGACGAAGCGTTTTATCTAAAGGATATTCAAAATCATAAAGATTTAGTTGATACACTATTTGAACTCACAAATAAAGTAAAACTGTATTTTCAATTGGAAAAGAAAAAAATGGAAGTGATCGACTTTAATGATATGGAACACTTTGCGTATCAATTACTTCAAGATCCTATGATCAAAGAGGAGATGTACAATAAATACCAAATGATTCTAGTCGACGAATTTCAGGATACCAATGAGTTACAGGAAAAAATCATTGCGTCCTTCTGTCATGAAAATAATGTGTTTAGGGTAGGGGATATCAAACAATCTATCTATGGATTTAGACAAGCCAATCCTAAAATCATGCAAGATTGGATGGAAAAAGAAGACACCAACAACACTCCTTTGTTGCTGCAAGAAAACTATCGTTCCAATGCGAGTGTTATTGAATTCAATAATGATTTCTATAGTAAGATCATGAATAATGAATTGTTAGGAGAACAATTTAAAGATATTGATATTGCGAATGTAGGCACAAAAGGACAAATGGAAAGTCCTCAATATCCGGTTCGTTTCTTATATACTGAGTATAAGAATGAAGATGGCAATAAAGCTACAATCAAGAAAAATCACAACGAAAATCGTTTTGATTTAATCGCAAATGACATTATCGAAAAACATGAAGCGGGAATGCCCTATAAATCGATGTGTGTATTAACCCGTAATCATGCTCCTCAAGAAAAATTAAAAGCTGTTTTTGAAGCTTACAACATTCCGGCTATGATTACCATTGATCATGGATTCTTTACAAATCCAGCCATTCAAATTGTCATTTCTACATTAAAAGCCTTAGAAGATCTAACTGACGATATTTCTTTATGTGCTTCTTTAATGTCTCCATTATTTAATATATCTTTTTCTCAAATAGCGAATTGTTGTATAGAAAAAGAAAAAGGAACATCTTTATATACAAGTATTAAAAATGAAGATTTTATGAAGTCATTCTTTGAGTTATACGCAAATAAAAATAAAACGATCACACAACTTCTACAATATATCTATGCATATAACGATTTCTATTATGCTTCTACAACAATTCAAGATAAGAATAACTTAGATTATTTATTAGAACTTGCAGGTCAATTTGAAAACCAAAATGATATTCATAGTTTTGTCTTACAATTATCTAAAGATGCAATGCAAGATCAGACACAAGAAGCAAGCTTGTATGGTAAAGAAGATGATGTAGTTCAAGTAAAGACAATGCATCAATCTAAAGGTTTACAATTTCCTATTGTGTATATTCTTTCGCAACACGAACAAAGAGATAAACATGGAAGCTCATGCATCTTATTTGATTCAACATTAGGGCTATCTTTAAAAGGATTAAGTTTGGATTATAAATTAAAATACAATTCAATCTATCATTTGGCTCTACAAACCAAAAAAGAACTAGATGATCTTGCGGAGGAAATGCGTGTATTCTATGTAGCAACAACTCGTCCTCAAAAAGAACTTGTGATTGTGGACACGATTGAAAGTATTGAAGATTTTTATAGTCCATTAAACGCCTATACTTTATTAGAAGATGAAAGTTATACAGGATGGCTTTTACATACATATGCCAATATGAGTGATTCTTTAGTGGTTTTTGATAAAAAACAAGGATTATATGAAAGGCCATTAAAAGTCCGTCAGAATAATACGCCTTATGCATTACCTACATATTCAAAAGCATCTAAAGCTTTCTCAAGTCAAACGGCGAGTGGTGCAAAAATCAAATTGGATTGGAAAGAGGTTTCTCTTTCTAAAAACATGGGAACAATTCGTGGAACTTTATTTCATGAAATTGTGGCACAATGTTCATATCCTTATCAAGAAAAAGACATCATCGCTTATGCGAATTCTTATGGATACACTTTAAAAGATCATGACATCAAACAGATTCTAGCTTTAAATTCGGATGCACTATATGCTTCTTGGATGAAAGAAAAACATGTATTTGAACAAAGCTATATTATTGAAGAAAAAAATCAAGTTGTGCATGGTTTTATGGACTTAGTGATCTATAAAGATAATGAAATCATTATTGTCGATTTTAAGACAGATGCGGTAGATAACGAACAAAAATTAATCGATTTGTATACGATTCAGCTTCAGACCTATAAGAAAGCCATGAAAAAACTAACAAATTTACCAATAAACACGTGTATTTACTCTTTTTCCTTATCAAAGTGCATTTATTTAGAATAACTTATGTTACAATGGTAAAGTCTTTTAAAAAAAGAGAGAAGGAGAGCAAATCGTGGAAAAATTTTTTAAATTGAACGAGAAAGGTTCGAACGTTAAGACAGAGCTTATCGCTGGTCTTACAACATTCTTGGCCATGGCCTACATTCTAGGGGTTAACCCTAATGTTCTAGCAGATGCTGGTATGGACAAAGCCTCTGTATTCCTTGCGACTGCTATTAGTGCAGGTGTGGCAAGTATTATTATGGGACTTGTTGCCAACTATCCAGTTGCATTAGCTTCTGGTATGGGTGTTAACGCATTGTTTGCCTACACAATCTGTGGTCAAATGGGCTTTAGCTGGGCAGCTGCATTAAGTGCTGTATTCATTTCAGGTGTTATCTTTATTCTTATTTCTGTTACTGGTGTTCGTAAAGCTATTATCAACGCAATTCCAGTACAATTAAAGTTAGCAATTGGAGCTGGTATCGGTTTCTTCATTGCGTTTGTTGGTTTAAAAAATGCAGGTATTATTGTAGCAAGCCCTTCAACATTTGTGACAATCGGAAACTTAACAGATCCAGCTGTATTATTAGCTATTGTTGGTTTATTAATTACGATCGCATTAGTTATCAAAAATGTTCCTGCAGCCGTTTTCGTAGGTATGGTTATCACAGCTGTTATGGGTATCATCCTTGGATTCATGGGAATGGCTGGAATGCCCACTTTACCTGAACACTTCATTTCGTTTGATTTTGAATTACAAGCCGCTGGAGCTTGCTTCTCAGGAATCTCTGAATTATTCGCAAATCCATTCCAGGCTTTCGTTGTGATTTTCTCATTCTTATTTGTTGATTTTTTCGATACAGCAGGTACACTTGTTGCGATTGGAAACCGCATTGGTTTGATCAATGATAAAGGTGAACTTGAAAATGCTGAACAAGCCTTGGTTGCAGATGCATTTGGTACAGTATTTGGTGCTGTTTTAGGTACTAGTACAGTTACAAGCTTTGTTGAATCTAGTTCTGGTGTTGGCGTTGGAGGACGTACAGGTTTAACTGCATGTACATCTGGTGTTTGTTTCTTACTAGCCGTATTCTTATCACCACTTATCTTAAGTACAGTTACAAATGCTGTTACAGCACCAGCATTGATCGTTGTTGGTATTATGATGGCTCAACAATTAAAAGGTATTGATTGGGATGATATGATTTTTGCGGCAGCTGGATTTGTCACTGTTATTATGATGATCTTAATGTATTCTATTTCAAATGGTATCGCATGTGGATTTATCGTTTATACAATTGCTATGATTGCTGCTGGTAAGGCCAAAGAAGTTCACCCAACGGTTTGGGCATTAATGATTATCTTCGTATTATATTTCGCAACACCTTAT
>ENA-ORSS01004171-ORSS01004171.1-human-gut-metagenome-genome-assembly--contig:-NODE-4171-length-11022-cov-2.835871_pt1 | contig 11022 bp, 6 predicted proteins | sample MGYA00241899_ERZ509162 | MGnify/ENA primary metagenome ERZ509162 (study PRJEB26280, sample SAMEA2338641) | human gut metagenome | biome: human gut; feature: human-associated habitat; material: faeces... | reverse complement strand
CCTCGACAATAAACATATCCTCAAATTCCGTTCCGCTCGTCACAATAGCAGAGGTGTGCGGATAAGCGTCGATATCACGCGCCCACTGGCGTGCTACCTTCGCCGGCGCACCTTCCTGCGGCAGCAGGGCGGTAAACTCGCCCTCATCATCGTACTGCGCCGTATACAGGCTGGGCACATAAACACCCGGCACCTGCGCCAGCGCCGCCAGACGCTCTTGCTTGCTTTCCTCGCGGTAGATGGTATCCAACACGTGCTGCACCGTTTCCTCACCCTCGCCGATAACAAAGGCGTCAGCCACAGCAGCCATCGGCTCGGGATTAAAGGTAGCACAGGGACCGCCGATAATCACCAGCGGCTCACGCTGATTGCGCTCCGCCGCCCGCAGGCGGATATTGCCTAAATCGAGCACCGTCAGCAGATTATCATAATCCATTTCAAAGGACAGCATGACGAAGATAACGTCAAAATCTGCCAGCGGACGCTGGTTTTCCAGGCTCAGCAGCGGTGTTTTGCTTTTGATATGCTCCTGCTGCAAACGTTTATCCGGCAAAAAGAAGCGTTCGCAGGCACTGTCACCGCGCTCGTTAATCATCTGATACAGAATGTGCATTCCCAGGTTCGACATGCCCAGATGGTAGACGTTGGGGTAAATAAACGCTACCGGATGACGTAAGCCCGGCGGATACACCTGCGCGCCGGTTTCATTTTCTCTTGTTTCTTTAATATAGTTTTTGATTATCCAGGACAAAGCATTTCCTCTCCGAGTATCTATAATGTATTAAGAAAATATCAGCGCAGAATTACGCTGATATCTCTTGTATTTTACTGCTGTTTTTCTGCCAATTTGCGTTCAAACAAATCGATAACTGTTTTCAAAACCTTTAAGCGGGCATAATATTTGTTGTTTCCCTCAACCACGGTCCACGGTGCATAGGAGGTGTCGGTGCGTACCAGCATTTCGTTGACTGCTGCTTCGTAAGCATCCCATTTATCACGGTTGCGCCAATCCTCGTCCGTAATTTTCCACTGCTTGTTGGGGTCATTCTGACGATCATTGAAGCGTCGCAGCTGCTCATCCTTGTCAATCTGCAGCCAGAATTTGGCGATGGCGATACCGTGCTCGCTCCACTGCGCCTCCATATCCTTAATTTCATCGTAGGCTCGCTGCCATTCCTGCGGTTTGGCGAAGCCTTCGATACGCTCTACCATGACACGGCCGTACCAGGTGCGGTCAAAAATCGCTATAGTGCCCGGCTGCGGCAGTCTGGTCCAGAAGCGCCACTGATAATGGAACTGCTTTTCAACCACGTTCGGCGCCGCAATCGGGTGCACATGAAAGCCCAACGGGTCCAGTGCCGCCGTCAGTCTGCGGATAGCACCGCCCTTGCCGGCAGCGTCCCAACCCTCAAAGCCGATAACTACCGGTATCTGCGCCTTGAACATTTCAATCTGCAGCTGTGTCAGCTTTTTCTGGTACTTATCGAGCTTTTCCTTATATTCTTCCTTGGTAAGCTCCTTGTTGGCGTCAATCGTGCTCAGCACATCGTAGGTTGCCGCGGTGCGCTTGTCGGCAGCAGGCTCGACAGGCATCTGCACAGCTTTTTCGATAGCATCGGCAATCTTAGCAAAAACCTCCAGACGCGCGCTGCGCGGATCATCGTCGGCAATCAGGTGCCAGGGAGCGTTTACCGTATCGGTAGCCTCCAGCATTTTTTCGTAATGCGGCAAAAATTTATCGTAATCTTCGCTTTCATCAATCGCAGGATTCAGATCACGCCACGCTTTGCCCAGTGTTTTGGCATTCTTGGCGATATTTTTCTTTTGCTGCTCCGGTGACAGATGCAGGAAAAATTTGAGCACAAGATAATTATCGTCCGTGAGCATTTTTTCAAAGTTGTTGATATGCTCGAAGGAAACTACGGGATATTTGGAATCGTCCTCTGCCTTATCCGCCATCTCGTTGGCGTTTTTCAGATAATACCAGCTGCGGTGATAAACGGCAATATGTCCCAAAGCCGGCAAACGCTTCCAGAAGGCACTGAAAAACGGCTGCTCCTGCAGAACGCCGCGCAGGCGCACGCTGGAATATACATTAAAGCCGCGGGCATCCATCTGCTGCATCATTTCGTTAATCAGCGCACTGCGGCGCGCACCGCGCCAGCCCTCAAACACGATGATAATCGGTCTTTTGGCGTCGCGGGCCATGCGCTGCGCCTTTCCCAGGCGCTCACCCAGCACATCCATCTGCTTGTTGTAATCTTCCTTGGTCACTTTTTTACTCAAATCCAGCTTTTCCAGCATTCTCCAACATCTCCTTACTGTTTGTGAGAATCTTTAAATCAGCGCTCCTCATAGGGGTTAAGAGCGCGCGGTTTTCCTAATACCTCTGCCATGATAATGCCGTTGACCAGCGCCGCATGCTTCAGCTTCACACGCTTTTTTGCTGCAGGCTGCGCCTGCTGTGCGTATTGCGCATTAAACGCCGCTGCGGCAGCGTTCATCTTTGCTTCGTCGTAGCTGTAATCACTGCGGGGATCGTAATAAACCTTGCCCTTGTCATGCACCAGGGCTTCGTTTTCACGGTGAATTCTGCCGGTGTGGTCATGCATTGCTTCGCCGTCACGGTGAACTCTGCTGCCATCATCACGGCGCACACGCGTTCCATCATGCACTACGCCTTGGCTGTTTTGACGCTTGCGCGCCTGCGCCGCCTCCGTCGTCTTTTTCAGGCGGCGTTCAAACTCGGCAGCAAGGTCTTTAGGCTTAGCCTGCGTTTGCTGCTCTGCCTGCGTCGGCTCCGCCGTTTCCTGCGGCTGCTCTTGCGGCAGCTCCTGCTGCCTGCGGCGGCGGCGGTTGCGCCTGTCCAAAAATACGTTGGCCAGCATTACGAGGACAAAAAGCAGAGGGATTAAATCACTGTCAAACAAACCGCCCATAAGCTGCACCTCGCTTATTTGCCGCCCTCAGGCTTTTCCTCGCCCTCCGGGCTTACCTCAGCAATCGTGCGACGCATCTGCGTATCTGCCTGAATATTGTTCAGGCGGTAGTAATCCATTACGCCCAAGCGGCCGTTGGCCAGTGCCTCCGCCATAGCTGTCGGCACCTTAGCCTGTGCTTCCACAACCTTCGCCTGCATTTCCTGCGTATAGGCCTTCATTTCCTGCTCCTTGGCAACAGCCATCGCACGGCGTTCCTCAGCGCGCGCCTGAGCAATGCGCTTGTCTGCCTCCGCCTGGTCGGTCATCAGCGCAGCGCCGATGTTACGGCCTACATCTACGTCCGCAATATCAATGGAAAGAATTTCAAAGGCAGTGCCTGCATCAAGGCCTTTATCCAAAACCGTTTTGGAAATATAGTCGGGGTTTTCCAGCACCTTGCTGTGGTCGGCGCTGGAGCCTACGTTTGTTACAATGCCTTCGCCGACACGCGCAATAATCGTTGCTTCGCCGGCACCGCCTACCAGGCGGTCAATGTTGGCGCGCACGGTTACGCGTGCCTTTACCTTCAGCTCAATGCCGTCCTTGGCAACAGCGCTTACTACCGGAGTTTCGATAACCTCGGGGTTAACGCTCATCTGCACAGCCTCCAGCACGTTGCGGCCTGCCAGGTCAATGGCACAGCCACGCTCAAAGCTCAGCTCAATCTGCGCTCGGTGGGCAGCAATCAAAGCATCAATAACGCGGTCCACGTTACCGCCTGCCAGATAATGCGCCTCCAGCTGGTTGACATTTACGTCAAGGCCTGCCTTGTTAGCCTTAATCAGCGGCAGCACAATCTGCGACGCGGGCACGCGGCGCAAGCGCATACCGATGAGGTTGAAGATGCCTACGTTAACACCGGCGGCGATTGCCGAAATCCACAGGCCCAACGGCACAAAGTTAAGAAAAATCGCTATACCGGCAATAGCAATGATTACTGCAAAGCCACTGCCGAAAATCATACTGAATAATAAATCCATAATGTCACTCCTTCGTTTGTTCTACAAAAATTTTGCTGCCCTCTACCCGCACGATAATCACGGGAGCAGACTTTTCGATATAATCTCCCTGACTGCTCACATCAAGACGCTTGCCGTCCACCAGAATCGTACCTGCAGGACGCAGCGTAGTCAAGGCTGTGCCTCTTTTGCCCACCAGCATGCTCCAGTTTTTGCCGCCGGTGTAGCCCTCGCTGTTCTTTTGGCGTGTCCACAGCACAAAGGGATTATACTTGCTTTCCTTGGGAAGATACACGCACAGCAGCGTAATTACCAGCACCAAAAACAGATACACTGCCAACAGCACCAGCGCCGCCCAGGCATTGCCGCCCAAAACGTAAAAGCCGCCGACTGTCAGGCACACCATGCCGCTGACACCGAAAACTCCGAAGCCCGGCACAACAAATTCTATCAGCAGCAGGACAAGTCCCGCCAGCATAAAATAATATTCCAATGGCATGACTGCACCTCCTCAACACTTGTACAATTATAGTATAACAGAGGAAAAGCTTGAAGTAAATGTGAAGTTTATGCTGCCAAAAGCAAAGCTGCCTGTAATGCTTTAACAAAAGAATTTTTCTGGCGCATTTATTCAAAAAGCAGTATCCTGGAGACGTGCACAGCAAGCACATTTGCTGCTTTACTTATTGCGCCAAAAATTGTATGATAAAGGAAAAGCTTCTTCTACTATAAACAAAGGCGGGACTTAATGATGAAAAAATTACTTATTTTACTGACGCTGATTTTTGCGCTTGCCTGCACTTGCACAGCCTTCGCTGGTGCAGGTACTGATAAAAACGCTAACATGGAAAAAATAACCAGCACCAGCGCTGGCGATTTATATCTTGATAAGGATAATTTGCAGGCATTGCGCCAGGGCGACAAGCTTTTTTTGCTGCTGTCTGCCGAGCTGCGCTACAATAAGGAAATGCTGCCTAAGCTGCAGGCCACCAAGCCGGAGCTGAAAACAGCAATCAGCATGACGCAGATTTATTTGTATAATAACGATGGCACGCAGTATGCGCTGCTCAAAAGCCTGTACACCGATAAGGACGATAATGTTGTTTACACTATCGAAGGCTCGCCAAATTTGCAGCCTGTCAAAAGCAAGCTGCAGATGCTGCTGTACGAAAGAGCGTTGACAGCGATGGAAAACCAAAAGCGCGTTGCCGATATGCTCAGACGCAAAGCGTAACAAAAAGACCTTGATGTCAGTTTTTACTGACGCCAAGGTCTTAATTTTTTAACGAAGCTCTTTATAAGCAAACATTCTATTGCTTTAATCTATATTTTATGATAAAATGTTTTCGACAACCGGTTCACGGGGTGGGATTGCCTTCATTCTCTACGAATGGAGGTGATGTCTATGGTATATTTCAGCTTTCAGGATTTAATGTCCTTTGGAATTTTTATCGTAGCATTACTTACGTTCATTTTTCAGAACAAAAAGTAAAAAAGTTACGGACATAGAAAAACCGCCCCATGACTTTGACGAGTAGCGGAGCGGATTTTTCTTAACCCTATCGGCAACCCACCTCTGTGGGCGGTTGTCTTTTTCCATGTCTAATATACCACACAATCCTTATCTTTGCAAGTTTTGAATTTATGCGCAATAAAAAGAAAAACCGCCCCCTGACTTTCCCGAGCGAGGAGCGGATTTTTCTTAACCAACTTGGCAACCCACCTCTGTGGGTGTCCTTCATTCTACATATTTAGCATACCACACAATTCACAGCTTTGCAAGCTTTGAATTTATGCGCAACAATAAGAAAAACCACTCCTACACATTCCAAGCAAAGAAGTGGCTTTCTAAAAACTTTTTTACATGGCAACCCACCTTTGCAGGCGGTTGTCATCCTCTATGACTAATATACCACAGATTATATGGCTTAGCAAGTTTTAAGGCTGGAATTTGAGCAAACGCTCAAACTCCAGCCTTTTTTGTTCATAAGGTCAGTATGATGATTCCAGCCTCATGAACTGCCAAGCAAGCGGTTGGGGGCATTGCTTGGCGGAGTATGATGATTTATAGGAAAAACAGTTGTTATCCTGCTATGACTGCACCTGCTGCCAGCTTATCAGCCAAAATGCTTAGCCTGAGTTGCATCAGCTGCTGCTTTAGCATTATCTGCGCTCACCTGTGCCTGACGCGCCAGTTTGGCTGCATATTCAGCACGCTCCTGAGCCTCTTTAGCAAGTTTTGCTGCTGCCTGATATTTTTCGGCTGCTGCCAGCTCCTTCTTAGCCTGCTCCTCGCGCTGCTCTTCTAAAAGCTTTTGCGGGGATTTGTGGCCAAAGCGCCAGGTTGCACCGATACCGCCCATGGTTTCGCCGCCGGCAGTAGACAGGCTGACGTTAATCATGAAGTTCTTGTTCGGATAGTGGAAGAAGCCCATTGCCACGCCGGTTTCGCCTTTGTATTGGCCGAGGCCGATGCTGAATTCACTCGGAGCCTGCGGATCGTAGCCGATGCTCTTCAGGGAAGCGATAGCTGCTGCCATTGCGCCTACCTTATCAACGCGGTTGTTTACATCGTCAATGCGGTTGTCAAGACGGGCAACCTCTTCGCGGCGGATGCCTGCTTCAGCATTGATTGCGCCAACAGCGGTCTTGTTGTCCTGGTACTCGTCGCGAGCAGCGAGTTCGCCATCGAGGTCATTAAGTTGACCAAGGTCAGAGAGGTTAATACGCTTGCCAGGATTCTTCTGATCAGTGATAGAAACGTCTTTATTGGTAATCTGCGTATAGTTTGCAGTATCGCCATCAACGCTAACCTTCACACCGTCAGCAGTAAGCTCTTGTCTCATCGTAACAGTACCGTTGGTTACTACGCCACCGATAGAGGTTGCGGTTTGCGTAGCGGTGGAAGTATTGGTACTGTCGGTAACTACGTTAGTGTTGCCTTTAGCATTAACGGTATTAGTTGTTTTATTGCCATCATTATCTTTAGCTTCGGTAAACGTACCTTTTTCATCAGTTTTGAAGGTAGCTTCTTTACCAGTTGCAGCGTCTTTAATGTTGCTCGTGATAGAGCCGTTGCCACCGAAAGCGATAGAGCCAGTAGTGCTTCCAGTTCCATCCGCATTACCGCTGCCGGTAATCGTCAGTTTATCAGTAATCAGATGATTAGTAGTGATAGTACCACCATCAATTTTAGTAGTAGTTCCGGTAGTACCATTGAACGTAGTCACGCCATTATTGGTAATGCCGTCATTCTTAACCTCGATAGAGGATGCACCAGCAGAAATTTTTGCGCTGTCATCTGCTACGGCAACCTCGGACTTAATGCCGCCTTTTTCAAAGCTCATATTAGCGCCTTGTTGATTGGTTTCAAAAGCAGTCTTACCGTTAGTAGCATCACCAACAACATTTTTAATAGAGCCTTTGCTACCTGTAGTACCGCCAGTAACCTTGAAGTTGCCACCAGCTGCAGTGAAGCCACCATCAGAAGCTAAAGTTACACCAGAACCAATAGTTTCGCCAGTTCTTTGGTCAACAATTTTTTCACCAAGCTGAATACGTTGTACCTTCAAAGTATCAGTTGTAATGATACCGCCGTCAATCGTAGTTTTATTACCCTCTTGAGCACTAGCACCTTTTTTACCAGTGAAGCTCACGCCGCCTGCGGTCAGTTCGGTCTTATTATCACCATTAACCAATGTCAGGTTACTGCCATTTAATACGCCAGTATCTGTTGCAGATTTAATAGAGGTAATTACACTGCCGTTGACAGTGGTAGTTGTTTCATCAAGTCCTTTAAAAGTGCCGATACCTTTCTTAGTATTAAAACCGAAGGCAGAAGTCTTGCCCTCTGCATTCTGTCCATTAACAGTCAGACCGTTTTCGTCGAATGTCAGACCTGCTTGCTGATTATTAATATCTTTAGCATTCGCACTAATCTTGCCTTTGTCAATAACAGTCTGGTTAGCTACATCATTACCAAAGGTTGCTTTCGCGCCATCAATAACAGTAGTATCATTGTCATCACCTGTAACAGTAACATCGCCTTTAGTAGTTACGTCGCCGTTACTGCCAATAGTGATATTTTTATCAGTGCCTTTACCTAAGCTAATCTTATCAACATTCAGCTCATCAGCAGTAATTGTACCAGTGGTAATCTTGTTGCCATCAATCGTGGTGGTGTTGCCAGCTGCATCACTAAAGGTCGCTTTACCTTGACTATCTGTACCCAGTGCAATGCCATTAACAGTTGCTTTATCAGCTACAAGACCACCTTCATTAGTCCATTTGTTGGTATCATTCAACTGCAAGCTTTGGTCGGTTAAACTTGTTTTCTGGCTAACCTGTACGCTACCATCTTCAATAACAGTATTAGTCCCAACCTGAACTTTAGATCCAGCTTTTACTGTCAGGCCCTTATTATCCAGCGTATTTACTCCACCGATGGTTGCCTTGTTTGCCTCAATGGAAACTACTGAGCTCATAACGCCATCTTTAATCTTCACGCCTTCAATGCTCAAGCCATTAGCAGAAGAACCCTCAATAGTTTCATTATCAATATTGATAGCACCAATCTTAGCAGTTTTGGATTCAACCTTGCCGCCAGTAATAATTGTACCTGCACCATCTTTAATTGTTGTTGCTGTCAGCTCGCTTATTCCTGATACATTACCGCCAGCAGCGAAGCTTACATCGCCAATTGTACCGGTAGTAGCAGTCAATTTGCCACCAGTTTCAAAGTTTACGCCTGCAATAGAGCCGCCATCATTAATGCTGATAGTCTTGCCATTAATAGCTCCACTTGCAGTCAAATCACCATTAACAGTTAAATTACCGCCCGTTGTAAATGCACCAGTAACAGTCAAAGCATCAGTTGTCAGAGATGTTACACCAGTAATTGCGCCAGTGTTATCAATACCTACAGAACCAATCTTAGCGGATCCAGAATTCAGCATACCGCCAGCTGTAATATTGCCGCCCTCAATAACAGTATGCAAACCTGTCGCATTGCCAAAGGTTGCTTTTTTATCCACCTGCAGCTCATCTTTCAAGGTAGTTTTGCCAGTCACGTCCAAAGTGCTACCTAGGGTTGTCGCGCCTTTGACGTTCAAAGTGTCTTTCAAGGTTGTCGCACCAGTCACGTCCAGCGTACCGCCAACATTAGTGTTACCATTTGCCTCAACAGTAAATTGATCATTAGCAGTACCGCCAATGCCTAAGGTTTGCCCCTTCAATGCGCCATTTGCAGTAATATCAGTAGCGTTTACATTACCATTTTTTAATTCGACATCATTAAATTTATTGTCAGTAGTAATTTTGTTGCCATTAACAGTAACGCCTGCATTAGCTGTTTTTTCCACAATCGTATCAGTCTTGATTCCATTAGCAAATGTGGTTTCTCCAGCCACGCTCAGATTACCGCCAACAGCAGTATCGCCAGTTGTTCCGTCAACAGAGAACTTGCTATTATCCTTTGTCGGAGCAGTAATATCAGCAGCACCAACATACAAGCCATTTTTCGCTACAACATTACCGTCTGCCATACGTGCTGTCGTATTAGAATCAATTATCTTAGCTTGTACAGAATGTGATGCATTAACATCTTCATTAGTAATAATAACATGTTTACTGGAAGTAGTATCTTCAATAACAATACTAGAATGATTAATAGTTGTTTTACCACCAATACCACTTACTACAGTTTCACCATCTGTTCCGTTAACAGTGAACGCACCGCCAGCTGCACTAATGCCCTTTTCTTTCAATTGAACTCCATCAACAATTGTACCAGTTGCAGTGCTATAGGAAATGCCAGTGGTTTTAGTTTTTAAACCAGCAATATCATTTTTATTATTTATAATATTAATTCTATTAGTTTCTACCTGTCCCACTGCATCAGCAAGAGCAGCTACACTAACCGCTTTAGATACGTCATTGGAATCTATGATTTGTCCTTTAACCGTAAGATTATTACCAATATTAACATCATACATAGCAGTAGACGTACCAGAAATCGTAATGGCGCTACCAATAGTATGCATAGTGACGCTACCATCGCTTACAGCACCAATCTTAACGCCATTAATCTCTACGCTAGGATCAGTACCCGTTCCAACTATTTTGCTAGCAGTGATTTCACCATTAGCGCTACCAATAGTCACACCATTAACAACAAGCTTTTTAATTTCTGTAGGAGTAGTACTTCCACCCGAAGTACTAGCAACTTCATATTTCAAAGTGCTACCAGCGCTATCATAAGTAACATCATCAGCCGCCGCATACACCGGTTCAAGACCAATGCCCCCCCCTGCGAGAATCGCACACGTTACGGCGAGAGCCAACGCCTTTACATTACTTTTTTTCCTAGTCATGAACATCATCCTCCTTACGTATAAACCAAACCCATGCGTGCGCCATCCGCAACTGGCAGCCTCCGGCACCTTCCGCACAACTCTTATCGTGCTCATTATCTCATAAAATTCAGTGAATTCAACGTCTTGTATCGTAAAGCGCAAATTCTCATCGTAAAACGCATTTTGCCAACTTTACTTGCTTATTTTTTATTCAAAACTGTAACAAACAAAACAATAATTAAAGCACATTTCCACTAAAAACTATCCACTACTCACTACTCACTGCCCACTAATCACTGCCCACTTCCCACTTCCCACTACTCACTAACAACTATCCACTAACAACTAAAAAAACCTCCGCAACGGCAATCCTGCCCGTAACGGAGGTTCTCTTTCTTTATAACAAATTATCCTTAATCCTGCAGCAGCGCCCACTTCATATAGGCGTTGCGCACAGCTGCGCTGTCGCGCACCCTGATGGGTGCCTTTGCCCAGCAAAAAATAATTGCTGTAGACACCCTCTACATAATGCATGTTAATCAGCACGCTGCGATAGGTCAGCAGAAAATAATCCTGTGTCAGCTTTTCCCGCACCTTGTTGATGGAGCTGTACACCTTATAGGTGCGCTGTGCTGTATGAATATAGCAGTATTTATCCTGCACCTCTACAACAATAATATCCTTAGGCTTTAGCTTTACCGTCTCCACTGCAGTATCAAAAATAACATA
>ENA-ORSS01004157-ORSS01004157.1-human-gut-metagenome-genome-assembly--contig:-NODE-4157-length-11046-cov-2.316623_pt1 | contig 11046 bp, 9 predicted proteins | sample MGYA00241899_ERZ509162 | MGnify/ENA primary metagenome ERZ509162 (study PRJEB26280, sample SAMEA2338641) | human gut metagenome | biome: human gut; feature: human-associated habitat; material: faeces... | reverse complement strand
GAAGCTTCCGAAGAAAAGACGGAAACGAAATAATTTATTTAAATATAAAAAACGCCCGAAATTATTTTCGGGCGTTTTTTTTTGCCTAAATGCCGTCGCGCGGCCTAAAAACTTTATTTAGACGCTTGTGTCCCCGTAGGGATGTAAGATTTTGCTTTCAAATATATCTGTTTTAGCGCGGAATAGTCTTCGTCTCGCGTTTTTGAGTCTATTTTAAAGTCAAATTCGTCTGCGGCGGCGTATTCCGAAACTGCCGTTTGCAGGCGCCTTTCTATTTCCGCGTCCGATTCAGTTCCGCGTCCTAAGAGGCGCTTTTTCAACTCTTCTTTGGACGCGGGGGCAATGAATACAAAAAATATCTTTTCGCCGAGTCCTTTTTCTGAGGCGGCTATTTTGCGCCAGGTTTTTGCCCCTTGGACATCAATAATCAATATCAAGTCTTTGCCGGCGTTGAAGGCGTCGTAAACTGCTTTTTTCGATGTGCCGTAATACCTGTCGTGGACTTTCGCGTATTCAAAAAATTCTCCTGAGGCGATCGCTTTTTCAAAGTCGGCGGGCGCCATGAAGTGGTAATCCACGCCGTCTTTTTCATTCCCGCGCGGAGGCCGAGACGTTGACGTGACAACCCTGCTAATCTGCGGAAACTCCGCCATAAGCCTTTCGGCGACCGTATTTTTACCGCTGCCAGCCGGGCCGCTTATTATGAGCATTACAGTGTTTTTCATATCAATAAAATAGTGCGGAGACTACGAGCGACACCGCAAAAATTTCGAGTAAAACTCCAAAATACACAGCCCTTTGCGGTTTAGAATATAAAAATTCGAGGAAATCCCTAAATCTATACGGCAACGCTCCCAAGTATAGGCTCGCCAAGACCACTATGTACGAGAGCGACACGAGCGTGAGCCTCGAAACGGGTTCTTGCATGAAGGCGGAATCGAGAAATTCGCGCGGCAGAAGGAGCCCGAGGATTGCGAGCCCCCTTACGGAGAGAAAGTCGTCGAGATATTTAAAGGCAAGAAGCCCGGCCACGCCAAAAATTGCAATTAAGTATATTTTTATGTCTCCAAAATCGGCTTCGCCAAGAGTTGAGAGTATGTATAAAAACCACAGCCCGCCGCCGCCAAATGTCACTACTGCCGCTGTTTTGCTTCGGGGAAAGGCAGTGACAAGAGGCTTAAATTTTGGAAAAATGAAAAAAATCCCGCAAACGAATAGAATCGCGGCAAAAAGATATGTGGACTGGTATAGTGTCATCGGATAAAAGATAATGCCTGAGCTCTGCTAAGAATCAAGATTATTGAGAGCTTGCCACTGAATATTTATCCTTGCGCACTCCCGCTGCGTCTGCTTGGAGAGTATGCGGTGTAGCGAAGTTTCGTCTGCAATCTCGCATACCGACAGTACTTCGGCGTGCGGCCTTACTTCCTCCAAAAAATTGATGCAAAACGATTGCGGGGCAAGATTTGGCATATCCGGAAGCGCGTCGAGCGCCCACGCCATATATACAGAATTGTTTACGTGCCCGTTTAGGTCGATATCGCAGACGCCTGCCGCGCGCGCACTTGTGTACGGGGCGTTTTCAGATGGGGATTTCAAGTGTTCAGAGAGGTCGTAAGAGTTTGCATGCGCGTCCGGATTCCTCGGGAAATCCTCAATCCTGTCCATTCTGGCGAGCCGTCGCTTTTCAAAATCAAAAAGCAGCCATTGCGAGCGCGCGGTAAATAGTTCGGCCCCGTCGCGGCTTTTTGCTTCAAATTCCCTGTATGTGGCTATTTTTACCCTGTCGGACGCCCACGTCTTTATCCAAACGCGCTCACCCCATTCGGGGAGGTTTTTGATATCCACATATATTTTTGAAAGCGCCCAGCCAAGTCCGATTTCCCTTAGCGAGCGGAAGTCCACACCGAGTATTTCCGCGTGTTCCGTGGCGGCCTCTTGAAGCATTTGCAGCAGGGACGGAAGCTTCAATTTGCCGTCCGCGCCCGCGTCGGCGACTCTCACTTTATAGCTTGTGGAATGTTCTTTCATATTATAAAAAAAATCCCCGCGTAAACGGGGATTTTAAATTGAGCGGTTTTATTTTTTTACTTCGAGTTTCTTGCCCTTGTATTCGCCTGTCAGAGCTTCGAGGAATTTTACGATGTTGTCGATTTCCTCGTCTGTGAGCGATACGTCGCGCTGGTACTTTGCCATTATTTCAACCGCCTGGCGAAGGCTTTGCGTAGAGCCGTCGTGGAAGTACGGTGCGGTGAGCGCTACGTTGCGCAAGGTGGGGGTCTTAAATTTGTGCAAATCGCGCTCGTCTTTCGTGAAGGAGAAGCGGCCTTTGTCGTTTATCTTACCGACGTTTCCGCGGTCCCTGAAATAGTCGCGCTTTAGACCCATATATTCAAAAGTCTGCCCGCCGAGATTTTCGCCGGAATGGCATACTGCGCAGTTTGCCTTTTTGAACAGCTCGTAGCCTTTTATCGCCTCGGGCGACATCGCGTTCTTGTCGCCTTTCAAATAGCGGTCAAACGGGCTGTCGGGCGTTATGAGCGTGCGTTCAAAAGCGGCGATTGCGTCGGTTATATTCTTTTGTGTGAAGCCGTCGGGGTAGGTCTTGGTGAACTCGGCTTTAAATGCTGGGTCTGCCTCCAAGCGCTTAGCTATTTTTTCCCATGATTCGCCGCCCATTTCGATTGGATTCATTGGCGGTCCGCCTGCTTGCTGCTCGAGAGTATCCTCTCTGCCGTCCCAGAACTGCTTTGCGTTGAATGCCGCGTTGAATACGGTCGGGGCGTTTATATCGCCTTTTTGTTTGCGGATGCCTGTTGAAGTTTGTAGGGCGTCTACGCCGGCCTTATCGAGCGGGTGGCAAGACGCGCAAGAGACGGTGCCGTCTCCCGAAAGCGCGGTATGGTGGTAAAGTATCGATCCGAGCCTTACTTTTGCGGGATCAACATCGAGAGACTGGGGAATAGGCCATACGGGCTCATTCGCAAAATCCTTTGAAATTCCGGAGTTGGCGTTTAGTTTTGCCCTTTCCGAGATTATCCAATTCGCGATGGCTTTTCTTTCCGCGGCGGAGATATTGCTCTTCCAGTGGACAATCTTAAAGCGGAATGGCGGCATAGTGTTGCTGTCGACGGCGTATTCTATTTTTGCGAGATCCGTGGAGCTTACTTTTGCGCCCGATTCTATCGCCTTTACGGTATCTGTAATATCGTAGGCTCTAAGCCCCATCTGCATATCGGACTTTATGAGCGAGCCGACAATCGGTATGGAAGCGTAAAACGGGGGTTTTGCGTTTTTAGAATGGCACATTATGCAGCCGGCCTCATTGAGGGCGTAAATGGCCTTTTGATTAGTCGAACCCTCGGGGATATTGGAGGAATTGCCGACTATCATATATCCAGTGCCATAAGCTATTGCCAATACTATGATTGCGATAAGAATCTTTTTTTTCATGACACAATAGGTTTTTACGAAAATAATTAAAGCAATATTGCAAAATTAAATCAAGAAAATAAAAAGCTCCGCGGCGCAAAATAAGCGGCGCAGAGCCCGTTCTTAATATAAATTTTGATTGAACTTAATCTGAGATAAAGGCGATATCGGAATTTTTCACCCAACCCTGCTTCCCATTGGGGGCGGAGGCAAGGCTAAAATTTTCGCCTTTGCGCATAAGTTTTAAAATCTGGCCTTCCGCCGCATGCAATTCAACAGGGGAGTTTGGGGAAGGGGATATCCGCATGGGGGCGTCCTGTTTTACGACTACGCCAAGCGATTCAAAATCAAGCCACGTCTTTATTCCATAAGCGCTCACTCCGAAAGCTATAAAGAGCACCAATGCCAAAAACCATGACAATTTCCCGCCTTTGCCGTATAGCGGAGGAATAACGATTACCAATGCGCACGCCCAAAATGCAACGACCGCCGCCGCTATCCATTCGCCCTTTGAAAGCTCGAAGAACGCAGACGACATATCCGGTATTTGCAGTGAAGCTTCTTTCGATAGAATTTTCAGATTTGCCGATGCTTCGCGCATTCTCGGAGATATTGATATGGCTTTTAGATAGTCTGCGAGGGCGAGGGCGGGAGAGCCTTTTTTTACGCTTGCGTTCGCGCGGTTAAAGTATAGCTCGGCAGTCTTCAAACCGTTTTTTTCGGCGAGCCCGTAGTTTTCCGCCGCTTTTGGGTAATCGGCAGCCTTGTACGCGCTGTTGCCCAGCATAAAGTATTCTTCCGGAGTTTGGGCGCATAGGGTGGAAGCCGCGCAGATTGCAAGCGCGGCAAATGCCCCAACTATCATTCTTAGCGTATTTTTCATTTTAATATCCTGCCAATTATTGCGGAAAGGTCTTTCGAGAGTTTCCCGCAATCTGAATGTGTCGCCCCAGCCCCGCCGAATTCTATGGAATCCGCGCCGTCAAACACCGCTTTTATGGAGGCGATGCCGTCGTAGTCCAAACCTAACTTGTCCGCCTGCTCAAGCGCGTCATTCAATGATAGCGACATGGCGTCGTTTTGCGAATTTGCCGAGAGCGCGTATCTGAGAGCGTCTCGGGCGCACGGGAAGAATTTTTCGGGGGTTCCCACATTTGAAAGCGCCGATTTGAGCGCAGATTTTGATTTCGCATAATACTGCATTTTCTTTGCGTATGCGGGATCGGTTTCAAGTTTTCTAACGCGATACCTGTATGCGGCAAATATCGCGACGACCGCAACAAGCCCAAGCTGCGAGAGCCAGAACCACGGAGAGTCGAAAATTGCGGAAGTCCCTTTTGTATGGACGCCCTCGGATATTTTTGAGAAGGCGGGGGCGGGCTTTGCTTCCTCCTCCTGCGCTTCCTTTACTGTTTTGGAGCGGATAGTCGGGGCAACGCTTACTTTTAGGGGTTCCGAAGTATTTTCGACGTATTTGCCGGTTTCGGGATCGAAATAGTTGAAAGCCACTCTCGGGGCTGTCGCCAAGTCGGCGGCTGTCGGGACAACCGTGTATTCAAATGTTTTTAGGCCTATGTACCCCTGGTTGCCGCTTTCGTCGATGAAAGACGATTTCGGCTTGTAGGTTTTCCAATTCTTTTTGTCGGTCAGCGCCGGCGCATTCATTCGGTTGAAATTGCCTGTGCCTATCACTTTTACGAGAATCGTGCAGGGCTCGCCCACTGAAAGCGCGTCAGGCGTAACGGAGACTTCCGCAAGATCGAATTTGCCTATAGCGCCCGTAAAGTTTTTTGGTTTGCCTTCGCTCGGAAGCGGAAGAATCTGGAGTTTCGTAGGCTTCATCGGAACGTCGAAGCGCATGCGCCTGCCGGAGCCCAATGAGAGCATTCTGTCCATCATAGACATTCCCATTATGTCTTCTAAGGATATCTCGCGGTTGAGTATCCCGGCGGCAGAAAATTCGAGATCGTACGAACCCGCCTTTAACGGGGTTATGACAGTTCTATATATCACAAACAATTTGTTTGGGTCGCTGTCTGTGTCGATGACGGGCTCCTCGGTGAAGGCGGGGCACTCAAATGCGTCGATATTCTTTATTTGCGGGACTATTTGCGATATTCTATAACCTTTTTCGTACAGGGACTTGTCGCACGATAAGACGAGCTCGCATTTGATGGTCTCGCCTACGTATATTTTTTCCCGCGGCAGTTTTAGCTCGAGGGTTATAGAATTTTTTAGGGAGTCGTCGTAGGAGTGGTTTTGCTCCCTCATTGAAGATGGGATTCTTCGGAATCCGCCCCTCATTCCGGAGTATTGCCGCACAGGTGCGCTGTTGGAAACTTTCAGCGTCGCCGCAGCGATGTCGAATGATTTCCCACCGAAGGAAATTTTCCATGCGGGTATCGTATATTCACCTTCGCGTTCCGCCGCCATTGTAAAGTCGAGAGTCACGCTCGACGACGCGCGCCCGTTTATAAAGGAGTAGTTTTGCGACTGGCTTGTGCCGGTTATTACGAGCCCGTCGGGAACAGGTATGTCCGAGGGCCGCACAGCGGCGCCGTTCGTATTTCTGAATACGAGCCTGTATGTGGCGTAGTCGCCGGGGCGTATTTCGCCGGGGGAAAACCCCTCGGTTTCTATCGTCTGCGCGATTGCTGTGCAGACAAAAGAAAGTGTTAGGATAATTTGAGTCAGTCTTTTCATTACCAATCTTTATAAGAGCTTTCGTAGCGTTGATTTTGCGTTCCGAATCCGCGCAGTGGCAAGAATTTTTCGTCGTCCTTCATGGAGTCGAGAAGCTGTCTTGCTTCCGCCCTTGTCATGGCGCCTTCGGATTCTCTGACATTCTCTTTGTCGATTTCGCCCGCCGCGCCGGCAGGTTCGTCTTTCTTCGGGGCGGGGAGCTCATCCCGCTTGTCGCCTCCTTGGGCGGACTCGGGCTTTTTATCCTCGCCTCCGGGCTTTTGAGAGTTGTCTATGGCTTGTTCGTCTTTTTTATTTTCAGGATTTTGACGATCTTCTCCGCCGTTTTTATTGTCGTTCGGCTGGGAATTTTCATCTTTGTTTTTATCGGCGTTGTTTTGATTTCCTTTATCCTTTTCGTTTTGTTTATCTTGCCGGTTATCCTGCTTGTCCTTCTGCTGGTTTTGATTGTCTTTGTTTTGTTGCTCTTGGTTATTTTGTTTGTCTTGGTTGCTTTGATTTTGCTTATTTTGGTCTTGCTGGTTCTGTTGGTTCTGTTGGTTATTTTGATTCTGTTGATTCTGATTTTGCTGGTTCTGTTGGTTATTCTGATTCTGTTGGTTTTGTTGATTTTGCTGGTCTTGATTATTCTGATTATTCTGGTTATTCTGGTTCTGCTGATTTTGCTGATTCTGTTGATTCTGGTTGTCGTCGCGCAGGAGCTTTTTTAGTTCCTCGACTAGTTTCCCGAGATCTTGCTTTATTTTTTGAAGTTCTGGGACGGAGTTTGCAGATATTTTTGAAAGCTTATCCATTTCTTTTGCCGCCGCAGATTTCGCCGATTCGGCGGCTTTGAGATTTTCTGCCGCATCTTTGTTTGAGGGGTTTAGTAGAAGGGCGTCGGAGTATTCGGAAACGGGTTTGTCTATCATTTTGGAGAGGTCTGCCCATTGCGAAACGGCTTTCCCTATAGATGCGGAAGTTTCTTCGGCCGCTTTTGAGGAAGCTTCGCAAGCGGATATGGCCTGCTTTAGCTTTTCCTGAAATCCGTTTTGCTTTAAGGGGCTTTTTTCGAGCGCCTGTTTTTTTTCGTTTTCATCTTTTGCGGATTTCAAGGCTTTCGACTCTTCCTCAAGAAGTTTCAGTCCTTCGCCAAGAGTCTGCGTACCGAGCGATGCGGATTGTTCGGATTGGGCGAAAACAGCGGCGGTGTTTTTTGCGACATTTTGCGGGGCGAGCATTTTAGAGCTCGCGGATTTTGCCGCGGCGTAGTCCATATTCCCTATATTATAGTAGATGTCGGAATGCAGTGCAAAATCTTCCGGAGAGAGCTTTGCCGCCGCGAGAAAAAATTCCCTCGCCTTATCAAAATCTCCCGCATTTTTAGCGTCGATGCCCAAGTTGAACATATCGCGGGAGTCCGGATTTTCAGGAATGGAATATTTTTTTTCTTGCGGCTTTTCGGTGGGAGCGTCCGTTTGCGGAATGAGCTTTTCGGCGGCGTCAGCGGCAATGGGTGCAGCGGCGGCAGCCTCTTGCGGGGCTTGCTGTTTATCTTGCGCAAAACTTTTGGGAGCGGGCAGGAGCGCGAGCGATAGGAATAACACCGCCGCCGCGCCTCCGCGGCCTACAAAGAATTTTCGCGTTCCGGTAAGCGAGCTTAACGCGAGCAACAATATCGCCAAGCCGAGCGGTATTTGAAACCTCTCAATCGCCAACTGCTTCATTCTAGAAGACATTTCCTGCGTCGGGATTTTTTTCAGGCCTTCGTTGTATATTATATCCATTCCGTCGGCAGTGAGCGGCTCGTAGAATCCTCCGGTGGCCTTTGCTATTTCCGTCAGAGTTTTCTCGTTTAGCCTGCTTTTTACGGGATTGCCCGATTCGTCTTTTAGAAGGGTTGTGCCGCCGGAGGCGTCGCGCACCGGAATGAACTCTCCGTTCGCGCCTCCGACTCCAAGCGTGTATATGACTACCCCGTTTTCAGCAGCTTTTTTAGCCGCGTTGAGAGCTGAATCCTCAAGCTCTTCGCCGTCGCTTATTAGCACGATTATCTTGCGGTTTGAGGTTGAAGCAAAGGCTACCTCGGCTTCTTCTATGGCGGCGGATATGTTTGTGCCGCCGCGCTGTATGACATTTGTGTCGAGCGCTTCGAGCGACATTCTAAACGCGTCGTAGTCGAGCGTTAGAGGGCATTGCAAAAACGCCTGCCCGCTGAAAGCTACTATGCCTATCTTGTCCCCCTGCAATATGTTCACAAGGTCGAGTACGGACAGCTTCGCGCGCTCGAGCCTGTCGGGCTTTACGTCCTCGGCGAGCATGCTGTTGGAGGTGTCTATCGCAAATATTATGTCTATGCCGCGCGTTTTTGTCTCCTCCCAACGGTAGCCCCACTGCGGGCGCGCGAGAGCTGCGAATATGAGCATTACGGACAAAAATGCGAGGGTGTTTTTTGCGATTATCTTAGGCCGGCTAACAGTTCGCGTAAGTTCGGGCATAAGCCTTTGGGAGGCGAATTTCGAAAGCATGTCGCGCCTTTTCGCGCGGGAGTAAAATGCGAGCGCTATCAGCGCTATCGCCGCAATCAAGCCGGCGTACAACCATATTGGCGAATGGAATGTCATGGTAAAGTCCTAAGTCTTGTGTTTACAAGCAGCAATTTTAGAGCAAGAACTGCGAGCGCCGCTATCGCGAACCACGGGAACAGCTCTTCGTAAGAGGTAAAGTTTTTTAGTTTTACAGTAGTTTTTTCGAGCGCGTCTATATCGGAGTATATATTCCGCAGCTCCGCCATGTTTTCGGCGCGGTAGAATTTGCCGCCGGTTATTTCTGAAATTTTTCTCAAAGTGCCCTCGTCGACGCTGCTTCTCATGTCGCCCGCGTAAACGGGCCTGTTGTAGTTGTCGCGCACGACCCTTTGGTTTTCGTCGAGGCGCGCGGCCGGGACTATCCCGCTTCTGCCGACGGCTATCGTATATACTTTTGTGTTGAAGGACGCCGCTGCCTCTGCGGCAGCTATCGGCGTTATCTGCCCGGCGTTGTTTTCGCCGTCCGTTAGCAGTATCACTACGCGGCTCTTAGCGTTTTTGAGTTCTTTGAGCCTGTTTACGCTCATGACTAGGGCTGTTCCTATCGCCGTGCTGTCGGCGTCGATTACGCCTATGTCAACCCTCTCAAAATTTTTTCTGAGCCAGTCGTGATTCAAGGTCATGGGCGAGACGATAAACGGATTCGACGCGAACGTTATCATGCTGATTCTGTCGTTTGGGCGCCTGTCCACGAACTCTTTTATAACCGCTTTTACAGCGTCCATGCGCGTTATCGGGTTTGCCGCGTTGGGGGAGAAATCGAGAGCCGACATGGAACCAGATACGTCTATTGTAAGAACGATGTCTATGCCGCTTTCTTCGCGCTCGCTGTATCCCTTGCCGAGGCGCGGGCGCGCGAGGGCCGTAATAAGCAGGGCGAGCGCTATAAGAGTTAATAAAAACCTCCAAAATCCCGGCTTTGCCCTATTTTTGCCTGCCGCTTCCTTTGCTATCGCAACGCTTGAAAAAATTATCGAGCCGCTCTTGCCCGAGGCTGAGCGCAATAGGGCAAGCACCGGCAACAACAGAAGCAGCCATAATAGATTTGGGTTTGCAAAATCAAAGTTCATTTCTCGGTATCGTTTGTTTTTTCCGTTCCGTTTTCTCCATCCGTTTCCGCAGCTTCTTCGGGCTCGGCGGTGGCGGATTTTTCCAAACCGCTCTTTATATCGCATCGGATTTTATCCGACTCCAAAAACTTCCTCGCGCAAGAGGAAAGTTCCGCGCGCTCGGCCGATGTAAATTTGTCTCGGGCGAATTTTGCCATGTCGGACATATTTAAAATTTGGGATATCAAAGCGCGCTGCTGTTTGTCGAATACTATGGATTTCGCCGCAATTTTTAAAAATTCCTGCGTCGTTTTGACGGGGGCGGGTATTGAGTGCTGACCCTCGATATACGCCCTCACGGCAAAGCTTATTTGAGAGGCATATTCCTTTTCGTCGAGCTCCGCGGAGTTTTGCTCTGCGGCGTCTATCGCAGCCACGGCGAGCTCGTAGGGAGTTTTGGGGACGGGCTTTCTCGGCCTGAAAATTAAGTACAAACCAACAAGCGCCGCCGCGCATAAAGCCGCAATCCAACCCCAGTATTTTTCAAAAAAACCGATTCCGATTTTCCCCTTGTCGGGCGATATCTCCGGAAAAATATTTTCATATGAAACAGTTTCCGGCTGAGGTGTTGCCGGCTGGGAGGCCGGCATTCCCATTGCGGAAATTCCCGCAGGTGGCGCCCCGACCGCCGGCATTGCAGGTGCTACTGCCGCTCCGGGCGCCTGCTGCCCAAAAGCCGCAATCGAAAAAATTGCGACTGCGCAAATACAGAAAATTTTTCTCGTCTTTAAAATCCTATTCATTGCCTTGCAGCCCGCCTTTCAAAAAATCTTCTCAAAGCAGAGATGTATGGTTTGTCCGTGTAAACTTCGAGCAAGTCTATGTTAGACCGCGCGAGCGCCCGCTTGAACTCCCTCATGCGGGAGGCGTTTATCGCGGCGTATTTGTCGCACATGTATGAGCTGTTAGTGTCGATTGCGACTATCTCTCCGGTTTCTCCGTCTTCGAGCGTCACTACCCCAAGGCCGCGCGGCATTTCAAGCTCCCGCGGATCGGAGAGCGAAAAGCAGACCAAGTCGTGCCTGCGGTTGGCTATGTCGAGCGCCTTGAATACGGGATCCGCCGTCTTCTCCTCCGGATTGGGTAGTTTGCCGTCGGGACCCTGCAAAAAGTCGCTTATTAAAACGACAATGGCTTTCCTTTTCAGCATCCTGTTTATTTCGTCGAGAGCTGCAGCTATGTCCGTGCCTGCCTTTTGCGGCCGCCACACGAGAATGTCGCGTATCAGCCTTAAA
>ENA-ORSS01004151-ORSS01004151.1-human-gut-metagenome-genome-assembly--contig:-NODE-4151-length-11056-cov-2.510772_pt1 | contig 11056 bp, 11 predicted proteins | sample MGYA00241899_ERZ509162 | MGnify/ENA primary metagenome ERZ509162 (study PRJEB26280, sample SAMEA2338641) | human gut metagenome | biome: human gut; feature: human-associated habitat; material: faeces... | reverse complement strand
GATTTCTTCCATAGGGATTACCTGGGAATAGCCACCACCTGCGGCGCCGCCCTTGATGCCGAACACCGGTCCCAGGCTGGGCTCGCGCAAAGCGATTACCGTCTTCTTGCCCAAGCGGGAAAGGGCATCGCCCAAACCTACCGTCGTGGTGGTTTTACCTTCGCCGGCAGCGGTGGGGTTGATTGCCGTGACCAGCACCAACTTACCGGGCTTATGGTCTTCGTTGCGGAGCAGGTTGTAGTCAACCTTTGCCTTGGTCTTGCCGTAGCACTCGAGGTACTCTTCCGAGATACCTGCCTTTTCAGCGATTTCGGTAATGGGGCAAGGCGTTGCCGCCTGCGCAATTTCGATATCCGTCAGCATAAACAGTTCGCTTCCTCTTCTTGGCTTATTGCTCTGTCCTACTGGGTTTTACTGGGCGATCTCATCGTAGATCATACGCAAACCCTGCAAAGTGAGTTCAAGGTTGATTTCGGCGATGTGCTTCGATGCGGGGGCGATGCGGTGCGCCAAGCCACCGGTTGCCACCACCCTGGCCTCGTAGCCCAACTGATCGAAAACGCGCTCGACCAAGCCGTCGACACGAGCGGCCTCGCCGTACACCACGCCAACCTTGAGCGCATCGGCGGTGTTGGTTCCGATTGCCGTGCCCGGGTCTTCCAATTCTACGGAACGCAACAACGCTGCACGGGAAAGCAGACTACGCATAGACGAATCGACACCGGGGGCAATAATGCCGCCCACAAACGTGCCTGTCTTATCGATGATCTCGATATTGGTAGCAGTACCGAAGTCGACCACAATGACGGGCGAACCGTACAGGCATTTCGCAGCAGCGGCATCTGCCACGCGGTCGGCTCCCAATTCGGCGAACTTCTCCTGGTCCATGTTGATAAGGTGCCCCACGGTTTGGGCGGAAATGACAAGCAGCTGAACGCAGAACGAGCGATAGCACGCCTTTTCCCAATTATGAGTAAGAGCGGGAACCACCGAGGCCAAAATGGCGCCGTCGATGCACTTGGGATCAACGCCTTCGGCCTCCATCAGAACATGCAGTTTAATTCGGAGCTCATCACTGGTGTGATCTACGTTGGTAGCCACACGCCACATATGAACCAAGTGCTCACCATCGTATACACCGAGCACGGTTTGGGTATTTCCCACGTCAATCGCAAGTAACATGTTTCTGACAATCCCTTCAGGTTTAAGCGATACGAGCGAATGCTACCATACTATCGATTTTGGACGGCAATCCCTTAGCCGTAACCGTAATTAACGCATCCGCAGAAGGTGGCGCAATGGAAAATCCCGCTCGCATACTCATCGTAGACGATGAGCCTTCAATCACTGAATTTGTAAGCTATGCCATGCAGAAGGAAGGCTACCTCACCGAGGTGGCTTCCAACGGCGAAGAAGCGCTCGAGAAAATCGAAAGCGACCACTTCGATCTGTTCATTTTAGACATCATGCTTCCCGGTATCGACGGATACGAACTGTGCCGCCGCATCCGCGCGAAGATGACAACGCCCATCTTGTTCCTTTCTGCGCGTGACAGCGAGCTGAACAAAGTCGTAGGACTCGAGCTTGGAGCCGACGACTATCTCGCAAAGCCCTTCGGCGTGCGCGAGCTCCTTGCACGCACCCGCGCCCTTCTGCGTCGCAGCCAAGGCCTGGAAAACGCGCAGCCCTCGAATGAGGTAACGGCAAGCGGCATCACCTTGAACGAAGACACGCACGTTGCCCAAGGCGAAAAGGGTCCCATCGACCTTACCCCGCGCGAATTCGAGCTGCTAAGCTGCCTTATGCACAATGCGGGTAAGGTGGTTTCCCGCGAAGATCTTCTCCACGATGCGTGGGGATGGGAATTCATCACAGAAACGAAAACAGTCGACACACACATCAAGCGTCTTCGCGATAAGATTGAGGCAGCCGGGTACGACCCGAAGCTCGTTGAAACGGTGCGCGGATACGGCTATCGCTTCAAGAAATAAGGGGCCGCAGACCGGCGCATGCGCTATCTGCCGCTTCGAGGGGATTCAATGAGGCTGTTTACCAATATTTCTTTTCTCACCGCTTTGCTGGCTATTTTCGGCAGCTCTGTTACGGCTACCATTGCCGTGCTGGCATTCGGCTGTTCGCGCTTCATCTTGGCATTTATCATCCCCGTTTCCTGCCTCTGCTATTTCTTGAGCTTGCTTATTGCGCATTTCATCGCCCAACCGCTCACTGAATTGGCGCAAAAAACGCGCGCCTACCGCGAAGGCGACAAGAGCATCGTGTTCGAACCTACAGGTGCGCTGTACGAAGTTGACCAGCTGTCTGAAGATTTCCGCGAATTGAACCACGCCTACGAGGCAAAGCTCGACGAGCTTTCCAAAGTGCAGGATCGTCAAGATTCTTTCGTGAGCGATGTTGCCCATGAGTTCCGCACGCCCCTCACCGCTATCAGCGGCAATGCCGAATTGATGCTTGACCCCGATATGCCCCAGTCAACACGCGAGCATTTCTGCGAGATCATCCTGAGCGAGTCGGAACGCCTGAAAAAGCTCACCAATTCGCTCTTGGCGCTGCAGCACGCAAAAGAAGGCGTTCCCGCAGCGGCCTTGAAGCGCTTGGATATCGCACCCGTTGCCCAAGAAGTTGTCGAAATGCTTGAGCCTATCGCCCAAGACAAGAACGTCACCTTAAGCGTAGAGGGCGCTGCCCCCGATATCCTAGGCAACAACGATCGCCTCAAACAGGCGATCATCAATTTGGTTGATAACGCCATTCGACATGTTGAAGAGGGTGGCCATGTCCGCGTCTTGCTTTCCGGCGTAAACAACCAGGCAATAGTTGCCGTAAAAGACGATGGTTGCGGCATCGAAGACGACCCTTCCCTCCTGTTCAAGCGCTTCTATCGCAGTGATGCCTCGCGTGCACGCAACAGCGGAGGCGCGGGCCTCGGACTGGCCATTGTGAAGGAAATTGTAGAGAGTTTCGATGGCACGGTAACCGCGTTCAACGCCCCCGAAGGCGGTGCCGTATTTGTGATGGCGTTCCCCGCCCTGTAGCGCCCCTTCGGGGATGCATCGCGACGAAATATTGCCATGACTTGCCACTTAGGAATGCATTGCGGCTAGACCTCACCCAGGAAGGCACTTTCGGCTGCACGCGTTTTTTCGTTGCCGTACTGGCATCCCCGCGGAAAGGACATATCACAACGCTGACACATCCACGTAGAGGACGGACGGCGACGCTGGCGCCTCCAGCCACAGCGCTTGCACCTTCACACAGGGAGCACGCTAATACCGCAGTGAAGGACGAACCTCAACGCTGGTCGTGCACCAAGCTCCCACGCAGACAGGAATCGCAAAGCTCCCACACGAAAGACGAGTCGAAAAAGCGTGGCAATATTTGCCCATTGTGCATGATTTGAGGGATTCGGACGGGAAAAGGGCGTCTTGATGGCAAGATACCCGCGAGATGTATTCCCAAACGGCGCTTTGCAGGGCATTTTGAATACATGGGGAGCATATCTTGCCAAAACCAGCTCATTTCGAATGCATGGCGGCAATATCTTGCCACGAGAGGGCGTTTTTTCTGTCCGAGGCCCCTTCGGGAATGCATCGCAACGAAATATTGCCATGACTTGCCACCAAGGATGCACTACGGCTAGATCCCGTCCAGGAAGGCGCCTTTCGGTGCACGCGAATACACAACGGCGGTTTCTTGCCAGGCTTCACCCGATGCTTACGCGCAAAAAGGGGTTGTAGGACAAAAAAGGAGGACCGCATGATGCGATCCTCCTACCTATTGGTCAATCAGAGCCAGTCCGATATCCAGGCCAATCAGAGCCAGTCTGATATCCGAATTAATCGAAACCGGTTCGATATCTGGGTTCCTCGAATTCAGTCCAATATTCGCAATGCAACATCGATAGCTACGCCCGAGTACTCAGGCGAAACGACCAGTCTCACGGGCCGCAAAACAGCTTCGCAGCTGCGTCTGCAAACCTAGCGAGCGACTACAGCGCTTACTGCCTGGGCAATCAGCACAGCGGCAATCATCTTCATTGCGTCAATCAGGACGAAGGGCGCTACCGCAGCGGCAAATGCAGCCTCAGCGCTAAGATGGCCCGCCACCATGAGCCACGCCCAACCAAACACATAGAGAACCGCCAGGAACACCACACCCATAACCACATTACGAGCAAGAACGCCTGCGGCAATATGAGCTCCAAAGAAGGATTTCTGCTCCTCGGAAGCAAACAAGGGAGTGCGCTTCAGAAGAGAAGCGGCGGCGATAGCAACCACAGCAGCAACGAAGAAGCCGACGATGAAACCACCCGTGGGGCCCATCAGTGCAGCCAAACCACCCTTAAAGGAAGAGAACACCGGAAGGCCCAAACCACCGAGAACGATATAGCCGCCGATTGCGACAAGTGCCTGCTTGGCGGGCAATGCGAACAGCACAAACATTACTGCCAGCGTCTGCAAGGTGAAGGGAACCGTAACCCATGCCGCAACCGCCATAAGAGCGATGGACAGGCCGCAGAACGCGACGGAACGAGCACGTGCGGTGGAATGCTGCGTCATTGCTTCGGACATTTATTTATTCCTTCCTCGATTTGAACAAACGCATACTACGTCATGATCGGGCAGTATAACGCACTTTTTCAAATTACGTTAATACACAAATAGGTTTGATATGTTGCCTTTTGTGAATAACCAGGCATTTTCCAAATCAATCCGATTCGGCGTAGTTTCGCGTTAGACGTCATGCGGCGCAAAATTGCGGCATGTATGCAGCTGGATTCTCCGATGCAGTTTGGCTTTAGCGACCACTTGGCACAAGGAGCTAAAGCTCAGCGTTAACGGGCATTTAATACAGGCACCCACGAATGCTTTGCGAGCTACAACCGCCATTCGTCTACAGGCAACCATGCCCTACATCGTGCTCTTCGGTGCTACGTATGATGCCCACTGCCCGCTTACGGGCAGTCAACGATAACGCTCTCGAGCGTGCGCCCCCTCGCGAACAGCCCGCTCGTCTACAGGCAGCCATGCACTACATCGTGTTCTTCGGCGCTACGCATGACAACCATCACCAGCCCGCAAGCTGCTAGCCAAGCCCATAAGCGTGACCACATGGAATTTAAACGACGCCTACGAATGCTTTGCGCCCTTGCCAAAGCGAGACATTTCCTCTCCCGCCTCAACGCGCTTCAAACGGCGCATCTCGAATGCGAGGAACGCCGCCGCGGTAACAACGGAAAGACCATCGGCGATCGGCACCGCAAAATACAGAGCGTCCAAACCGGTAAGTGCAGGCACCAGTATAGGCAGCACAATGGGCAGCACGATATACAGAGGAATAAGGAACAGGACCTGACGGGTAAGGGAAAGGATGATAGATTTCATCGGTTGCCCCGTTGCCTGGAAGTAGTTGCCTACCACGATCTGGAAGCCGACAACCGGAAGCACAAGCAGCTGGACTTTCAGCGCAAAGGCGGTAAAGTCGCGCAGACCGTCAGCACGAATGCCAAAGAAGCTTACGATATCGCCCGAGAACAGCATGATCATGATCCACATGCAGGTGCCGATAACCGTAGCCATCAAGATGCCGAAGCGCACCGTTTCGCGCACACGCGGGATAAGCCCTGCTCCGTAGTTGAATCCCAGCAGCGGCTGAATCGCCACTGCGGTACCGATAAGGGGCAGCACGGTAAACATGGCGCAACGCTGCACAACGCCGATAGACGCCAGCGCAGCTTCGGCACCCAAGGGGCTCTGCGCACCGTAGAACACCAACAGATAGTTAACAAGGAAGTTGATAACCGACATGGCCATCTGCATGATGAAGCTGGCAGCGCCCAAAGAGAAAATGAACCCTACTACTTCAGCATCGAGCTTCAAGTTACGTGCGTGCAGCTTAAATGCAACGTTCTTGGTGAACAGGAAGTACCACAATACACAAACGCAGGAAACACCCTGACCGAGCACGGTTGCCAGCGCGCTGCCCACAACGCCCCATCCAAAAACCAACACAAACAGGTAGTTCAGAATGATGCAGGAAAACGTGCCGATAACCATGGTAAGCAAGGCGCGGTTTGGCGCGCCTGCCGTACGGATGAAGTTATTCACGCCCATACCGATGATCTGAAAGATAACGCCAAAAGCGACGATCTGGATAAACGAGTAGGTGTAATCGTGGATTTCAGGCGTAGCACTGGAAAGCGAGAGGAGCGCCTCCATACAGGGCGGGATACAGGCGATTATCGCCACCACAACCGCAATGATAATTCCAAGGCACACCGTATTGCCAAGGCTCTTTTCGGCAGCCTGCTTGTTGCCTTCACCCAAGCGCAGTGCGGCAAGCGCATTGCCACCGTTGCCGATAAGCATGCCCAACGCCATGAAAATGGTCATTAGCGGCATGGCGGCAGTTGCCACCGAAAGGCCAATCTCGCCCATGGCCTGACCAAGGAAGATGGAGTCGATTACGTTGTAGGCACCGTTAACCAACATACCCACGATAGAGGGAATGGCGAATTCCAGCACCAATTTCGGAATGGGGCCCGTTCCCATACGCGCAGTACGGTCGTTGCCTTTAGCGGCTGCTCCCCCAGCAGCATGTTTGCGCATAGTGCCCTCTTCGAAATGTGCCCCTTGATGTTCTTTCCGTTCTCCCTGAATCTGCTCTTCGGCCATGCGGGCTCGGTACCTTTCGCTCATGTTTCATTATTGTGCCGGGCCACCCGCATCAACGCGTGCAGCCAATCAATTGCTCTGCCTATTCTGATAGCGCAGCTTAAATACCGCCATATCCCCTAGGCAAAATGCATGTATTTATCAAATGTGTGTCATGTTGACCGCCTAGACAACAAGCGGCTTGCCTTGGGGGAAAATACAAGTTTGCACTGAAGAAAGGGCGGCCGTGAGCGTTTTCGAAATCGTCATACTTGGTCTAGCACTCGCTATGGATGCGTTTGCCGTTACTATCTCCAACAGCTTTGCCTATCCTAAAATCTCACGCACCCGCAGCCTTTCCATGCCCCTTGCTTTCGGCTTTTTCCAGTTTCTCATGCCCGTTGTAGGGTTCGTTCTGGGTCAGTTGGTGAGCGATTTCATCACCCAATATGCTGGCATCATTACCTTTGCGATCTTGGGATTCATCGGCGGAAAGATGATCTGGGACGCCTTCCACGAAGAAGAGGGCGAAGAGGCATCCGAACAGACACTCACCATGCCTGTACTGCTGTTCCAGGCAGTTGCCACCAGCATTGATGCCCTGGCCGTCGGCGTAAGCTTTGCCGCCCTGGAAGTAAACGTACTCACCTCTTCGGGCATCATCGGCATCACTACGGCACTTACCTGCATCGTTGCCCTAATTATCGGCAAGCGCTTCGGTAACGCGCTCGGCGAAAAGGCAACCATCATTGGCGGCGCCGTGCTCATTCTTATCGGCTTGAAATCCTTGCTGCTTTAAACCAGCAGCTACGGACTATCTTTGAAGCGAAGTCACGTGCACTTCGCCAGAACTCATGGGCACAATAATCCCAACGTCGTTTTCAACAAGCAAACGCCCCAAGCCATCAACGCCGCGAATAATTCCCTCGATGGTTTCATCTCCATTGATAAGCGCGAGGGATGCCCGCTTATTGCGATAAGCAAAGCGCTGGCTGTACTCATCGATAAAAGCCGAGAAGCCCTCCTGGAGCCAGCGTCCGTAGCGGCATTCCATTGCTTCAAGCATGCTTTCAACCACCTGGGTCATGACGGTACGCTGTTCTGCAGAAAGGCCCGCTTCCACAACACCATCTTGCAAATACGCCAAGGAGTACTTCCCCTCAACTTCGCGCTTGGCGAAAGGCTCATACACATTGACCCCCACGCCAACACACACACCGCCAACTAAAGCCTCAAGCGAAATGCCCGCGAGTTTTCCCTCTTAGCAAAGCACATCATTGGGCCATTTGATAAGTGGGTTACAGCTTGAACGCACCCGCTCAAGCGCATCAGCTACTGCCAATGAGGCGACCAAGCTCAAAGTGGGGAGCATTTGCGGCGGCACGCTGGGTCGCAATGCGAAGGAAGTGTATACACCGCCCAAAGGGCTGGCCCAAACCCTTCCTTGACGTCCATAGCCACCTTCTTGCTCCAAGGCCGTTGCACAATACCCCTCAGGCACACCCTGGCGAAGAGCTTCTTTTACGAGTTCATTCGTCGAGCGGACGCACGCATAGGCGTGCAAGTCCCAAAAAGAAGAAACGGCCGGGCGCAAAGGCGCCGCCACCGAGGGGGCGCCTTTCGCAACACGACCGTTGTTTTGATGCTCAGACCGGCTTAGCACTTCCATGCCTTGCCCACTGTTACGGTATCGAGCGTGACTTTCGTACCGTCGGAGAGCTCATGGTTGGGAGCAATCTCAAGCAGCGGTTTCACCACGAAATCACGTTCAGTAAGAAGCGGATGAGGCAAAGTCAGTACTTCCAAGTCGGACACATAGCCCTGGTAATCAAGGATATCCAAATCGCACGTGCGCGGACCGTTCTTCTTTTCGCGGATGCGACCCAGCCTGTCTTCAATGATATTCAGATAGCGCAAAAGTTCTTGCGGGGGCAGGCCCGTACGCAAGATAAGCACCGCATTAACGAACGAGTCCTGGTCTTCCACATAAGCAGGCTCGCTTTCGTAGAAGCTGGAAACATCGATGATCTGAGAATCAGGCAATAGGCACATATCGGTGATAGCCTGGCTGAGCATTGCCTTCTTGCCCTCAAGCTCCTCGCCCTCGTCGGCAACCAAAGCAACGTTGCAGCCAAGGCCGATAAACGCATAGGGTCGCAGGTTTTCCTTCAGCGACTCTTCGGTTAACGCCACGTTATGGGTGCGGATTACCGAAGCGCCCAATTCGCATGCCATCAGCGCCTCTGCAGCAGACGCGGCATCGCGCTCCTTGGGGTCATCGATGTCGTAGGCGTAGCCGATGTAACTTTTTCGGGAAACGGCAACCATTGTAGGATACCCCAGATGCACTAACTCCTGGAAGTTGCGCATAAGCTCGATGGTCTGCTTGGCGGTTTTGCCAAAACCAGGGCCAGGATCAAGGCAAATTCGATCATGGGCAATGCCGGCCGCCTCAAGCCCGGCAGCACGCTTGGAGAGGTACTCGCATACTTCCGCCACCACATCATCGTATTGGGGTTCGTCCTGCATGGTGCGAGGGTCGTCGCCCAGCATATGCATTACCACCAAGCCAGCATCGCACCCCTTGGCAACCTCAACCATAGCAGGATCGCGGAAGCCCGTTACATCGTTGATGATGCTTGCGCCCGCTTCAACCGCCGCCTTTGCCACCTCGGCATGGCGGGTATCGATGCTTACGCATATATCCTTTTCGGCCAGCTGCTTCACTACCTGGATAGTGCGAGAAAGCTCTTCTTCGACAGGCACGGGATTTGCACCAGGGCGCGTTGATTCACCGCCCACATCGATGATAAGAGCGCCTTCTTCAACCATTTTCTGAGCGGCAGCCACCGCTTCCTCAACGTTGGCGTACGAGCCACCATCGGAAAACGAATCGGGGGTCACGTTCAAAATGCCCATGATAACGGGAGTGCGGGAATCGAAGGGAAAGCGTCCACAGCGCCAAATCATAGTTTTGCTCCTTATAAACCACGCCCCAGGCCGTATGGCCCGGGGCGTTGCTAACCATTATTGTTGGTTGCCCGATTCAGGGCCCGACGCTCCCCCGTCAGGGGCTTCAGGCTTTGCGGGTGTTGCCTCGCTTACCGCGGAGGCCTGCTGATCCTGTTGTGCAGCCGCATCGGCGGGGGCATCTTCGGCAGTTTCAAGCTCTGGCTTTTTGCCTTCAGCTTCCTTGGCCTGCTCTTCCTGCAGGTACTCTGCCCAACGGTTGTTGAGCAATGCCTGGCAAGCATCGCCGTCAATCGTTTCGCGCTCAAGCAAAACGGTAGCCATAAGGTCCATCTGGTCGCGCTTGGAGGAAAGAATTTGCACCGCACGATCGTGGGCTTCCTTCATGATACGAGCAACCTCGTCGTCGATGCGGCGAGCCGTACCGTCGGAGTAATCCTGCGTGTTGCCGTAATCGCGGCCCAAGAACACTTCATGATTGGGCTGGCCGAACACCTGCACGCCCAAGTCGGAGCTCATGCCGTAATTGGTAACCATGGCGCGAGCCATTTTCGTTGCACGCTCAAGGTCGTTGGAAGCACCCGTGGTGATGTCGTCGCAGAACAGCTCTTCGGCAACACGACCGCCAAGGAACACAGCCAACTCGTCGCGCATTTCGTTGCGGCTGTTGAGCACCTTGTCTTCGTCGGGAATGGAAAGCGTGTAACCCAAGGCACGACCACGAGAAATGATCGAGATCTTATGAACGGGATCGGCGCCTTCAAGCATGTGGCCAACCAAAGCATGGCCCGACTCATGGTACGCAATGGTCTTGCGCGTACGTTCATCGAGAACGCGGCCTTTGCGCTCAGGACCGGCGATAACACGCTCCATGGAGTCCTGAACTTCCTTGTTGGTGATGATGTGCTTGTTGCGACGAGCCGTAAGAATTGCCGACTCGTTGAGCAAGTTGGACAGATCAGCACCCGTAAAGCCAGGGGTGAGCTTAGCGATGCTGGCAAGATCAACGTCATCGGCCAGGGGCTTGTTGGCGGCATGAACGTTTAGGATCTTTTCGCGACCCTTTACGTCAGGAGCGTCAACGACGATCTGGCGGTCGAAGCGGCCCGGGCGAAGCAGGGCCGGGTCAAGAACGTCAGCGCGGTTGGTTGCCGCAATAAGGACAACGGAGTCGTTGGCCTCAAAGCCATCCATTTCAACGAGCAACTGGTTCAAAGTCTGCTCGCGCTCGTCGTGGCCGCCGCCCAGACCGGCACCGCGCTGACGGCCCACTGCGTCGATCTCATCAATGAAAATGATGCATGGCATCGTCTTTTTTGCTTTGTCGAACAGGTCACGCACGCGGGATGCGCCCACGCCGACGTACATCTCTACAAAGTCGGAGCCGGAAATGGAGTAGAACGGCACCCCTGCCT
>ENA-ORSS01004143-ORSS01004143.1-human-gut-metagenome-genome-assembly--contig:-NODE-4143-length-11068-cov-3.820757_pt1 | contig 11068 bp, 11 predicted proteins | sample MGYA00241899_ERZ509162 | MGnify/ENA primary metagenome ERZ509162 (study PRJEB26280, sample SAMEA2338641) | human gut metagenome | biome: human gut; feature: human-associated habitat; material: faeces... | reverse complement strand
ACAACCGGTCGATCCCCGAAGGCCAGGTCTCGATAGTCACGATTTCTTCCTTTAAAGGCATCTTATGGAGCAGGATATGCAGACGATGCAACATCCAGGTAACTCCTTGTGCATTCAAGGTATCTACATCCACATTATACAATTCGGTCTGCGCTTCAGCCGCATCATTAAACAAATCACACAAGGTTTTCACAAACAACCTGCCCTTGTAATTGGTATAGTGGTTGTAAATTTTTACTTTCTCCTCATACTTCGTCACCATAACTTTTTGTTTTTCACTTTATTCATTTCCTGTTTCCGGTATTCATCAAATCACATAGACTTCGGGTTCTATCCAGATTCCGAATTTCATGAATACACTTTTCCGGACTTCATTCGCCAGGCGGGCAATCTCGATACCACTGGCTCCCCCTTGATTCACCAATACTAAAGCCTGTTTGTCATGTACCCCGGCCTTCCCCAATGTACGTCCTTTCCAGCCACATTGTTCGATCAGCCAGCCGGCAGCCAGCTTGCAACAAGCATCATCGACTTCATAGACAGGCATTCCGGGATATTCCGCCAAAAGCCGATCGGCCTGCTCCCGTCTGACCATAGGATTTTTAAAAAAACTCCCTGCATTGGGAATCTCCGCCACATCCGGCAATTTAGAACGGCGAATCCGGATCACCGCCTGCCGGATATTCGTCAAATTCACTTCTCCTCCCATCTTTTCAAGCTCGCTCCGCAAGGTTCCGTAATCCAGACGAAACTCCGGCTTTTTAGACAACCGGAATACCACCCGGGTAATGATATATTGATTTTTCCACTCTCGTTTAAAAATACTATCCCGATAAGCAAAACGGCAATCTTTCCCTGCAATTTCCACCCGGGTAGCCTTATCCAGGGCTATCGCTTCCACCCGGTCGATCCGCTCGCCGGCTTCCATGCCATAGGCCCCGACATTCTGCACAGGAGCTGCTCCGACATGACCCGGAATAAAAGAAAGATTCTCTACCCCTCCCCATCCCTGCTCCACTGTCCAGGCCACAAAATCGTCCCATTCTACTCCAGCACCTATCCTCACCCACACCTCTTCCTCATTTTCCTTTATCTTCTCTTTTCCCTGCATGGCCGGATAAAAAACAGTACCGGCAAAATCCTCCGTGAAAAGGAAATTACTTCCTCCTCCCAAAATCAACACCTCCGACGGTTCCCATTCATAATCGGCCACAAAAGCCCGAAGCGCTTCTTCCTCGTCACTTTCGACAAAATATTTACATTTGACGTCGATATCAAACGTATTATATGCTTTCAGACTATAATCTTCTTTAACTTCAATCATAACTTACCTAAAATCAATTATCTTTGTACACCGATATAGTGAAAGGTGAGTGCAAAAACAAACAAACGGGTTTGATTGATTTTGCCGAACCACATCCTATAGGATACAACTATCTGCAAATATACGTAAAAACATGAACACTTTACCCGCTCCGTTCGAAGAACGTATGAGAAAACTTTTACCGGAAGAGGCAGAAGCTTTCTTTACAGCCCTGCAAACAGAGCCTCCTGTCAGTATCCGGCTGAACCCGGATAAACCTGCCCCTATCTCCCGGTTATTCCCCGACGAGCAAATCGGTTTACCTGTAGCCTGGTGCGAATCGGCTTATTATTTGAAGAGCCGCCCCGTTTTCACCCTGGATCCTTGTTTACATAGCGGAACCTACTATGTACAGGAAGCTTCTTCGATGTTTTTACATCATATATTCGGACAGATCCTGCCGGCTCATCCGGTAAGAGTATTGGATCTGTGTGCAGCACCAGGTGGCAAATCTACCCTGATCGCTTCCCGGCTTTCCTCCGACAGCCTCTTGGTATCCAACGAAGTTATCCGTTCCCGGGCCGGTATTTTAAAAGAAAATATGATCAAATGGGGAGCTTCCCATGTAGTCGTCACCAACAACGATCCGGCAGATTTTCACAATCTTTGCCTAAATTTGTGCACGACAAACTCTCGAAGATTATGGAAATAAAGAGCAGATTCGACCATTTCAACGTCAATGTGACCGATCTCGACCGCAGCCTGAAATTTTACGCCGAGGCATTGGGACTCAGGGAGATCGGCCGGAAGCAGGCCGCCGACGGCTCGTTCGTGCTGGTCTATCTGGGCGACGGGGAGTCGCCCTTCCGGCTGGAGCTGACGTGGCTCCGCGACCACGCCGCCGCGCCCTACGAGCTGGGCGAGAACGAGAGCCATCTCTGCATGCGCGTGGCGGGCGATTACGACGCCGTGCGCGAATACCACCGTTCCCGCGGGTGGGTGTGTTTCGAGAACCGCGACATGGGGCTCTATTTCATCAACGATCCGGACGACTACTGGATCGAAATACTTCCGTTGAAATGACCGCCGTGCGAAACGCCGCTGCGGCCGAAATGCAGCGCGAGGCCGACGAGGCCGTCCGTGTCCTGCGCGAGGGGGGACTGATCCTCTATCCGACCGATACGGTCTGGGGTATCGGGTGCGACGCCACGAACGCCGCGGCCGTGGAGCGGATCTACCGGCTCAAGCGGAGCGAGAACAAGAAGTCGATGCTCGTGCTGTGCGCCTCGGCCGAAATGACCGTGCGCTATGTGAACAAGGCGCCGGGGATCGCCTTCGACGTGATGGAGATGGCCACCAAGCCGCTGACGCTCATCCTGCCGGGAGCCGTCGGGGTGGCCGGGAACCTGATTCCCGAGGAGGGGACGCTCGGCGTGCGGGTCCCCGACCACGAATTCTGCCGCCTGCTGCTGCGCGGACTGCGCCGCCCCCTGGTCTCGACGTCGGCCAACCTTTCGGGCGAGGCGACGCCCGCGGGGCTGGAGGAGGTCGCGCGCGAGATCGTGGACGGCGTGGATTTCGTCGTCAATCCCCGTTTCGAGGGCAAACCCACCCGCAAGGCTTCTTCGATCATCGCGTTCGGCGAAGGCGGCGAGGTGAAAATCATCCGCGAATAACGACAAATGGCAAAGGTACTCGAAACAGAGATCCAGAAACGGTTTTCGGACGTAGACCCGTTCCAACACGTCAACAACGTCTCGCAGCAGATGTATTTCGACGTGGGGAAGATGGAATACTACGAGCAGGTGCTCGGCGACGAAGTGCTGCTGGGCGACCTGCGCATCATCACCGTTTCGACCACGACCTCCTACATGGGGCAGATCCGCCTCCACGACCGGGTGCGCGTCACCACGACCTGCGAGAAGATCGGCAACAAAAGCCTCACGCTGTTCCAGCAGCTCGTCGTCGACGGCCGGGTGCGCAGCGAGAGCCGCTCGGTGATGGTCGCCTTCGACTTCGCCAGGCAGTTGAGCATGCCCGTGCCCGAGGCATGGCGCACGAGGCTGCTCGCGGACTAAGTGCGCAGCCGCCCGTCGTGCCCCACGGGCGGGAGCCCGTGGCGGACATAGTATTTATACCCGATCACCACCAGGACGACCCCCGCGAAGATGAAGGCCAGCGCCACGATGAAGGCGGGCAGCAGCTCGTAGATGCCCCACACGCCGCCCATGGGCTTCAACAGATACTTCCAGATGAACACCATGGCGCCGCCGGAGATCATACCGGCCAGCACGCCCCACTTGGTGGTGCGCTTCCAGAACAGAGCGGTCAGCATGGCGGGCGCGAAGGTGGCACCGAAGCCGGCCCACGCGAAGGACACGATGGTGAACACGGAGCTGTTGGGGTCGCGGGCCAGGAACACGGCGATGATAGAGATGACGATGACCGTCACCCGGGCTACCCACATGGTGGCCTTGCTGGACATCTTTACGCCGAAGACCTCCTTCACCAGATCCTCGGAAACACTGGAGGAAGCGGCCAGCAGCTGGCTGTCCGCCGTGGACATGGTGGAGGCCAGAATGCCGGCGATGATAAGACCGGCGGCCAGCGCGGCCAGCACGCCGTGGGTGCTCAGCAGGTCGGCAATCTTAACGATAACGGCCTCGGCGGCACTGGAGGAGCCGAAGGTCTCAATCTCGCCCACACGGGACATGGCCAGACCCACAATACCGATGGTGACGGCCACGGTCATGGAGATGACCACCCAGATGCTGCCAATGCGGCGGGAGATCTTGATCTTCTTGGCGTCACTGATGCCCATGAAGCGCAACAGGATGTGGGGCATGCCGAAGTAGCCCAGGCCCCATGCCAACATGGACAGGGACTTGATAAAGCCGTAATTGGTGACCTCGCCGGTGGAAATATCGGTCATCTGCACCAGACTCAGATAGCCGGGGATGGAACGGGCGTTATCGGTGACAGCGCCCCAGCCGCCGGCCACTTCAATGCCGAAGCCCAGCACCACGATCAGGGCGATGGTCATGACGATGCTCTGGATCAGGTCGGTGGTGGACACGGCCAGGAAGCCGCCCATGATGGTATACAGAATGACTACCGCCGCGCCGATCAGCATGGAGATCATGTAATCGAAGCCGAACAGGCTGTTGAACAGCTTGCCGATGGCGGCGAAGCCGGAGGCGGTGTAGGGGATGAAGAAGATGAGAATGATAAGAGCGGAGATGCCTAGCAGCACCTTCTTGTCGTCCTTGAAGCGCTTGGAGAAGAACTCCGGCACGGTGATGGCATTGATCTCGGCGGAGTAGATACGCAGCCGCTTGGCCACCAGCAGGAAGTTCAGGTAGGTACCCAGCGCCAGACCGATGGCGGTCCACGCCGCGTCGGCGATACCGGTGAAGTACGCCACGCCGGGCAGACCCATCAGCAGCCAGGAGCTCATGTCGCTGGCCTCGGCGCTCATGGCCGTGACCACGGGGCCCAGCTGGCGGCCGCCCAGATAGAAGCTGTCCGTGCCGCCCTTGCTGGCGCGGGAGTAGGCCACGCCTACGAACACCATGGCGATGAGGTACACCGCAATGGCGATGATGATACAAATTTGTGCAGATGTCATGTTTGGAACCTCTCTTTCTGTCTAACGAGAGTTAATATAACATACTTTTTACTAGACGTAAATACAGAATAGAGTATAGAACTAATTCTATACTACATTCTGCTAAAGATGTGATAAATAATGATAAATACAAGTAAAGAGAGGTAGACGATTTATAAATCTGGCAAAAGACGAAAAATAAATTTTATTTTTCACCCCGATAATTGGCCAAAAACATGGGCATCAGCCGGTCGGCGTTGCGGGCCAGCGCGTAGCCGCCGTCCGCCAGACACCAGTCGTACATCAGCGCCCGCTCGAACATGGCGTAGTCGTTGATGATCTCGTTGGCGGTCATATCTGTTCGCAGCTCGCGGCGCTCCATGCCTTGCCGCACCACCTGGTGCAGCAGCTTGAAATACATGCGGTCGCGGTTCAGCAGGTGCTTCTCGCCCTTGGTGGTCAGCTGGGTGGAAAACAGCCGGGCCAGCAGCTCCACCGACACCGTGTTGTCGATCATGGTGAACAGCTCGTGATTCATATACAGCAGCTTGTCCGCGGCATGCATGTCCGGGGCCATCTCCTGCCGCAGCTCCTCGTACTTCTCGTCGAAGATCATGGACAGAGAGCCCAGCAGTGCGTCCTTGCCCTCGAAGTAGTGGTAAAAGCTGCCCTTGGAGGTCTCGGACTCGAAGATGATATCCTCTACGGTGGTGTTGTCATAGCCCTGCTCATAGAACAGCTTCCACGCTGCAGAGACGATGCGGCCCTTGGTATTGCGTCCGGATTTACGGGGCACGGTGGCCACCTCCTCTCTTTCTTCGGCGGGTCAGCCGCCGCAGCGGCCCGGTGACCAGGCCGCGCTCATAGCGGTTCATGCCGAACAGCCATACGGAAATGCCGTATACCGCCACAAAGGCAAGTCCCGGCGGGATCAGACCCCAATAGGTGGTGGGGTGGACGAACACCGCCAGCAGCACCGCCGCGGCGGCAGGCAGCAGCATGGAGGGCGTCAGGTGGAGAATGTGCCGCCAGAAGGCGGGGATATTCAGGCCGATGCGGTGATAGTAGTACCAGTTCATCAGGATCACGTTGCCCACCAGCGTGGCAATGGCGGTGCCGATGGCGGCGCCCAGACCCTGCCACTTGATGCACAGCGGGATAGAGATCAGGATGTTGCCCACCAGCACCCCCAGATAGGTGAGGGAGCGGAACTTGTGCATATTCTTGGCCCGCTGGATCTCGATGCCCACGGTCTGAACGTTAGTCCAAAGACAGGCGAAAAACAGCAGCAGCGTCGTCCAATAGTCGATGCGGAACTGCTCGCCGCCGCCCCACAGCACCACAAAGGACTGGCCGATAGCCACGAAGCCCAGGAATATGCCGCCCAGCAGGATGAACTGCAGCCGCCCCACCTTGGTAAACAGGGCGTCCAGCGTCCGCATGGGGGCGTTCTCCGCCACCAGACGGTGGACGCGGGGCGTCATCACGTTGGAGATGGCGTTGCCGAACAACAGGAAGTAGTTGTTCAGCTGGGCGGCGATGCTGTACACCGTTACGGCGGCGGAGCCGTGGAACCACGTCAGCAGCTGCCGGTCGATGGACCAGTTGATGTTGTCCACCACAATGCCGATGAACACGTACAGCGTAAAGCCGAACATCTCACGCAGCAGCGCGAAGTCGTAGTGCCGGAAGGCAAAGGGCATTTTCAGCCGTGTCAGGCAGTAGGTGATATTGATCACGCCGCTGAGCACGGTGAAGATCAGCGAGACGATGGTCAGCGTCACGGACCGGTAGCCTATCAGCAGCAGGGGGATCATAATGAGGGGGTTCAGCACCTGCTTGCCCATGGCTACGATCTTCTGGAACAGATACCTCTCGTTGATGGTCACATGGCTCTCGAACACGCTGATGGGGAACGTCAGCGCAGCATTGACCGACATGATACGCAGCAGCCGCTGGGCAAGGTCGATCTCCTCCGCTGTCAGCTTCTTGCCGAACACCACATCGCAGTAGGACAGCCCGAAGCCGATGGCCAGCACCAGCGCACCCAGGATGAGGTACGTTATCAGGAACATACCGTTCAGCTTGGCGCAGCCCTTCTTGTCGCCGGCGGCACGGAAGCGGGAATAATACCGCACATAGGCGCTGCCCAGGCCGAAACTCAGTAAATTCAGATAGGAGATGATCGGCAGCACCGCCTGGTACACGCCGAACTCGCTGTCGCCCAGCTGTCGGAGCATGATGGGCGTGTAGACCAGCGAGATAACGGTGCTCAGCGCCATGGACACATAGCTCAGCGCGGCGCCTGCCCGTATTTGGTTCACTTGCAACGCCGCACTTCCTTTCGTCGATAGCATAGCACTTTATTATAGCCTAAAAGTACGTGTATGTAAAGTCGAACGCCGGTAAAAAGTGGTTTTCTTTCCTGCCCGTATCTGGTACAATGGGACAAACGAAGGGAGGGTGCGCCATGGCCAATAAAAAGCTGAAGCTGCTGTATCTGGCGCGGTATCTGCGGGAGGAAACAGACGAGCGCCACCCCAGGACCGTTCAGGATATGATCGCTTATTTGGAACGCCAGGGTATTTCCGCCGAGCGCAAAAGCATCTATGACGACCTGGAGCTGCTGGAGCTGTACGGCATGGATGTGCAGGCTGTCCGGGGCAAGACCTACGGCTATTTTCTTGGCGAACGGGAGTTCCAGCTGCCGGAGCTGAAGCTGCTCATTGATGTGGTACAGGCGTCGCCCTTTCTCACACAGAGCAAGAGCATGGAGCTTATCGCCAAGCTGGAGCAGCTCACCAGCCGCCCCAATGCCCGCCAGCTGCGCCGTCAGGTCTATGTCATGGACCGGGTCCGCACCCACAATGAGAAGCTCTATTACGCCATCGACGGTCTGAATACCGCTATCAACGATGACCGCAAGGTCACGTTTCGCTACTTCGACTGGACACCTGCTGGCGGCAAGGCCTACCGCCGCGGCGGCACGCCCTATGAGACGAACCCGGTGGCCCTCTGCGTGGATAAGCATTACTATCTGGTGGCTTACGACCCGGCCATTCAGGACTATCGCCACTACCGTGTGGACCGTATGGAGTCCCTGACCGTTACCGACACACCCCGCGATCCGCTGCCGGAGCAGTTCGACCTGGGCAAATACGTCAAAACGATTTTCGATATGTACAATGGCCGCACCGAAACGGTGCAGCTGCGCTTTGACCGGGCTCTCATCAATGTAGTCATGGACCGCTTCGGCGCTGATGCGCATATCCGCCCAGATGGAGACCGTATCGCAGTTACCGCCCCGGTGGAGGTAGGTCCTACATTTTACGGCTGGCTGTTCCAGTTCGGCGGTCAGGCCGAGCTTCTTGCGCCCGACCATGTGCGCCGTGATTTCACCGAACACTGCCGGCAGGCACTGGATAGGTATCGCGGCGATGATACGCCGAACAGTTGACCATAATTTTTGTTATCGTAAACCGAAGCCGCCCATTAGGGCGGCTTTAACTATATAATGAAAAAGCTCCCGGGACGCGGAGATATCCGCCTCTCGGGAGCCCTCCCTGTCGTGCAAAGCGCACCCCACGCTTCGCATCCCCCTCAGTAAATGGCTTTACCACAAATAAAAATAGCACAACACGCTCGTTTTTTCAAGAGGAAATTCTGCTTTTTTTTAAATAATTTTTCCGACGCAGGAATTGTTTTCCATCTATTTCCAAACATTTTTCCAAAAATTACCACGAAACGCCATGGATAAAAGCTTTCTCCGGCGGCGGAACCGCCACCACCCAAAGCCGCCCTCCGGGCGGCTTTGGCGCGATTTGATAATCGCCCGCCCGGGAGAGGAAAACACCCCCACCGTGGCTGGGGCAAGCGGCCGCGTAAGCCTCCGCGCCGCCGGGGCGGCGAAGCTCCTTTTACGCACCAAAATGCAGGTAGCACTTTCGCCGAATAAATTGTAACCGAATTATGAACGGGATTTTGGATGTATTTCGGGCTACATAGTTTACATAATGACTTTTCGATTTTGACTGGAAAATTTTTCCAGCGAAGTTGTTGCATTTTTTGAAAATCTCAATTTGAATTGCATAAATACCGCGTTACACAAGAATTACGCTTTACAGGCGATCAGATAAATTGCGTAAATTACTGGTAAATTATGGAAGAAATGGAAATTATTTCCAATTTCGGGCGATTTTTAACGGCGCGATGTCACTACCTCAAAAATGGAAATAACTGGCAACAAAATCCGTAAAAATTTTTACAACATAATGATGTTTACGTTGTAAACCGCTGGCGAGAGTGGCGAGGTCAAGTCCGACACAAACAAATTTTTATGGAGGAAACAAACATGAAGAAGATCATTGCAACTGTGCTGGCCATGGTCATGGCTCTGGCACTGTGCACCACCGCGTTCGCTACTCCCGCAGTTGGCGATTACGTGAAGGAGCCCGAGGTTACTGCGTCCAACACCACCGCTGGTCATCCCGCTTACTACAAGAAGGTTGCTTCCGTCGACGCGTCCGGTGTTGCCACTTATGACGGCGAAGTCTATGTGAAGTCCGGCGACGACTACAAGATGGTCGACGAAGTTCTGGCTACCAAGTACACTCAGGGTTATTACACCATCAATGTTGCGCTGTATGCCAATGCTAAGGCTGCTTCCTGCTCCGATGACGGCTACAAAGTGGCTCTGTATCAGGATGCTGCCGGTGACTACTACGCCAAGATGGCTGACGTTGACGCTTACAACACTGCTAACCCCACTTCCAAGATCACCGCTACTACTGTTAAGGTGTTCCTCGGTGCCAAGTTTGATGACGCTGTTGCGTACTACAAGCTGGCCAAGGATGATGTGAAGTCCGCTGGCGGTCACGCTCTGTACAAGACCAGCGAGGTTTGGGGCAAGAACGATGTGACCGTCTATGCTTGCGCTGTTTGCGGTGGTAAGTACGTCATTAAGAGCGATGTCAACGCTAATGACGCTGTTGAGTCTCTGGCTAAGATTAGCTACGGCCCCGTCACCGCTGGCGATGTGAAGTCCGTGCTGAATAGCAAGGGCATTGATGTTACCAAGGCTTATGAGCCCAGTGGCTCCGTTGTTATGTACACTCTGTCCGCTGGCAAGACCACTCCTTCCACTGACAAGAACACTTCCCCCAAGACCTTTGACGCTGGTATCGCTATGTACGTCGGTATGGCTCTGACCTCCGTCGCCGGCTCCGCCGTCGTCATCGGCAAGAAAAAGGAGTTCTAATTAAACTCAAAAAAGAGAAAGGCCCAATGGGCCTTTCTTTTTTTGAGCTTAATTATCCCTGGCCTGTCGGCGCGGACAAAATAAATATCCCCCGCTGCCGCGGGAGATAAATATATTCCTCCCGCGGCCGCGGGAGGAATAGTAAAGATTGCTTTCCTACGGGCCTTTCTTTTTTGACTTTAATTATCCCTCCCCCTGGCGAGGGTGGGGTGAATAAAGATCGTTTGACCGTGGGGCCTTTCTTTTTTACGCTTAATTATCCCTGGCCTGACGGCCGGGGATAGATAATATCTCACCTCTGACGGGGTGAGATAAATATATAACCCTCCCGCTAACGCGGGAGGGTTATAAGAGCTTCTTTTTACCCCTCATCCGTCAGCTTCGCTGACACCTTCAGCTGTGCACACCCCAGTGTGCGCACTGGGGCGCCCTCAAGGGGAAGGCTTGAGGGACTGCCCCGCGCCACCTGTCTCCCTGCGGGTCGGTCGGTCCACGGGTCTGACACGCCACCGGCGTGTCATTCAACACTGCGGACCCCTCGAGGGGAAGGCTAATGAGGGAGCGCCCCCAAGGGGAAGGCTTGGGGACGTTTTTATTGTGCTTTACACAGTGGGGCGAAAAGTGGTATAATACCGACAGAAATCAACACAAACGAGGAGGTCTTGTGATGAGATTGCTGTTCAAGGGCGGTACCGTGGTCACCGGCAAGGGTCCCCGCCGGGCCGATATCCTGGTGGAGGGCGAGAAGATCCTCGATGTCTGCCGCGACATTCCCGCCATCGGCGCGCAGGTGGTGGACGTAACCGGGATGCTGCTGTTTCCCGGTTTCATCGATGCCCACACCCATTTCGATCTGGACGTGTGCAACACCACCACGGCGGATGACTTTGCCAGCGGCTCC
>ENA-ORSS01004140-ORSS01004140.1-human-gut-metagenome-genome-assembly--contig:-NODE-4140-length-11078-cov-3.324231_pt1 | contig 11078 bp, 12 predicted proteins | sample MGYA00241899_ERZ509162 | MGnify/ENA primary metagenome ERZ509162 (study PRJEB26280, sample SAMEA2338641) | human gut metagenome | biome: human gut; feature: human-associated habitat; material: faeces... | reverse complement strand
TATCCAATGAATCCTATTCCAAACAGTTCCTGCGCCTGCTGCCTGCTCTGGATGGAACAAGAGAATCCATGCTGCAAAGGGTTGTCCGCCAAATCAGGGAGACGGGGCTGGATGCAGATGTAACCATCGCCACCGGTGAAAGCCAGCGTGATCCGATATTAAGCCAACTCGGTGAAACCGTAAACGTCGTGACGGAACCGGAACGGCGCGACACCTTCCCTGCCATTGCGCTGGCCTGCCTTTATCTGCAAAAAGAGAAGCATTGCGCCAAGGACGAAGTGGTGGTCGTCATGCCAAGCGACCCTTATACGGAAAACGGATACTTCCAGGCAATCCGCCGAATGGCGGAAGCGGCAAGTCAAAAAACGGCTGACTTAGTGCTGATGGGCATAGAACCTACCTATGCTTCCACCAAATATGGCTACATCATCCCTAAAAACAGGACTGGAAGTGTCTGGCGTGTGGAGCGTTTCACAGAAAAACCGGATGCGGACAAGGCCAAGGAACTGATCGATGGCAGTGCCCTCTGGAATGGCGGCGTGTTCGCTTTCCGGCTGGAATACATGATAGATATAGCCCGGAAATACATACAGGCTGAAACATTCCAGGACATCCGCAACCGTTATGGGGAACTTCCAAAAATCAGTTTCGACTACGAAGTGGCCGAGAAAGCAGAATCTGTAGCCGTTATCCCGTTCCAAGGCATTTGGAAAGACCTTGGCACTTGGGATGTGTTGTCGGATGCACTCGGAAACGAGTCCATTGGCCATACGTTGTTGGACCATGCCGGCCACACCCATGTAGTCAATACCCTTGACATTCCTTGCGTGTGCGTAGGAACAGGCAACCTTATCGTGGCGACAAGTCCGGACGGGATATTGGTTGCGGACAAAGGATGCTGCGAACGCATCAAGCCTTTAGTGAGCCAAATAAACGACCGACCCATGTACGAAGAGCGCAGATGGGGAACATACAAAGTCATTGACCGGTATGAGGCGCAAGACAAACGCAGCCGGTCTTTGACAAAACACCTCTGCATCAAGGCTGGAAAAAACATCAGCTACCAAGTGCATTTCCACAGGGATGAAGTGTGGGTGTTTGTGGATGGAACCGGTAAGTTGGTTCTTGACGGAGAAGTAAGCGAGATAAAAAGCGGTGATGTGGTATTCATCCGGAAAGGACAGAAACATGCGGTGAAAGCCATTACGGATTTACACTTTATTGAAGTCCAAACTGGTGACGAACTGGTTGAGGAAGACATTGAAAGGTTCGACTATAATTGGTGAGAACAATATACCCCAATAGGGTTTTAATTTTTTGTTTAATTAAATTCATTCTTAAAATGAAAAGATTTGTGAAGTTTGGAATGTACGCATTCCTTGGTGTGCTCTTGCCACAAGTTTTGTAGGGTGCAGTGATGACGACCCGAACTACAGCAATGTAACACCGCCTACCGTAGAGGTATCACATAGTATCAGCGGCCGTGTTACAAGCATGGATGGGAATGGGTTGCCATCAGCCACAGTAAGCATGGATGGCACAAGTGTGCAAACCGATGAAAACGGTATGTTTGTCTTCGACGGTGTGTCTGCAGGCACCCATACATTGACAGCATCCGCTTCCGGAAAACAGACTAAAGAGACGACCGTCACAGTTTCTTCAAACGGCAATAACGTGGTATGGAATGTTTCATTGCCTAATGAAGGTACAACCGTGGAAATCTCAGCCAACGGAAATACAGAAACCAGTGTGACATCTGAGACCATCGAAGGTAATGAGGAAGGCGAAGTGACAGTAGATGTGACTGTGCCGGAATCAGCACTGCCGCAAGGAAGCTCTATTGTCATCACGCCTCTATATACGTTGGACGAGGCTGAAGCACGGACTGGGACACGGGCAACCACACGTGCTGCTGAAACACTTATGCTTATTGGTACGAACGTTGCTTGCACCGATGCGAATACCACGCTGGCAGAGCCAATATCTTTGACCTACGATATTGATGCGGAAGTGGCACAGTCCATCAGGGCACAGAAATTCGTGAATGGCCAATGGGTAGATGCCGAATATACAGTGGACGGCAACCATGTAACCGTGTTCGCCGACCAGTTTACTTCCTATACCCTGCTGTTCGGTGCAGAAGTGACTTCATCCACGACAACCACCCCGCTTGCTTTTGAACAAGACCTTTGGGATAACCTGTATGGCAACGGTGACATGACAGTAGGTTCGGCTTCATTCACCTACCATGTCGGTACAGAAATCACATCATCTGGTACAAGCCGTATCATGGCATACTTGATAGAGATTTTAGCCCGCATAGCCGGTGCCAATGTCACTACAGCTACCGGAAGTTATCCTATCAACGTGACCTTGCCTATCGGTACTGCCTTGCATGTAACCGGAGAGCAACAGGTGACGACATTGACCGTGTCTGCCTTGAACCGTTCGGTATCAGGAAGCCAATACGGTGATGTGGCCATCGTAACGACGACTTATAACCGTGAACACAACGGAGGTGGAGACGGCGTTCATTGATAAGAAATAGAACAGCTTTCAAAAGCCTTCAAAAGGCATAGAAGTTTTCCCCTTGGCTTGTGCTTGCGAAGTACAAACCAAGGGGATTTTTGTATCTGAATACAACTATGGTTTAGACATTGTTCCGCTTTATAAAAAGCCTTGGCACTTTCCGCTTACCTCTATTGGTCTTACTGAAATGTGTCAAGGCTTTTGTTTTATTCATCTATTTATGCAAGAAATACTCTATACCTGAATGTACCAGAATATAATGTGTCTTTGTCTGCCGGCATTGTCCCTCAAAAGGATTGTAAAACTGAAGGGCAAGCTCGTGGTACAAGGAAGGCATCTCTTTCTTAATCCTGCTGACCAACCGTCTGTATGAACATTTCCGTGCCCCTTTCATTAGTCTGTACCACTCATCTATGGTGATGCAGGTGCAATTCGTTTCGTAATACATAAAATCCGTCATTTATGTTTAGACTGCCTGATTTTCCATCCATATACCCCAGCCACATACGGATAAAGTGAGCGTGTCCTGCGGCGGAAGCCTTCCTCGTCAATCTCACGGTAGTAAATCTTCTCCGCAATGCGTTCAGCCTCGTCACGGTCTTTGGCAATGCGGTAAAGGGCATAGTTCGTACCGTCGTGGTGTGCCATCCGTGCCCGGATATTGTAGCTGTCGCCGTACCATTCCGCATTCTCACACTCTGTTTTCAGAATACCGGCAATGTTGCTGCCCAATATCTGATAACCTTGCCGCCTGCCACGCCAAGTGCCGATGTCACCGAACGCCACAATGATACCGTCAACTTCCTTGTCCAAATTGATACGTTCGTCATTCAGCCAAGAATACACCTCATCCGCCCATTCCTCGTCACAGACCTTGTACATTGCATCGTCCAACGCTTCCCGCTGAAATGCCTGATACTCTTGCCGTGCCTGTTCATCGAACAGTGCTTCGCTTGTCCAAATCATCTGTTTCATACGCTTTAAGTTTTAATTGTTGCTGAAATTCTTTTTTTATCCCTTTTTTCGGAGGTTTTTCACCTTGTCCGACGGGTTTTGATTTTACGTGCCGGACACAAGGCGGAAAGAAGGGAACAAAGCAAGGAGGAAGCGGAAAAGCGCCAGCGGTTCGTTTGTGTTGACAAATATTAAAGAACCTGCGAGTTGATGTTTGTTAAGCGCAAAAGAATGACGCGCCTTGCAGGTTCACTGCCGCCTTAACTTTGCACTGGAAAATCATTTCAGGCGGAACAGGTACAAAATCACCAAAAGACGAACTATTTTAACAAAAAACATTATATTTGCATCCAATTCAAATGAATTTAAACATGGGACAAGAAATAAACCGTATAAAAGCCGTTTTGGCCGAAACAGGAAAGACCAACCTTTGGTTGGCCGAACAGTTGGGCGTAAACCCTACTACGGTATCGAAATGGTGTACCAACACCTGTCAACCGGATTTATACACACTCTCCAAAATCGCCGAGCTGCTTCAGGTAAGCCGGAGGGAATTATTGCGTCCATAACATAGAATTGACATCATGCAAGATATAAGAGAAAGACTGAAGGCTATGATGGGTAAAGGCGAAAACTCGGAAATAGAGTTCAAGTCCGCCCGTGGTGGTATTCCTGCCAGCCTGTGGGAAAGCTATTCTGCCTTTGCCAATACGGACGGAGGCATTATTGTGCTTGGCATACAGGAAAAGAACGGCACGTTTACTTTGGATGGCCTGACCGAAGAAACCGTGACACGCTATAAAAAGAACTTCTGGGATTGCGCACACAACAAGGGAAAAGTCAGCGTATGCCTTCCCCATGAAGATGACGTTAGAATAGAGTCCGTTGACGGTTCCTATATTCTGATATGCAAAATTCCCCGTGCCAGCTATGACCTGCGCCCCGTTTACCTCACCACAAATCCATTCGGGAACACCTACCGCCGCAACCATGAAGGTGACTACCAGTGTACAGATGCGGAAATAAGGCGAATGTTCTCCGATGCCGAACACGACCGCCATCCGCAGGACGGGCGCATCCTTAAAGGGTATGACTTCAACCGTGACATTGATATAGAAACTCTGCACCAGTACCGGCAGACTTTTGCCAGCCTGCAACCCACCCATCCGTGGGTAGGTATCAGCGACATGGATTTCTTGAAAAAGATTGGCGCATACGCCACGGAGTTTGAAACCGGAAATGAGGGATTTACCCTGGCCGGAATACTGATGTTCGGGAAGTACGACAGCATCACCAACAATTCGGGCGACCCGAGTTTCTTTGTGGATTACCGGGAACGGATAGCCACGGACGCCCCAGACGTAAGGTGGACGAACCGCATTTATCCCGATGGAATGTGGGAAGCCAACCTGTACCAGTTCTATGTGAGGGTGTACAACCGCCTGATACAATCGTTGCCCCGCCCGTTCATGATAAAGGATGGAATCCGGCAAGAGGAGACACCCGCCCATGATGCAGTAAGGGAAGCTTTGATAAATTGCATAATTCATGCTGATACAAATGCGATGGGCAACATCATCGTGGAAAGGACAGACGAAGCGCTTACATTCCAGAATCCAGGCATGATGCTGGTATCCAAACAACAGTATTTTGAAGGCGGGCGAAGCATCTGCCGCAACCCGACATTGCAAAAGATGTTCATGCGTCTGGGACGGGCAGAGAAAGCCGGAAGCGGTGTGGACAAGATTGTGAGCGGCTGGCGGTACTTGGGATGGCCAACACCGACCGTGACGGAGGAGACACGTCCGGATTATGTCGTACTGACCATGCGGATAGGAAAATCCGATGATGATGAGCCCACAAGAAAACCCCACAAGAAAACCCCACAAGAAAACCCCACAAGAAAACCCCACAAGAAAGATGTTAGGATGAAACAAATTTTAGAGTTCTGCAAGGAGCCAAGAACCGCATCCGAAATTCTTGAAAATTTAGGTTTAAGCGACAGGAAGAACCTCATGGAAACTTATCTGAATCCCATGTTGGAAACCGGTATGCTTACTATGACGGAGCCAGAGACACCGACAAGCCGGAATCAGAAATACAAAGCCATTGATTCCATCAGATAATATGGTGCTTGATGTAAAAGTCATCATGTGCAATGTTTAGGTGATGTCGTAGGTGATGTCAGTGGTGATGTCAGTGGTGATGTCACCGATAATGTCACTGATAATGTCACTGATACATAAGGCATAAGCGTTCAAATGCCTGGCTCTTGATTTTGTGAATGGCATCCAACAAAACAAGCGGATTGACATATTTCTTCCGGTAGCGAACGGTAATATGCAGGTGTTCACCCGTACTACGTCCCGTTGAGCCGGTTATGCCGACTGTCTCGCCAGGACGCACGGATGCGCCTTTGGATGTAAGAATGTGCGAGAGGTGGCAATAACTGACGGTATAGTTACCGTGGCGCAAGACTACATACTTGCCAGACCGTTTGTCCTGCCCTATCTTCACGACCTGTCCGTCCAGCATGGCAAACACATCGTCGCCACGGGCATATAGGTCGATGCCGTTGTGCCTGGACTTCTTTCCCGTGAACGGGTCACGGCGGACACCGTAGGGAGAATTCACCTTAATTTTACGGAGTGGATAGGATACGCTCATGTAGCGACCTATCCACTCTTTCCGTTTGGCGGCTGTATCATCCGATGTGGATGGTGCAGCCGCTTTTGCGTCCATAGCGTCCGGCCTACTTTCCGCATTGCCTGAAGCATCCTCCATCACTTCCAGACTGCAACGGCCATAATCATAACGGACCGTATGGAACTGCGCCCATACGGCTGACGGAAGCAGGACGCATCCGCCTATCAATATCATAATCCATGTTTTCATGCTGCAAAAGTAAGCATAGTCTGACATCCGAACGAAAAATCAGACGGCCACCACAAAAGATATAACATAAAATAAAATTCGAGTATGAAAATACAACTTAAATCATACTCAAAAGATAAACTAACCTAAAACAGTGAGACAACAAGCCATAAAATGAGAGGTTATAAATGAATTAAATTACCTTTGCCGGAGTATGATTCAAATTATATCTTATAAGTATGAAACAAGTACGATTTGAAGAACATGAAGTACCCTACAAGGTACTCGGCCAGTTCGGACTGACCCGCGAGATGATAGAAGACCTGCCCCTGTTCGCCCTGGAGGACATCGGCCGCGGCAGACGTTCGCCCGTGCTGCCCATCCGGGTGTCGGACGAGGACGGCCAGACCGTCAAGAGCCGTACCCGCTTCGCCCTTGTCCGGCTGGATGACGGCAAGGTGGACGTGGTATTCTATCCCGTGCTGGAAACTTCCCCGTTGGAACAATACAACGAGGAACAGCAAAAGCAACTGATGGATGGCAAGGCCATCCTTGCCCAGGTGGAAACGGCGGAAGGCCGTCAGAAGATGTTTGTGCAGATAGATCCCGGAACCAGGCAGGTGATGTCCGTAGCCACTCCCATTATCGGGCGCAACCTGCAGGTGCTGTCTGACGAAATGCGCCTCGGTTCCGCCGAAATCCGCAGCATCCAGAACGGGGAACCTTTGACGTTCCTTGTGGACGATGAAACCGTCACGGTGGGCATCGACCTGAACGACCGTACCGGCCTGCGCTTCTGCGATGGCGACAGTCAGAAATGGAAGGAACAGGCCAAACGCGAATGGGACAAGTACACCTTCGGCTGCTACGGCTGCTGGGTGACGGACGAGGACGGCAACCTGGATTATGTGCCGGAAGAACAATACACAGAAGAACTCTGGAACGAACAGAAGAAGAGCGCGGAACGCCATGCCGCCTCACTCCGCAAATAAAACAGACCTATGGAAACGACAACTTTCTATCCCGAAGACATCCTTATCGAAAAGATGCAGGACGGCGAATACGGCTGGCTGGACTATGTGAACCACCACAGCCGCGAGTGGCAGGAGGAATACGCCGCCTATTGCGACAGGCACTCCCTCCCGGCCAACGACGAGAGCGCGGAACGATTTGTCCATCATAAAGACGCACAACTGGAAGCCGCCTTGGAAAGCGGTGACGCATAACCCTTGACAGATTACGACTATGGCCATCAGAAAGAACACCAACCCCAGAGCTGCGGACCTGCAACCCGAACTGCGTGACATCCTGCTGCGCAATGGGATGCAGGCCCACGTCGTCATGGACGGCGGCAGCTACAAGCTGCTGGTGCAAGGACACGACTCCCCGCTCTTGTCCTATCCGCTCACGGACAGGCAAGTGACGGCCCTGACCGACTGGGGCACGAACTACGCCAACAAGAAAGCCTACAACACCTTTACGGAGATCGTGGGCGGCGACTTCTACCTGCCCCGCAACTTCGTAGACGCCCGCAACGCCAACGGACGGGTGGCGATGGGCCTTCACGGCTACCGCATCGGTGCCGGGGAATACGGACGGCTCGGCTGGCATCCCGCCTTCTTAGGATGGACGCCGAGGCAACAGGGCGGCTGGCACCTGCGCCGTGTAGGGGGTGCCATGTTCTTCCCCGGCGCGCCGATGATGGCCGAGCGTCCCGACGGACGGCTGAAACCCGGCGAACTGCAATCGGGCGGCTATGGCTTTTACTACAAAGGACAGGCCCGTCCTTCCGCACCGGCCAGCCAGGACGTACTGCAAGACCTAGAGGCCGTCATCACACCCATGCACACCGTGCCGAGAAGCACGGAACCGGCCAAGCCCTACAAAGAACTTGTCACCTCCCCTGTCTATTTCTCCAATGAGAAATGGCAGGAATGCCTGGCCTCGCACGGCCTTGTCATAGACACGGAAAAGAAAACCCTGACCGTCCAGTCAGAGAAAGTGGCGGCGGACATGGTGTACGACCTGACCGACGAGGAACTGGCCGTGCTGACCTCCAACTCCCTAAAGGAACATTCCTTGGAGCAAAGGCTGGAAACGCTGAACGGCATCATCCAATCCGACTTTGCCTTCACCGTCACTATGGACATGCTGAACGGAAAGGAACGCATCGCCATCGACCTGCGCCCGGAAGTGCGGCAGGAAATAGATGCGGCGCAGCAACAGGAAACGACGGCTAAGACCAGAGTACAACCGGTACAAGCCTCCGACAGGTATTCCGTGGAAGCGGAAACACTCCGTGAGGGCGCATCCGTAGATGGGAACGATCTGGCCTACCTCAATGAAGACAAGGGCTGGTTCCGTGAAGGGAGGCACGGCAGGGAGGTCAGCGTGGGAGAAATCAGCGTGGAGCCCACCGAAACGGAAGGCAAGTACCGCATGACAGCCGTCATCGACGGCGAAAGGGTGAGCCATGAGATTACCCAGAAAGACTACGACAAGTTTCTTGCTGTGGACGATTACCATCGCATGAAGCTGTTTTCCAAGATATTCGGCGAGGTTGACATGAAGAGCCGTACCGGGCTGGGCGCGAAAATCGGCGGTGCCCTGCTGGCCGGGGCCGCCGTAATGGGCGGACTGCTCCATGACGCGCACCATCCACCGCACCATGCCCCGGCCGTGTTCGCCGACCGTTTCGGGCCACCCCCACCGCGACCCTATTTCAAGCCGGGAGTGGACACCCCGATGGACGTGGCGGCAAGGAACTTCGAGGCGGCCATGAACGCGGAGCATAGGGACATGCACTTGGGCAACGGCAGATAAACAAAGAAATACAACGGAATTAAAACAATAACGATGCGAGAAGGAGACCTGACATACGACGATTTCCTGCGGCGGATAGACATACAGGACGTGTTGAAGGACGCGGGCTACCATCTGAACCGACGTGACGGCCTGCGTTATCCCAGCTACGTCCGTCTGGACGGAGACGGCAGGCGTATCCGTGGCGACAAGTTTATCGTAACGGCAAACGGCATCTGCTGCCGCTGGCTCCCTGCGGGAGCATCCGCGCGGCAGGCATAAAGATGCAATTTTCAATTACAGCTTTTCTAGTGAAAAAGCAAAGCGGAAAATTCCGCAGGATTTTCCGCTTTGCAAATATAAAATAATAATTCCGCTAAACATGCCCAGAGCGAAGTGGAGACAATTTTAAATCGTTCACAGTGTATGGTAATAGGGGCAGATGTCCTCATAGTGCCCGTCCTTCATCCGGAAGCCCTTGGGAATGGTACCCAGCTGGATAAAGCCCAGCCGCTCGTAGAGGTGCCGGGCGTGCAGGTTGGTGGCTACTACGGCATTAAACTGCAGTACCCCAAAGCCATGCTTTTTGCCCTCCTTCAGGCAGTCCAGCACCAGCTTTTCGCCAATGTGCAGCCCACGGGCCTTTTTACTTACCGCGTAGCTCGCGTTGCAAATGTGCCCGCAGCGCCCCACATTGTTAGGGTGCAGAATGTAAAGCCCCAGTACCTTTCCGGCTTCGTCCTCCGCCACACCGCACCAGCTCTGCCCGGCAAAAAACTCTCTGCCGCTTTCCTCGGTCAGCAGCTCCTCCTCCGTCGGATAGGTCGCGAGGCCCTCGGCCAGCGGGAGCTTGCGGCAGACCCTGGCCGTATAGAGCGCGTCGTCCAGTGCGTTGTGGAACGGTTCTTCCTTGGGGATGCCCAGGCGGTCCACAACGCTTTCCAGGGACAGGCCCTCTCCCTCCTTGCGGGGGTAAGCCTGCAGGAAGATGCGCTGCAGGTCGTACCAGCGGTTCGGCCAGTTTTCATCCAGCCCGACGAGGAACAGGTTTTGCTTTAAAACCGGCACGTCGTCCAGGCCCCACTCGGCCAGCTCGGCATCGTCGCCCGCCCAGTCAAGAAATTTCTGCAAGCCCTCCTTCATCGGCAGGCCCGCGTCCAGATCGCCCTGGGACAGACCCGTGACCTTGGCGATATGATGCTGCAATTTGCGGAAAATGTGCGGCTTGAGGTTGACCTCAAACGTATCCAGGACGTCGCCGCGGTCATTGATGCGGGCCGCGCCGATCTGAATGATTTCACCGCGCAGCGTCAGCTCCGTGCCGTGATAGAGGAAGGTTTTCGGCTGGTAGCCGATGTTCCATTCCAAATCGAAAACGATCAGATTCACAGGTCAGGTCTCCTCATTCAAAATAAACTTTTCCACTGCCAGGCCCACGCCGTCGTGGTCGTTATCGGCGGTCAGGTAGTTGGCTGCGGCCTTGACCGGCGGCTGGGCGTTGCCCATGGCCACGCCCATACCGGCCAGGCGTATCATCGGCAGGTCGTTCCAGCCGTCACCGCAGGCCATCAGGTTGGCGGGGGTCAGGCCCTTGGCGCGCAGCAGAATTTCCAGCGAGGTATCCTTGCCGACGCCGAGGGGCATTGTTTCAATAAAGAAAGGTGCGCTGCGGCAGATGGACAGCTTGCCCGCAAACTCCTGCTGCATCAGCTCCTCAACGTGCGGCATGTCCGCGGGGTCGCCGGTCAGCAGCAGCTTGTTGATGGGGTAGGTCACCTCGGCGGGCAGGTTTTCCACCTTGCGCACGGGGATCTTGTTGATGCGGGCTTCCTCCAGCACGTAGGGGGCGTCGGGGACCTCGGTCACGATGCCGTTTTTGTCGTAGGTCAGCGGCACGACATTCCAATAGCGGCTGAACG
>ENA-ORSS01004137-ORSS01004137.1-human-gut-metagenome-genome-assembly--contig:-NODE-4137-length-11089-cov-11.094163_pt1 | contig 11089 bp, 9 predicted proteins | sample MGYA00241899_ERZ509162 | MGnify/ENA primary metagenome ERZ509162 (study PRJEB26280, sample SAMEA2338641) | human gut metagenome | biome: human gut; feature: human-associated habitat; material: faeces... | reverse complement strand
TAAAAGCGAACGCCGCATGAGCTCTTTCGGTGCTCGTGCGGCGTCGGTCTTAATGTGCGGGGCGCGGTCTGGTGGTTTGGTTTTTATGGGGTTCAAGGTTTCACACTCCAATAAAAAAGCGTAAGTAATAGTAAAACATATTCATCAGTTATTCTTAAAAAAGTTGATAAATGCATACTGGGTTTCGCAATATTTAACGAACGAAATAAAAATCATTAAAACTTCAAGTCGTTCCATTGACGTATCATTGGGATGAGCCAATTGGTTTCTGGTAATCCTTACAAAATTAGTATAAGAAGTCATAGCGCATTTATCCATTTGAGGTAGTAAGGACTTAAAAGTATCAGCAGTAATACTTTTCTTAATAAAATCAAAGTATTTTATGTAGATAGAATACTTATTTGAAATATTCATATTCTTTTCTAACTCATTTACCATTTCTTCTTTTTTCTCTGGAGCGTAGATCCCAAGGTATGAAGTTAGTGCAGAAATCTGTTTATTTATTATGACTTCGCTTGCAAGGCCTAACATAATAACAGAAGCTTCTAAACAATTCGCATTAAAGCACCGTAATGCTTCATGAACATAAAAAAGCAGCCATTCATCTACCCCAAGAATATTTCTGATTTTATCTAAATATCCATCAACATCATAGGGAAGAACATCTCTAGTGCTTAAACATTTTATCCCATATTCTGTTACATGAAAATAAGGTAAATTGGGACCATAGTTACCAATTGCGCCAGGGGCAATAATACCCTGAACGAGTAAAAGGTGAAATTGCTCATATATATATGTAATCTCGCGGTCGCTAAAATTAGTCGTATGCCCAGAATGAAGAAGTAGCCCGTGTGCACCCCATGCGGCATCAGAAGGTTCAATGTTTCTACAAATCAATCCTCTATTTAGAGCCAATCCTTCTGATAACCGAAATAAATCATTTTGCGAGCCTTGATAACCACATAACTTAAAATTTCTCTTCCCTTTATCGATATCATCACCTTCATAGGCTAATGTGTCCAATAATAAATGACGTATTTCTAGTGATGATAATTCTTGATGCTTATCCATTGGTTTTGCTCCTCGTAATACTAGATTTTGCCAATAATATGGCCTTTAATTATATCATGCTACATATAACTCTTGTAGCACTTAAAAAGGCCATTTTTCTTAATATCCTAACAATCTTTACACCACGTCCCAATTTCTCCCGGCTTAGTTGTCATTCGCCTATAAAGCTCAGTATTCTTTGGGAAGCGGTTGACGAAAGGCACGAGGGCATTGCCTATCTTCATCAGGCCATGACCGGCTTCGGCGTTGGTGATGTAGCTCATTTGCTGTTCGGATATGTTGAAAAGCGCTGCAAGCTTTTCCCTGTCGCTTGCGGCTTGGTTGTGCATGACTATGAATTCGGAGTTGGAGAGCATGCTTCGCGCGGAGGTGTTGTCCAGCAAATATTCCACGTTTTGGGTAATGCCGGTGGGGAAGGCGTTGCGCTTGCGGAACCTGCGCCAGGCGGAGGTGAAGAACATGCTGCTGTACGGGTTCTCATATACAACATGGAACTCATCAAGGTATACATGGGTGCGACGGCCCGCCCTCCAGTTCTCCGTCACGCGGTTGAGAATCGCATCCGTTATAACAAGCAGACCCATTGTTTTGAGTTGCTCCCCAAGGTCGAGAATGTCATATACCAGAATGCGGCATTGAGTGTTCACATTGGTCGGATAGGCGAAAGCGTTAAGGCTGCCCTTGGTGAAAAGCTCCAGCGAGAGCGCTAAGTCGCGCGCTTCCGGCTCGGGCTGAGTGAGGAGCAGCTCACGCAATGCCGGAAGAGTTGGCAACGGACCGCCGTTGCGGTAGTTCCTGTACACATCGCCGGTGCAGCGGTCGATTATGCTTTTATCTATGGAGGTAAGCTCCCGCGTCTGGTCAAGCTGCTCCAGCAGCGACATTATGAACTGCGACTTCTGCGCGATGGGATTCTTTGTATCGGAATAACCTTCTACCATGTCCATGGCGTTTATGTGGTCGTCGCTGCCCGCGGCAATATGTATAATCTCCGCCCCAAACTCCCGCAGGAAGCCGTATTCGCGCTCAGGGTCGCAGACGAGAATATCGTCGTCTGTACTTAGTGCAATCTGCGTCATTTCATCTTTGCAGCCGAAGGATTTGCCTGAACCCGGGATGCCAAAGTGAAAGGAAGAACCGTTCATCAGGTTAGCTTTATTTACCACTATCATGTTGCCGCTGATGGCGTTCTTGCCGCAATAGATGCCGCCTTTGTCAAACACCTCCTGCACACGGAAGGGCATGAATACGGCGGCGCTTTCCGTGGTCAACGTTCTTAGCGCGTCTATTTTGCGTATGCCGTATGGCAAAACGGTATTCAGCCCTTCAAATTGCTGATACTTAAGCGTAGCAAATTGGCATAGTCGCTTTCGGCCTATTGTAAAGAGGGCGTCGGTATAGCTGTTGAGCTGGCGCTTATTGTCTGCCGTAATTACTGCGGTGAGCACACCGAACATCATGCGCTGATCGCGGTTTGTCAGGTCGTTGAGGAAATCCTTGCTCTCGCGGCGCTGTACTTCCATGTCAAAGGGGATAACAGCCGAAAAGTTGTTGTTCCGGTTCTGACGCCGTTGCCAGTTGGCAATGTTTGTCTCCACGCCCAGCAGTCGGTTTTCAACTTCCCGCACGGCCTCGTCCGTGGGAATGGGGATGAAGTCAAGCGAAAGCATCATGCTTGCGCCTATGTCGCAAAGCTCCGTAATCATATCGTCCTTTATGTAGTTGGCATAATCCCTAAGGAATACTACCCGCCCGCAGCGGTCGCCGAAGCGGAAACAGTCGCGCTCTGTTTCGAATGTGTCGGGGCAAATATAGTCCCTGAAGCTATGCCCCTTTTTAGCCACATCGTTAATGTCAAAGTAGAAATCGCTTTCCTCATCGGGCCGGAAGAAGTTGTGAATCAAAGCAAGGCGTTCCATAGCGTCAAGCTCTTCGCATTTTGAACCGAGCCGAGAGAGATAAACGGCCAGCTCGCTGCCGACTCTGTTGAAATATGCTCGGGCGTCGGCAATGTTGCCCTTTCTGACGCTTACCGTAAGATAGCGCAAATGCCGGAAGTTACCCGCGCCTATGGCTTCGTCCATAAACCGCGCGTTGGATTCCTTGCGGAAGCGGTCCATGTCATCATTGCACATGGGCATTATTATCGATTCGTTAAGCGCCTTTTGATTGTAACGGGACAAGGCAATAGTAAGTTTATATGTGGAGCCGCATTCAAAGGAATTTATCAGGTCGCAGTACTTCAAGAACAGCGTTTGCGTATCCTCTTTTGAAAGCATGGCATAGTTGATGTCGGAAAATTTGAATGTTTTGGTGTATACGTTGCCGGATTTGAAAATACCGTCGCTCCAAATACGGTTGACGGGGATTATCTCCTGCACTTCCTTGGGGATAATGAAGCGTTCTCTGTCCTGCCGCAGTATGGTTTGCAAAGTCTTAATCATGTTTCTTTTGCGCCTCCTTTTCGTACTTTCGAATTGTGGGTTGCAGTATTTCATAGTAGATATCGGTGGGATGGAACAGCAGCCGCTTGGGTATAAGAAATTCAGAGCGTATAAACGCCGCGATGAACTTTTCTGCCGGCATACCGTTATATCTAAGGAACCCAAGCGCCGTAAACGGCGCGGCCCCTAAGATGCAAAGCCACGATATCGTTTCCGTGCCAAGGTAACCGCGCAGCCCGAAGTAGATTGCTACGGCTATGCCTATGGCAAGCAGCGAAAATATGCATTGCCGCGCATTCAGCCCGAAAAACATGCTTTCCGTATAGTTCCGTATTTCCTTGTTTATTTTGATTTCCATGTTGCCTCCAAATGAAAAAGCACCCGTTCTTACGGATGCTTCGTTATCTTATTGCTTCTTTTGTATTTGCTTTATATTAGATTGCTTGGAATAAAGCAGTTTTCCGCGTCAATGGGAATTGGTTCGTCACACATACAGACTATACCACCTTTGCCTCGAGCGATAGACGCTTTATCCAATACAGAGTATTTTTTGATTTCACGCCGATCGGGTGAAGCGGATTTTTTTATCTCCAACGGGTGGATCAGGTTGTTTTCCTCCACAAACACATCGATTTCCTTGTCGTTGGAATCGCGAAAATAAGAGAGATTCGCCTTGTCCTTTGCGTAAGCATAATTCTTGACAAGTTCCATAACGACATAGTTTTCATAAAAATGTCCGCTTGCCGCTCCGTTCATCAACGTATCCTTTGTCAGCCACAGGGAGAGAAAAGCGCATAATCCCGTGTCGCAAAAGTACAGCTTTGGCGTTTTGGAGAGACGTTTGAGCGCGTTGTTGGAATAGGGAGGTAAACGGTAGACGATACAAAGCCCTTCTAACACATCTACCCACGCTTTTGCTGTTGGTGGAGTCGCATCGGCAGCTTCTGCTAATGTATTGTAGTTGATTTGCTCCCCGGTAAGTGCAGCGCAGGCCGACAGCAGTTTTTTGAAGCGCGCGTAGTCCGTAATACCACCCGCTTCAGTAATATCACGCATAAGGTAGGTATCAATATAGGAATTGAAATACTCCTGCCGCTGTTCGCTGTCTGCATGAAAAAGCTGTGGCATTCCTCCGCGCCAGATATGCTCGAAAACGGTATGCACATCGTTCCTTTGAATAAGACGCTGCCTTTCTTGCAAACAGGGAAGTGAAAAGTCCAGTGTATCTTCCAACAAAATACCGTCTTTTTCTCGCTGTGACAGACCATATAGAGTTAGAATTCCCACTCTGCCCGCAAGTGTTTCCCGCACATTCTTCATTACGTTGTATTGCTGCGAACCGGTAAGCCAGAATTGACCAGTCTGTTCGCTTTCATCGCAGAGTATCTTGATTTGTGCAAACAGCTCCGGTGCATACTGTACTTCATCAATGAGGATAGGTGGTTTGTAGGTTTGAAAAAACAAAGCGGGATCGGTTTGAGCCAATGTACGCGCCATCATATTATCAAGCGTCACATAGGTGCGGTTCTGCCCTTCACATAAATGCTTCAGCATAGTGGTTTTTCCCACCTGCCGCGCTCCCGTAACAAGAACCGCCTTAAAAAAATCGCTCATATGCAGGAACTTCCGTTCAAGTTCTCTTTTGATGTATTCCATAATACCCTCCAAAATACGAAAATATAAAATCAACTTTATTTTTTCATATTATGAGCGCTGTGTCAAGGAATTATTCAAATTGCAGCATTTACAGCCCAAACATCTCTCTGACTACCCTGTCAGCCATCTTTACCGTGCCGGTCAGCACAAGCAGATTGAATATAAGCTCCCCCATGTACATCCATACCATGGCGACGGGGCTTGCGCTTGCATCAACCGACGGCGGGCTTGATGCGAACACGCTGAATACGATGCAGCCCAATACAATAACGGCCCCTTCAAGGCATACTGCCGCATATGATTTCAAAAAGCTTTTGCCGATATTTGCGGATGGCTCTCCGGCGAAGGAGGACAGGGGAATGGGGGCGATTGCCGTATATAGGTAAAGCTTGAAAAAGCGCCCGTAGACGCTCATTATCATTACGAATGACAGTACGATAATCACAAGGCTGCCTATCAGGCTGACCGCCCATGCCGGTATGGATTGCCAAAATGTCAGCGCCTGAATTGCCGCTGTCATTTCTTCAGGCATTGTGACTGCCGCCTGTGCCGTGAGCCCAGCCGTATCCATCGTGGTGGATATAACGCCCTGCACTATGCGAAACAGAGCCATCATCAGGTCTAAACCGTAGCCGACTACAGCCTTCGCAAGAATAAAGCGAATAAAGAGCTTTGCCGCATGCTCGGGCCGCTTGACTTCCGCAAACGAGCCGCAGGTCTTTACAATGCCGACCACAAAGAACAGTACCAATAATGCGTAGCCCATGGCCTTCAATGCGGCATTTATGTTCAGAACAACGCCCCATATCCCGCCGCCCTTGAAGTTCTCGGGAGACTGGGTGATTATCTGCCATATCTCCTGCAATTTATCGTTCCAGACGTTAAGCGCGTTAACTATGTTGTCTATTATCCAGTTGCTGCTGTTCATTTGCCGCGCTCCCGTCAGCCCGTGATAAGGTTCAGGATTTCCCTTGCGAATGTGATTATGATACCGCCGGCAAACGTAAGGAACCCGTTGGCGCGCTGGCTTGGGTCGTGGCTTTTAAGGCTCAGGCCTATTTGAACAATGCCGAATGCCAGAAGCATCATGCCTATGGCGCGGATAAGGCCGAATATAAACTCGGATAGGTTGTTTATCACCTGCAACGGGTCGTCGGCAGCAAACGCCGTTGCTGCAACGGTGAATATCATCGTAATAGCGCAGAGCATGGCAAAGGCCCGCTTTGTTTTCTTAGTCATCTTTCTTTTCCTCCGTTTCGTTGTTGTAAAGCTTAAATATCTCTTCTTCGGACAGCGCTTCATAATCGCCGTATTCGCCGGAGAGAAGAACCTCGTCCGGGTCAAATGCCAGCGGCGCTTGCCCGTGCATATAGGGCGGCATACCGCCGTCTGCTGTAAAACTGATGTTAGGGTGACGCAAAATATCATACTTTTCATCCTGTATGGGATGCTCTCCGCGAATGAACAGCAACGCATAGCGGTTGTCGAGCATGCGCACTTCATCGGCCGTGTACAGTTCGCGCCCTGAAAGCTGATAGTTTGTTGAATAGCTGCCGTTTCTGCCCGTACTTTTTCCGTATGTATTCGTGTCTATGGTTGCCCTGCCAAGGTAAGATTCTGAAATCATTTTGTGCGTAGAGGTTTCGTTGCCTCCAAGGTAGAGGAACTCATCGCAGTTGCCTATTATGCTTTCCCATTGCTTTTCAAAAAGGGCCTTTAGCTGGGCAATGTTCTGTATGATTATGCTGACGGATATTTCCCTTGAACGCATTGTTGCAAGCAGCTTATCAAACTCATCCGGCAGGGCCACGTTTGCAAACTCATCCATCACGCAATGCACATGTACGGGTAGCCTGCCGCCGTATACCTGGTCGGCAACGTAATAGAGCTCCTGAAATATTGATGAGTACATCATGCCGATTATGAAGTTTAAACTGCTGTCGTTATCCGGAATAACGGCGAACAAAGCCGTCTTGTGTTCGCCAAGGGCGGGTATGTTCAGTTCGTCATGGCATACTACCGCCGCTATCTGTGGAAGGTTGAACTTCTCCAGACGAACGCCGAGGGAAATAAGTATGCTTTTAGCTGTCTTGCCCGCCGCCAATTTGAAAACATGGTATTGCTTAACGGCAAGGTGTTCAGGATCGCGCATAGCCAACCGCTCAAAGAGTTCATCAAGTACGGAAGCGTATTCTTCATCGTCCTCTCTTACTTCTGCGGCGTTTATCATTTCCATTACCATTGAGAAGTTCTGTTCTTCGGGCGGCGCTTCATTCACCAGATATAGAATAAGGGCTTCGAGCAGCGCTGTTTCCGCGCGTTCCCAGAAAGGGTCGCTGCTCTGCGCGCCTTTGGGTGTGGTGTTGCGTATAAGGTTATTGACCAGCCGCAGAACGTCCTTATCGTCACGAAGATATACGAATGGGTTGAAGCCGTGGCTGCGCTCCGTATGTATCAGGTCAAGTACCTTTATGTTATATCCATGCCATTCAAGCAGATAGCCAATATCCCGCAGAATCTCGCCCTTGGGGTCAAGCACAACATAGGATGTATTTGCCTGCATGATGTTGGGCTTGGCATAGAAGCGGGTTTTGCCCGCGCCGCTGCCGCCGACCACAAGTACGTTAAGATTGCGCCGATGCTTCCTGCCGTCCAGCCCAATACGGACATTTTGGGTAAGAATAAGGTTCTTGCGACTGTCCTTTTCGGCATACTTTTTGCATGTTCGCCGTGCGTTACCCCATTTGGCGCTGCCGTGTTCTTCGCCCCTGCGGTAGTTGCGGCGCGTGGAGAAATATACCCCAATGCCTGTGCCGTAAGCTGCAAGGAATACCAGAATGGCCTTTGGCGAGTCGGCGCACCACTGTATATTGATGGGGTTATTCATGCTGTGGGTAAGGCCTTTCACAATGCCCGCAAGCCCATCAGATAAAAAAGGAGCGACCGTTAAGGCCGCCAATATCACGGGTATTATGCCAAACCCTATAAGAATATACTCCGTGAGTTTATCTTCGTTAGGGCTTTTCATATGCGAAGTTCTCCATGCACAGGTCTGCTTCTCTCAAGCGGCTTCCGGTGTACGCTCTTCCGCTCTTGACGTATGTCATTAAGCTGCTGCCTTACGGAATGGCGAGTATGCTCAGAATCAGTATCCGCCGTTTCGGAACGCTCTTTGCTGCCTGATGAATGTGCGGACGGATTCCGGTTGTCCGTCCGTGCAGTAGGGCTTTGAGCATCCGCCGCCCGTTCTTCGGCAGGAGTATCAACGGGTTTTTGTATTTCTATTGTAGATAGCGCAAACCGTTCTGCTATTCGGTTTACCCGTGCCGCGTCATTTGCGCTTACAACCACGTCCACTATTCCGTCGGTGCTTTTCCGGTTCATTACCGCCGCATATAGGATGCCGTATTCCTTCGCTTCTTTTGAGAAGGTTTTCATGTCCTTTGCCATAATGGCAAACACTTTAGTTGGTCTGCCGTTAAAGGACTGTATGCGCGTTCGGCCCTTTGTTTTCTTCTGGTCTTTAAGTACTGCCAACAGAAATGTTGCCAGGGATAAAGTACCCTTGCCCACAATTTCTGCGGCGCACTCCGCTGTTTTTACCGCCGCATTGGTCGCCATGTTGACGACCTGTTCGGCTGCTTCGCCGTGTTGAGACATGTATAATCACTCCTTTACAATATGATGATTCCTTCAAAAAATTATTATCAGTAAATCTTCAATGAAGTCTTGGACGGATGACGATGACATCCTGCATCTTGTTCCTCTCGCTGAAACTGCTTCACCTGCTCCTGCCGCTTCGAAAGCGCAAAGGCACGTTTAGTGATTGCATCGCACAGCTTTAACTCGTTGCGAAGCAGCTTCGCTTGTTCGGAGATGGCGGCAATGCGTTCACGAATCTCCGCCAGACACTTATCAGGAATACCGGCGTGGCGCTGCTCATTCTTCAGCGCTTTGCGCTCAGTATATAGCTGCGTAAGCTGCTCGTCTGCACAAGCACGGTAAATGTCAAGCTGGTCTGTGCTGTTGATTCCGTGCCTGAACAGGAAACGAGTTTGTGCATCTATCGCGTCTAAGTGCCTTAAATCCTCGCGCAGTACATATGGAACATTGCACTGCTGAGCACGTTGTGTTCTGCGAAGCTTCCGCAGGTAGAAGAAGTACAATGCCCTAAGTCCTTTCCATGTGACTTTGGATAGATGAAAGTCGCCATAAACTCTGACTTGCATGGTTCTCGATGGTGCTGGTTTTGCCAGGCGTTCCGGTGCGCGCTGCTTTAATATACGCTGCCGTATAGCGTCCTCGGCATACCGTTCTCCAAGGGAACGCAGCCGCACGAAGCGTTCCTTACCCGGCGGGCGCACCGCCATGTGCTTTACGCCTGTTTTGACTTCGTATCCCATGCTTTTAAGGGAACGGAGAAATGCCTGAAAGCTCATGCTTGCCATGATTGCCTTGTCAACATCTTCTCGGATTGCGCTTCGCCATGTGGGTTGCCCTTTCCGCTCCGCGTCCCATTCTGCATAGTGCTTGGGATAATACGCCGTGTGCTCCGTGATTACGGACAGCCCATATCCCTTACACAGCCTATCGGAAGCGGCCCGCATTTTAAGGTAGCTTTCTTTGCAGGCGTTGAACTTCTTGCCGTCGAGATAGGATACCGAATTGAGCACAAAATGGTTATGAAAGCAATGCGTATTCAGGTGTGTTGCTACGATTACCTGATACTCCGGCCACAACACAGCCGCAAGCTTTATGCCTATCGCGTGCGCCGTGTCTGCATCCACTTCTCCTTCTGCAAAGCTCTGGTAGCCGTGGAAAGCAAGAATACCATCCGTTTTGCCGAACTGCCGCTTTGTAAGCTGCATCTGCTCTCTGGCGCAGCCGGCATCGCAATTAAGCGCGGTCACATAGTATTGCTGTTCGGTCTTAAAATCGTTCATGGCGTAGTCCATAACGTCGCGCATGGACTGGTATTCGGACTTGCTCCATTGGGGGTTGGCTGTTTTTGTGTCGTCAGCAGCGTATTCAATCACATGACCCAAGGTTGACTTAACGCTCCATATGGAAGTTGTAGCCATGCTTCATATACGCTCCGGCTGGGTTACGGCACGCTGTATTTCGAGGACGGTTTTACGAAACTCATGCACATATGAAGCATATTCATTGGCAAGAAGAAAGCCCGTGGCATTTGCGCGGGCCGCTATCTGGTTCATACTGTTGCCTATGGCGTTAAGTTCGCGCATCATGGCGTGGTAGTCTATGGGCGGCAGTTCCCTGGGAACATAGCCTTCGATGAGCCTTCGGATATATGTTTCCTGTGATAGGCCCGTTCTCTTTACGTTCTTCTTTAGCTGCTGCTGTTCCTTGGCATTTAGGCGGAATGTTATCTTTATATTTCGTTTCAGCATATTGCTCCTTTCAATTTGGGGTTTAAGGGGACACCCTTACGGGCGGATAAGGCTGGCATTATCCAATGCTCGCTAATGCGATGCACGCATCGCATCAATATTACCTGCCGATAAATAAAGCACCTATCTTTCGCGGCGCTCCTTCGGCTTTCTAACCCTGATGTTCGGCGGTATACCTTTGGTTAACATGAGAAGTTCGTTGTAGTCTTTACCTGATTGCGGAGGCAATAATTCCGCCGTGTACTTATCCGGCAGTGCGGCGCATATTGCCAATGCGGCGCTGCGTCCTGCTTCGTCGTTGTCCAGGCACAAAGCTATGTGGCGGATGCCTTCGTTTATGGAAAGGTATTCCTGCAAAGCCGCCGGCAATTCGGTGCGCCTGCCTTCGCCGGGTCGGTATACGCCGGAAAGGGAAAGATAGTTATCGGGCTTCAGTTCATCCGTTTTCGTGCGCTGCAATTCAATAAAGGAAAGGCAGTCTATTGCGCTTTCAAACACATACAGCGT
>ENA-ORSS01004130-ORSS01004130.1-human-gut-metagenome-genome-assembly--contig:-NODE-4130-length-11097-cov-4.150516_pt1 | contig 11097 bp, 9 predicted proteins | sample MGYA00241899_ERZ509162 | MGnify/ENA primary metagenome ERZ509162 (study PRJEB26280, sample SAMEA2338641) | human gut metagenome | biome: human gut; feature: human-associated habitat; material: faeces... | reverse complement strand
TTACACCATTGTCCGTAGTGATGGACCAGTTGTTATGCTTACCGGAACCGTTTACTCCGGCAAAAGGCTTCTCATGCAGCATGCAGCGCAGACCGTGCTTGCCTGCCACACGCTTCAGAGTCTCCATTACCAGCTGGTTGTGATCCACTGCCACATTGGCAGACTCGTAGATGGGCGCCACTTCATGCTGTGCGGGAGCCGCCTCATTATGCTGGGTCTTGGATGTTACACCCAGCTTCCACAGCTCGATATTGACATCATGCATGAAACCACCGATACGCTCACGGATAACACCGAAATAGTGGTCATCCATCTCCTGTCCCTTGGGGGCGGGAGCACCGAACAGGGTTCGTCCGGCGAAAATAATATCTTCACGCCGCAAAGCCTTGGCAGAATCTACCAGGAAATATTCCTGCTCCGCGCCAACGGAAGGCAGTACTTTGGTAGCTTCTGTATTGCCGAACAGGCGGACGATACGGATCGCCTGCTTGCTCAGAGCCTCCATGGAACGAAGTAACGGTGTCTTCTTATCCAGTGCTTCGCCTTTATAAGAACAGAATGCTGTAGGGATACAAAGGGTCGGACCGGTAGCGGTCTCTTTGATAAATGCGGGGGAGGTGATGTCCCATGTAGTGTAACCTCTTGCCTCAAAGGTAGCACGTAAGCCTCCGGAAGGGAAAGAAGATGCATCGGGCTCTCCCTTGATCAGTTCTTTGCCGGAAAATTCCATGATCATCCGGCCATCCTCATCAGGATGTGTCACAAAAGCATCATGTTTCTCTGCGGTAATGCCGGTCAACGGCTGGAACCAGTGGGTATAATGAGTGGCACCGTTCTCGATGGCCCAATCCTTCATGGCACTTGCCACTACATCCGCAGTTGCCAGGGAAAGTTCTCCTCCCTGATCCATGATCTTCTTCACTTCTTTGTAAGTACTCTTTGGGAGCCTCTCTTTCATCTTGCCCAGGGTAAACACCTTGCTGGCAAAAAGCTCCTCTACATTCAATTCTTCGCGCATGTCCCTACTTCCCTTCGGTATACTGTGATGGCTTCGGATTGTTCCGTGCTACGCACTCTCACGATCCTACTCAATATGAGCAAGCTCATGTGGGCTTAGACCTTTTGACCCTGGCATCATACTATAGAATAATATCGAATACAGTGTACAACATGTGCGTTATAATGGTCAATTATTATTTTCGAGGTTTTAGTGATAAGTTTTTCCAAAAATACTCTATACTCAGAACACTTCCCAGCAGGATTCCGGGCATCTGATTGTACATCTGTCTTCCACTGGCTTCCCAGAACATTAAAAAAACAACGATACCGATAAATCCCAACTGACAGATCATCAACATTACAGGTGGTTCCTGATCTCTGATAATATTGCGAAGGCTGAGGATCATTCCGATCAGTAACAGCACATACATGGACACCAGATAGCAGAAACAATACTGACAGGTGCGCCAGTAGTATTTTCCCCAGGGCGAAAACATTTCCCAGAGCAGGGTTCCATCGCTGTACTCCACGTTCAAAAATGCACTGGCCCCCAGATTTCCGTTGGCAAAATTATAGCTTGCCTTTTTGCGCAAATGTACGGGATTCCAGAATTCCGATCTGTTTTCACGAATATATTCCATACTGTATTGCTGTTTTTCCTGTCTGGTGGAAAATTCATACATATGATCCACAAACTCTGTGTTGTTGGTCCAGGAACCGTCTTCCTTCATTCCCAGTGCCACCCAGCTGATCACAGGATTGGCTGTTTCAGATGCTTCCTTTGTGATCTCGTAGGAATTGGCCCAGAGCTGCAGAGCCACTCCAAGAATCACGACAAAACCTCCAAACAGCAATGTCACTCGACGGTCCACCGACACTCTCTGCCACAAGAGGATCACAGCGCATGCGATCAGCGGTATGATCACTGTGATCTTCCATGTGCCTGCCAGTACTGCCATACCGGCCGCAAGCAACGCCCACAGGATCTGCCGGCGCTTCCCCCTGGATGCTGCCGCCAATTTCAGGAAAGCCAGTCCCAGGATTCCCATACCGAAGCTCATGGAATCCGTATAAAACACGGCAGTCATCTCCCACATCGGAAGCAGAAATACAAAGGCAAGCAGGATCGGAAATCTCCAGCAAGTATCCCCATTCCGTTCCGCAAGATAACCACAGGCACATGCCACCAGCATCACCAGAATTACATTCCGCAGCAAAACAAAATAAAACGGGGACACATCCATCAGCAATGCCATCCGAAACAGAACGGAAAGCAAAAGCATCGGCTTCAGATTATTCGAATAGGTCAAAAAATAATTGGTGTCTTCCAGTTCTCTCCCGTTCGCCAGATTCAGAGCATCCCGATAGACATAGGTGTAATCCAGCAGAGTATTCTCATTCCCCTGCCGGCTCAATGAAACCACATAAAGCAGCACCCCAAACAATACCAGCGCTACGGCATACAGCGAATTTCTCCGGCCTGTCACCGTATATATTTTATTCCATGCCGCACCGGCCGCCAGCAGCAACACTGTAGCAGCAGCCACCCCCAGAGCCATCTGCCATGGGATCAGATGATTCCCCGGATACCTGAGTACTGTCCACAACAGCAACAGCATAAAAGCGATGAGAATACTATAGGCACCTATGGACACTCCTTTATGAATTCTGCCTTCCCTTTTCATAAGGCGTTACCTCCGGTCACTCTTTCTCAATCAGCATTTTTCTGACGCAGCAAATCAAATTCCTGCGGCGGCATGGATAACTTTATCCACAGCACCTGCTTGGGATGGGGTGCACTGTCCACACTTTCTCCCTCCTCGGTGTACATAGCTTCCACCGTGACCGGTACATTAGTGCCGTCAGGCTTCATGATTTCTATGGAATCGCCCACGCAGAATTTGTTCCGCTGCTCGATCCGGCACAGAGAATCCTTTACTGCCTCCACAATTCCCAGATAAATATATTCGTTCACGTAAGTGTTATTATCATAGATCTGCGTATTTTCATCCGGCTTGCCGAAATAGAACCCCGTCGTAAACTGACGATAGGTGCACTTGGAGATCTCTGCCTTGTACCAGTCCATATTTTTCTCGTACAGCTCCGGATCGGCAAAATAATCATCAATGGCCTTCCGGTAGGTTCTGGCTACCGTTGCCACATACAATGCGGTCTTCATACGCCCCTCGATCTTGAGACTGTCGATTCCTGCCTCCACCAGCTCCGGAATATGTTCGATCATGCACAGATCCTTGGAGTTGAAAATATATGTCCCCCGCTCATTCTCGTAGACCGGCAGATATTCTCCGGGACGGGTCTCCTCCACCACCGCATATTTCCAGCGGCAGGGATGTGTGCAGGCACCTCTGTTGGCATCTCTTCCTGTAAAGAAATTGCTCAGCAGACATCTGCCGGAATAAGAGATACACATTGCCCCGTGGACAAAACTCTCAATCTCCATTTCCGCAGGAATCTTCTCCCGGATTCCCTTGATCTCTACCAGTGACAGTTCTCTGGCAGACACCACTCTTTTGGCTCCCAGCTTCCACCAGAACAGATATGTCTCATAGTTGGTATTGTTGGCCTGCGTGGAAATATGCACCTCCACCTGGGGCCAGACTTCTTTGGCGATCATGAACATTCCCGGATCGGAAATGATCAGCGCATCCGGCTGCTCCGGCTTCATATCCCGCAGCTCGGCAAAATATTTTCTGGCTCCCTCGAGATCATAATTATGCGCCAGAATATTGGCCGTCACATAAACCTTCACTCCATGTGCATGGGCGAATGCAACTCCTTCCACCATTTCTTCACTGCTGAAATTTTTTGCCTTGGCCCGCAGTCCAAAAGCTTCTCCGCCGATATAAACAGCATCCGCGCCAAAAATAACAGCCGTTTTTAATACTTCCAGGCTGCTGGCCGGGATTAAAAGTTCCGGTTTTTTATATGTCATTTTATTTCTCCTCTTTTTCTGCAACAGATTCTCTTTCCTGATAAGCACACCATGTCAGATTTAGCGGAAGCATTATCATCACCGGCAGCATATAGCGCAGTTCTCCGTTGACCGGGGAAAGAATGCATACCGCAAACACCAGCAGTGTGGGTACTATCAGCAAAATCCGCTTTCCCTTTTTCGATCCCAGCAGATACACCACATATCCCATCAGCAAGTATCTGTGAAATCCCGCATTATACAACAGGGAGATCAGCGGGAATTGTGTTACAAAATGTATCATGCCGATCAGAAATTCTCTCATGCCTTTCAGTTGTGGAGGAAATCCTATTTCCATATAGAACTCTTCCATCGAAAGCTGCTCTCTGCCAACCGTAGTCTCTATGATCGGCGTTCCCAGTCTGTCCTTCCGGTCCGTATAAAAATATCCGTAAGTCTGGTTAAAAAATGCCTGGAAATAAGTATCCGGATGCTTGCAGAACTGTGCAAACCAGACTTTAAAATAATTCTTCAGTTGTTCCTTCGTGGGATGGGATATCATCTGGTCTTTGGCCGCATCGGATATCTCCGGTGAATAATGTGCCGTTCCCATCTGATCATAGTCATCAAACAATTCCGACAGAATCGCCCGTTCTTCCTCCGTGACCTCTGCTCCGTGATCCCTCTGGTATCTTGCCGTCTGTTGAATAGGGGCCGATAGTCCTTCCGCCAGTCTTCCCTCTTCAATATCATGTGCCGGCATATATATCTGCTCTATATAGAACAGGATCATAAAACCGGTTACTGCTGTAAACAGGTATAATTTCCACTGCTTTTTATGATAGAAAAACAGACAGATCAGCGCCCCCACCAAAAGGTATCTGCCTTCTTTTCTGCAGAGGATCATACCGTAGGAAGAATAGAGGAATACGATCTGTTTCCACCATTTTTTCTTTTCCGTTCCATCTACCAGGATATCCGCAAATGACACTCCAAAATACAACAGGCTGATATAGTACTGTGCATCCTTCACCATAGTAAATCCCCACATAGGAAATAGCGGAAACACAGTAAGAAACAGAAGTCCGAACCAACGGATCCAGACCGGAGCTTTCATTTTTTTCATAACGCAGACTAGATATGAGATTCCAACTGCCTGCAATAGGGACTGTATCAAAGTATAGGTAAAAATTCCAAGATTGTCGGATCCCAGTACGACTCTTCCGAAAGCCAGACATCTTCCCATGATTGCCGTGGATACCACCGGGTGTTTATTGCTGTTTTCAATAATTCCCATGTACCTCCACACCTGTTCAAATGCATCCGCCTGAATCGGTCCCGGGAAAAAACTTATCATATAGGGCAGCGCACACAGCATTGCTATGGCAAAAGTACTCCAGAAGGGATGGGCTTCGAAAATAAAATTCTCTATTTTCCCCTTTATTTCTCTCCTGCGCACTCCTTCCCAATGTTCCGACACATAGGCTCCCAACGCAATGAGACTCTCATACAGGTTGTAATAACCGGCCATCACCACCAGCGCCAACAGGAACTGAGCAAAGTTTCCAAACACATAGTTCCAGCTGCCCTGCTCATGATAGCTCGTCCCCATTACCGTAGTAACCGCAAAAAAGGCGCACAAAACATGCAGCCATCTGTTTTTTCTCAGAGCTTCATCCTTCGTGATCCAGCATACTGCTCCCACACCCATGGTCAGAAAAACCATTTCCACATGCAGACCGTCCAATCCGTCACTCAATGTTGTCAGACAGCCCGGTGTCAACGCAAATATCATGAATAAGATCCGGAAAAACCATCCAACGTTTTTCCATTTACTGTTTTCCTTAAGCAACTGTTTCATCTGCTGTACCCTTCTTATTTCTCCAATATTTGAACGCTTTATTCATAGTTTCCAAAAGAATGAGATAAATCAAAGCATTTCCCAGCCAGTAACCACCTATTATGATCACTTTATCCGGATGTATCTTATAATAATATCTGGTTGTAGCCTGTGCATCTTCCGCAGCAAACAACCCGCCGTTCCTTTCAAGACGTATATTCTCCGGGGCCACACCGTTTCCATGTTCCGCATACATAAACCGGATATTGCATTCTGCGGCTTCCGGTATTGTAAGCGTCCAATGATATGTCTGTTTTCCGGAAAGTGACACCCCCAGGGGAAGTGCGTAGAAATGATCCGCACTCATACTTCCGAGAGGAAAATCCTGTGACATCAGCTCTGTATTCTTTTCATCATATAGTACAAAATGCAATACCTGATCTGTCACCGCTTCCTGCTCAAATCCCAGCGCAAATTCTATCTGATCCAATCTGGAATACAGCGGCTTAAAATACTGTGTGATCTCCGTCCGTTCCGTGATGGGCTCACTATACACACTGTATTCACTGTAAGAGCTGCTCATATAGTTATTATACACCAGGTATCCCGGCCAGATGGCTAATTCCAGTGCAATGAGCAGCACCGTCAGCAGACCTTTTCCTATGACCTCTGCCTTGTTGATTTTCTTTTTCTTTTGACCCCGACATCATAATATATAAGGATACACGAGATGAAGAATTTATGCAAACAAAACTGGTATCAGATCACATTACTTTTTCTGTTTTGTGTCACAGTATTTTTAAGATTCTATAAACTGACCGTTTTACCGGATGTTTTACATATAGACGAAGCCGCTCTTGGATATAACTCCTGGTGTCTGGCCAATTACGGTACCGATCGTTATCTCAATGTGCTGCCTTTCTATCCGCAGAATTTTTACGGTGGTCAAAGCCCTCTCTATACTTACCTTGTCGTATTGCTGATCAAGTTTTTCGGGAAGGGGAATCTGTCCGTTTTTCTGGTAAGATTCCTGCTGCCTTTGCCAGTATTCTTCTGTGGATCACCGGCACCAGGAGCATGTCCCTTATCTTTGATAATAAAAAAATCACCCTCGCTGCTGCTCTTTTTCTGTGTTTCTGCCCGTATTTTGTGATGTCCGGACGTTATGCCCTGGACTGCAATCTGATGTTGTGTTGCATTTCCTGCTCTGTTCTTGTACTGCTTTTGTATCTGAAAACAGGAAAACTGCATACTTTACTTCTGTCCGGAGTCTGCTTCGGTATCAGCTTGTACTCTTATGCATTGAGTTATCTGATCATACCTATTTTTCTGGTTCTGATCTCTCTTTACATGCTTTACCATAAAAAAATCACGTTTTCCAGAACACTGTTGTGGGCGGTCAGTGTCTGCATTACGGCATTGCCCGTGATCCTTTTTGCCTACACACTTCTCTTCCATGCAGAGCCTATTCATTTTCTCGGCTTTACAATTTCTCCTATTTCCGGCAACCGCATGGATGAAATTTCTTTTTCCTCATTGGGTGCAAATCTGTGGAACAACCTTAAGATCACTCTGACATACAGTATTTATCCTATGGATTCCGTGGATAAATTCTATACCTTATACCCGGTTTCCATCCCTTTTATCCTGTTGGGAATGTTATGTTCCGTTTATGACTTCGGAAATTCCTTCCGGACACGCTGTTTTCATTCCGGCACAGTATATCTGTTCTATTTCATCAGCTGCTCCTTTGTGGTTGCTCTGACACCTACAGATCATCATCTATATCGTGCCAACAGCATCTATATCTGTCATCTGTTCTTTTTTCTCCGTGGTATCCGGGCATGTTGCGATTTTCTTACCGTTTACCGGAAAGCATTTCTGAGCATTCTGGCTTATGGCTATGTGCTGTGGATTGCTTCGTTTATGCGTTACTATTACACTATATATTCCGTGCTGGATTTCCTTCTATTTTGCCGATATTTCCGACATTGTCGCCTATATTGACGAAAATCTCGGGGATAAAGAAATCTATGCGGACTGCGTTGATGTAGAGGAGTTTTTGTATTTTTATTATCCTATTTCTCCTTATGAGCGCGTTCCCCTGTCCGCCCGGGAAGAAGACGATGAAATTCCCAAGCATTATATACTGAATGCTTCCACTCCGCTCTCTCCTTCCGCAGCCTACATTGTCCGCAAAGAAAATCAGGAATTTATTTCTTATCTGAACGATTCCGGACTTTCCTGCCATACGGTAGAATTTTCACCGTATTACTTATTTTATTTTGATTGATTGCGAGGTATCCACAAATGAAGGATCTGAAATCTCTGGTGAAAAAATACTGGTATTCCGTAGCCATCCTGCTGTTGTTTCTCATTGCGGTCTTCCTGCGCGTTTATCGTCTGGAAAGCCTGCCTGACGTTCTTCATATCGATGAAGCAGGACTGGGTTATAATGCCTGGTGTCTGGCTCATTACGGAACCGACCGGTATCTCAATGTACGCCCTTTTTACCCTCAGAATTTTTATGGTGGTCAGAGTCCTCTTTATACCTACTTACTGGCTCTGCTGATCCGGACAGTCGGACAGGGCAACCTGTCTCTTACGCTTCTCAAAATTCCCGCCGTCCTTGCAAGCCTGTTGCTGTTTTTTGTCGGGACCAAAAGTATCCGTCTGGTGTTCGATGATCAAAAATGGAGTATTGCTGCTGCTTTCCTGTTGGCAGTCTGCCCCTATTATATCATGTCCGCCCGTTTTGCCCTGGACTGTAATCTTATGTTGTGCTGCTCAGCTGTAGCATTGCTGTTTCTCATCCGTTTCACACAGACCAAGACCCTTCGGAACCTTATATTATCCGGAGTCTTTTTTGGTATCACGATGTATTCGTATGCACTGAGTTACTTCCTGATCCCTATTTTTCTGATCTGCATTTCCCTGTATCTGCTATACACGAAAGAAATATCCTTCCGCCGGGTTCTGCTCTGGGCTGCATGTGTATGTATTACAGCTCTGCCCGTAATATTATTTGTATGCTCCCTGTTATTCCACTGGGAAACCATTCATTTTCTGGGGCTTACCATATCTCCCATCGCCTCCGAGCGCATGTCCGATGTGGGAGTCACTTCTTTCTGGGAAAATATAAAAGATATCATAAAGATTACCTTGACATGTGGTTCCTACCGTTTAGATGCCGTACCTAAATTTTACACGCTTTATCCCTTATCCATTCCTTTTATTGTTCTGGGATTTATCGGTGCAGTTTACAGTTTTCTTGTCTCTCTGTACAAGCGGACTTTTCAGGCCGACAGTATCTATCTGCTGTTCTTTCTCAGCGGTCTCATCACCATTGGTCTGTCCGGATCCGGCTATGTCTACCGGGCTAACAGTTTCTTTATCTGTTATCTCTTCTTCCTGATAAAAGGACTTTTCCTTTGCTGCCGTTTCCTGTCCTCTTATCACACAGGCTTTATGCTCCTTTTGTCCGCCGGTTATCTCTTATGGTGCATCTCTTTCTGCAGCTTTTATTTTCGGGTCTATACCATGACCGACGTCTGCCCGAATTATCTGTATTCCATCTCCTTCCGGGAGTGTGTGGATGATGTGAATCTCAACCTGGATTATGCGGATCTCTATGTGGATCTGGTCAACATGAAGGAGTTTTTCTTCTTTTATTATCCCGCATCTCCTTATGATACTCAGGATGAAGAAACCTTTACCGACGGTATACACACTTATCATTTTCTCACCGACTATTCCACGAAGATCAGTCCTTCTTCCGTCTATGTGGTATACAAAAAGAACAATGAATTCCTGCAGAATCTGTCAGAGTCCGGACTGGCTTACCAGACCTGGGAATACCCGTATTATTATGTTATTTATTTTGAGTAACCGTGCTTTCCTCTTTCTTCGTACTCAGTGTCACTCCATCACCTACCGGCAGGATCACCGTCTCCAGTTCCGGATGATGTTTCAATTCATACAGATATTCCCGCATCCTTGCATGAATGGTCCGGTTCCTTCTGGTTACGGCAAAACGGGATTCTATGATATCACCGTCCTGTAATACGTTGTCGGAGATCAACAGTCCGCCGGGGGGCAACAGGCGTAAGATATCCGGCAGGAAATGAATGTACTGTCCCTTCGCCGCATCCATAAAGATCACATCATAGGTGCCTTCCAGTTCCCGCAGGATCTCCGTAGCATCACCCTCCAGCAGAGTGATCCGGTCTTCCCTGCCTGCCTTACGGAAGTTCTCCTTTGCAATAGGAATTCTTTTCTCATATTTTTCGATCGTCGTGATATGACAATCCTCCGGTGCATATTCACTCATCAATAACGCAGAGAAACCTACGGCAGTTCCGACTTCCAGAACGCGCATAGGTTTTTTTACCATAAGGAGCACCTTTAAGAAGCTCTGCATCTCACGGCGTATTATAGGCACGTTATCAGCCAGAGCCTCTCTCTCGATGTCCTCTAATATTTCACTGTTTTTCGTATCCAGCGAATTGATGAATGTAATAATACGTTCATCTACTATCATAATTTACACATCCACATCCATGATGATCGGAATCACCATCGGTTTTCTCTTTGTCTTTTTCCAAATATAGTCGTTCATGGAATCGCGGATCACAAGTTTGATCTTATTCCAGTCTGTATGACGTCCCGAGAGACACTTATCCACCGCCTCGGATACCGCTCTTCTCGCATCATCCATCAGTTCTTCTGATTCTCTTACATAAACGAAGCCTCGCGATACGATATCCGGACCTGCAAGCAGGCGGTTCGTTCTTCTCTCAAGCGTAAGCACAACAATGATAATACCGTCCTCTGCCAAATGCTGTCTGTCCCGAAGCACGATGTTTCCTACGTCTCCTACCCCGAGTCCGTCTACAAGAATCGCTCCCGTGTGTACTTTATCTACTACTTCCGCACTGTCATCGCACAGTTCCAGCACATCTCCGGACTGAATGATAAATACATTTTCCTTCGGAATTCCAAGTGATTTTGCCACTTCCGCATTTGCTTTCAAATGACGGTATTCTCCGTGGACCGGAATGGCATATTTCGGCTTCACAAGAGAATAGATCAATTTCAGTTCTTCCTGACAGGCATGTCCCGATACATGGGCATCCTGGAAAATAACTTCCGCCCCTTTGGAAGAAAGTTCGTTGATCACACGGGAAACAGACTTCTCATTTCCCGGAATCGGATTAGAACTGAAGATAATCGTATCGTTTGGCTGTATCGTCACTTTTCTGTGCACGTCCGCCGCCATTCTCGACAGAGCCGCCATAGACTCTCCCTGACTTCCGGTTGTGATAAG
>ENA-ORSS01004127-ORSS01004127.1-human-gut-metagenome-genome-assembly--contig:-NODE-4127-length-11107-cov-3.027054_pt1 | contig 11107 bp, 10 predicted proteins | sample MGYA00241899_ERZ509162 | MGnify/ENA primary metagenome ERZ509162 (study PRJEB26280, sample SAMEA2338641) | human gut metagenome | biome: human gut; feature: human-associated habitat; material: faeces... | reverse complement strand
CACAACCATCATTATGGTGGTGCAGTTGGGGTTGGCAATGATGCCGCGGGGGCGGTTGAGGGCGTCTTCGGCGTTGCACTCGGGCACCACCAGTGGCACGTCGTCGTCCATGCGGAAAGCGCTCGAGTTGTCTATCATCACCGCCCCGTATTTGGTTATGTCGGCGGCAAACTCCTTTGACGTGCCTGCCCCGGCCGAGGTGAAGGCTATGTCGACGCCCTTGAAGTCGTCGTTGTGCTGCAAAAGCCTTACCTCATACTCCTTGCCACGGAACGTATACTTGCTCCCCGCGCTGCGCGACGAGCCGAACAACAGCAGGTCGTCAACGGGGAAATCCCTCTCTGCGAGCACGCGCAGGAACTCCTGCCCTACGGCTCCGCTTACTCCTACAATAGCTACTTTCATGTCTTTACACCTTGATAAATTACCTATTTCGGTTGCAAAATTACAACTTTTAGCCCAAATGCCACTTATTTATGATTTTTTTTTTGCACCTTTGCAGAAGATATGCGGCGCGGGGCAAACAGCCGGCCCGCAACGATGCCTGCAAGCCCGCGCCCTAATTGCTAACGAATACCAACACGACCTATGTCTATCCCCGACATCAACAGTTATCTGCCGGTAACGTCTCCGACCATGTCGTTCTTCATTGTGCTGTGCATAATACTGTTCGCCCCCATCGTGATGGGCAAGTTGCGCATACCGCACATCGTAGGCATGGTGCTGGCTGGAGTGGCCGTAGGCCCCCACGGCTTCAACATACTGGCCGACGACCGCTCGATGGAGCTCTTCGGGCATGTCGGGCTGTACTACATCATGTTCCTGGCCGGCCTAGAAATGAACATGGGCGACTTCAGGAAAAACCGCATACGGACGTTCACCCACGGCATCATGGCCTTCATAATTCCCATGGCCATAGGGTTCGGGCTAAACGTGACGCTGCTGGAATACGGCTTCGCCACATCGGTGCTGCTGGCCAGCATGTATGCATCGCACACGCTGATAGCCTATCCCACGGTGCTGCGCTACGGCCTGTCGCACCAGCGCAGCGTGACCATCGCCGTGGGGGCCACCGCCATCACCGACACGCTGACGCTGCTGGTGCTGGCCGTAGTGGGCGGACTGTTCAAGGGCAACATCACCGGCGGCTTCTGGTTTCTGCTCTTGGCAAAGATATCCGTGGTGTTCTTCGTGATATTCTTCTTCTTCCCCCGAATAGCCCGCTTCTTCTTCCGGCGCCACGAAGACAACGTAACGCAGTTCATCTTCGTGCTCGCAATGACGTTCCTCGGCGCATGGATGATGGAGTATATCGGCATGGAGGGGCTGCTCGGCGCCTTCCTCGTGGGCCTGGTGCTCAACCAATATGTGCCCAACGTCTCGCCGCTGATGACCCACCTCGAGTTTGTGGGCAACGCCATCTTCATACCGTATTTCCTCATCGGCGTGGGGATGATGGTCAACGTCAACATACTATTCAGCGGGCTGGGCACGCTACAGGTGGCCACCGTGATGATTGCGGTGGCCCTGGCGAGCAAATGGCTGGCGTCGCTGGCCACGCAGAAGCTGTTTGGCATGAGGGCCGTAGAGCGCGAGATGATTTACGGGCTTAGCAACGCACAGGCCGGGGCCACACTGGCCGCGGTGCTGGTGGGCTACAACCTGCTGCTGCCCGACGGCCAGAGGGTGCTCAACGACGACGTGCTCAACGGCACGATAATACTGATTCTGGTCACATGCGTGTTCAGCTCGTTCACCACCGAGAACGCCGCCAAGCGCATGGTGCTTGAGACACGCGCCACCGCCCCGCAGGAAGACACGGGCGACGACGAGAAGATAATGATACCGGTGAGAGACCCCGCCACGGCCGAAAACCTGGTTTCGATGGCCGTGATGATGCGCAACACCAAGCTAAACAGGGGGCTCGTGGCCCTCAACGTGGTTTACGACGACGCCAACAGGCTGGCCAACCAGGAGCAGGGACGGCGGCTCATGGAACGGATAACCAAGGTGGCGGCCTACTCCGACGTGAGGGTGCAGACGCAGGTGCGCATCGCAACCAACATTACAAACGGCATAAAGCACGCCTTCAAGGAGTTCAACGCCTCGGAGATTGTGCTGGGCATGTATCCGGGCGGCAACCGCCCGCACAAGTACCTGGGCGAACTGGCACAGAGCCTCTATAGCGGCCTGAGCCGGCAAATAATACTGGTGAGGTGCCTCCAGCCCCTCAACACGCTGAGGCGCATTGAGGTGGCAGTGCCCTCGAAGGCCGAATTTGAGCCGGGATTCTACAGGTGGCTCGAACGGCTGGCCCGGCTTGCGTCGAACCTGGAGTGCAGGCTGCAGTTCCACGGGCGCCAGCAAACGATGTCGCTCATCAGCGAATACCTGCAGAACACGCACCCGGGGATAAGGACGCAATACACGCCGATGGGACATTGGAACGAGCTGCCGCAGCTGGCCTCGTCGATAGACGACGACCACCTGTTCGTGGTGGTCACGGCAAGGAAGGGGACGGTGTCGTACAAGGCGGCACTCGAACACCTGCCCGACGAGCTGGCTGCCAACTTCCACGGCAAGAACCTCATGATAGTGTTCCCCGACCAGTATGGCGAGGCTGCCAACATGATGACCTACGCCGCGCCGCAACAGCACGAAGACCGCAGCGCCTATGCCGCGCTGAGGGAATGGATTGACCGCAAGATGAAGCGCAAGGACAAACAAAACGCATAAAACAAGAACCCCATATATGATAGACATAAAAGGCATAACAAAGAGTTTCGGCCCGCTGCAGGTGCTCAAAGGCATCGACTTGCAAATAGGCAAGGGCGAAATAGTGAGCATAGTAGGGCCCAGCGGAGCCGGCAAGACCACGCTGCTGCAGATAATAGGCACGCTCGACAGGCCCGACAGCGGCTCTGTGGCCATCGACGGCATAGACACATCCACGCTCGGCGGCAGCAAGCTGGCCGACTTCCGCAACCGCCACGTGGGCTTCGTCTTCCAGTTCCACCAGCTGCTGCCTGAGTTCACGGCAAAGGAAAACATCATGATACCGGCCTACATCGCCGGCACGCAAGCCAAGGAGGCCGAACGCAGGGCAGCCGAGCTGCTCGACTTCATGGGGCTGGCCGACCGCGGAAGCCACAAGCCGGCCGAACTCTCGGGAGGCGAGAAGCAAAGGGTGGCCGTGGCACGCGCTCTGATGAACAACCCCGACGTGATACTGGCCGACGAGCCTTCAGGAAGCCTCGACAGCAAGAACAAGGCCGAGCTGCACCAGCTCTTCTTCGACCTGCGCGACAAGTTCGGCCAGACTTTCGTCATCGTCACACACGACGAGCACCTGGCTTCCATTACAGACAGGACAATAAAAATGAACGACGGGATGCTTGCCGGCGACAACGGCAACAACGGCGCGGAGCAAGGCACCCCAGACGACACTAACACCACAGAACAATGAAAGGAATACGACTGGGAGATTACAACCAACTGAAGGTTGTGAAGAAAGTAGACTTCGGACTTTACCTGGACGGAGGCGACGAAGGAGAGATTCTGTTGCCGTCACGCTACGTGCCGGAAGGAAGCAAGGTGGGCGACGAGCTCACCGTGTTCATCTACCTCGACCAGGAGGAGCGCCCCGTGGCAACCACCGAGCACCCGCTGGCAAAGGTGGGCGACTTCGCCTACCTGCGCGTGGCCTGGGTCAACGAATACGGCGCGTTCCTCGACTGGGGGCTCATGAAAGACATATTCTGCCCGTTCAAGGAGCAGAAGATGAGGATGGTGAAAGACAACTACTACATTGTGTACATAAAGCTCGACGAGGAAAGCTACCGCATCATGGCCACCGCGAAGGTGGAGCGATACTTCGCCCCGCAACCGCCGTCATACCTGCCCGGCGACGACGTCGACCTGATTGTATGGCAGAAAACCGACCTCGGCTTCAAGGTGATAATAGACAACCGCTACCCGGGACTGGTATACGAGAACCAGGTGTTCCGCCCGCTGCACACCGGAGACCGACTCAGGGGCTACATCAGCTGCATGAGGCCCGACGGGAAAATCGACGTGATGCTGCAGCCCACCGGCCGCCAGCAGACCGAGGAGTTTGCCAACACGCTGCTCAACTACCTGCACGACAACGGAGGCCACTGCAACCTCGGCGACAAGAGCCCGGCCGAACTGATAGCCGACACGTTCAAGGTGAGCAAGAAAACGTTTAAGAAGGCCGTCGGCGACCTGTACCGCCGAAAGCTAATCACGATTGCCGACGACGGCATAACGCTGGTCTGAACAGCGCCGCGCCGCCTGGGCTTTGACAACGCGGCCGTGGCAACCTTTGCGTTGCCACGGCCGCATTGCATTAAGCCATGGCCCGCGGCAAGTAAAGGCTTTCAGAAGCCAGTTCAGGGGAGTAGCTGACATTCCATTCTTCTTGTTTAGACTGTCCAAATTGTGTGCATAGTACTGAAAACAGGAGCAAGGATTGCAACCGGCTTTTCGGACTGACCCGAAATTGGGGTACTCCATCCAACGGCATCACTGATGATATAGGTTTATAAAAAAACGTTGTAAAACAGATGTTTTACAACGTTTTGCATTGCTTTGAAGGCATTTTATCTTCATTGCCGAAGACCTCTTGAAGCCTTTGTGCGGTGCGTACGAGATTCGAACTCGTGACCTCCTGCGTGACAGGCAGGCATTCTAACCTACTGAACTAACGCACCTCTTGTCTTCATTTCCGATTGCGGGTGCAAAGGTAGGCATTTTTTTTGAATCTCCAAAACTTTTCACGAGAAATTTACAAAAAAACTTGCAAAACCTTTGCATCGACAAACTTTTTGCCGTCGAAGAGCCAATCTTTGAGTCTTCCGCAGCCCGTATAGCCCATGCATTCAAACAGTCTGACCGAGACTACATTTGTCTCAGCAACCACCGCATATAATTGATGCAGATGCAACACATCAGAGGCATAGGCCGCCACCTCCCTCAGGGCCATGGCCGCATAGCCACAGCGCCTGTATTTTGACTCTATTACAATGCCGACCTCTGCCCTAAGATGCCTCGGATCAAAGTTCACCAGGTCAACCACCCCGACCGGAACGCCAAGTCCATCATCAATTATAAGCCTTACCTGCTTGTCGATGTATATGTCGTTTGCCGCATTTGCTATATAATCGTGAAGCGCATACCGTGAATACGGCACATTGGTCGCCCCCACGTTCCAAAGCGTGGTGTCGTTTTCAATCTTATACAGCCAATCAAGGTCTTCGGGCTCCATGGCCCTCAACCTTATCTGCTGCTTTGCGCCAAGAGTTATCATTTAATTATCTCGTCGGGTGTAATAATAATCTTTGTCTTGTTGGAGAACGTCCCGAGTTTCACGTCGGGCCTCGACACTTGCGCCATTATCCCCAGCATAGACTTATAAGAAAAGGCGTCTGTGTCGAACACGACATAGAGAGGCGTCTTTTCCAGATACCGGTTCACCATGTCGATGGCCAACACATAGTTGTTCTCATCGCCGCTGCAGAAGTCGGCCGAGAGCCCCTTCCGCCTCGCTACGAGCCTGCAGCGGTCGGTCATCTGCTTCCCGCCGACGAACAGATACCTCGGGTCGTCGCCCCGCTTGTATATCAGCCCAAGCGACTTGCGCAGCCTGTACGAGAGCATCTTGACCAGAGCTACCAGCGCCTTGACATATACGGCCCCCTTGATGGGAACCGTTATGCAGAAGCTGAGATGGCCGTAATGCTTCCTGAAGAATATGAGCATTGCCTGATAAAACACATGCACGTAGCGGAAAGATGTCTTATGTGTGCTCTCCCCCTTGTAATGCAGTATCGGGTAAGGCAAATACCAGTTTTCATAGCCCCCCTGCAGCAGTCTGTACGACAGGTCGATGTCTTCGCCATACATAAAGAAATCCTCGTCGAGCAGTCCAACCTTGTCGAGCGCCTCGCGCCTCAACAGGCAGAACGCCCCGCTGATTACCTCTATGCAAACGGGCTCTTCCCAGCTCAGGTAGCCCATGTAATACCTGCCGAACGTCCGGCTTTGCGGGAAGCGGGCACAGAGCCCGAACATCTTGTAGAACGATGTCATTGGCGTTGGCAGCCCCCGCCTCGACTCCAGCGCCCTTGTACCGTCGGGATTGTACATCCTGACCCCGGCACCGCCGGCAGCGGGATGCAGGTCCATGAATGCGAGCACATTGCGTATGGTGTCTTCACCAACAAACGTGTCGGGGTTGAGCAGCAGCACGTATTCGCCTGCCGACTGGCGTATGGCTATGTTGTTTGCCCTCGCGAAGCCCAGGTTATGGTTGCAGTCAATGACGGCCACATTCTTGAAACGCCGTGTGATGTATCCCACCGAATCGTCTTTCGAGTGGTTGTCTACCACAAAAATCTCGCTTTCGATGCCGTCGAGCGCCCGCCCAAGACTGTCTAAGCACTGCTCTACGTAGTACTTTACGTTATAGTTTACTATGATTACACTCAGCTTCATTTGTCTTTTTCGGCCATTGACACCTCGTAGTAGCATTTCCCCAATGCCGGGAACACAAACGGCATACACAGAAACAGGATGATGGCCATGTACCCAAATGTTGTTGACATGAAGAGATAGTAAAGCAGCGTGTTGGCCACCATGGGCAGCGCAAGCAACAAAATGCGCACTGTTCCCCACCTGGCCAAGGCCCGGTCGGCGCCAACGGCAAGTGCCCGCCTTACCGGGGCAAACCTGAACATGCGCAAAGACAGAGGTATGGCCACAAGCGTGAGCAGCTCCATGGCGGTCATGGCAGCAAACTCGGCACCGCTTGCCGAAGCGCAGGCGCCCACTGCGAGCGCATCGCTCTCATAGGCGGCAACAAGTGCAAGCGACACTACTATGCCTGTCCAAAACTCCGCCATCAATATGTTTCGTGTCTTTTTCATCATTATTTTACTTTCCGTCAAACAATGTCCTATTCTGTATCGACCGGCCCAACGTCACTTCATCGGTGTATTCCAGTTCGTCGCCTACGGATATGCCGCGGGCAATGACGCTCAACCTTACGTCGTATGGCGCCAACTTCCTGTATATATAAAAGTTGGTGGTGTCGCCCTCCATGGTTGAGCCAAGGGCCAGTATGACCTCTTTCACGCCTCCGCGGGCCACCCGCTCCACCAGCGAGTCTATCTCGATGTCGCCCGGCCCTATGCCGTCCATTGGCGAGATGACCCCTCCCAGCACGTGGTAAAGGCCATGAAACTGCATGGTAGCCTCGACGGCCATGACGTCCTGCACGTTCTCCACCACGCATATCGTTGCCCCGTCACGGCTGTGGTCGGAACATATAGGGCAAACGTCGCCGTCGCTTATATTGTGGCAAACGGAGCAATACTTAACCTCACGCCTCAACTTGCCCACGGCACCGACAAAGCGCTCCACCTCGTCGGCATCTCGCCTGAGCAGGTGAACCACAAGCCTCAGGGCCGTCTTGCGGCCTATGCCGGGCAACTTGGCAAACTCGTCGACGGCTTTTTCCAACAATTGTGAAGGATATTGCTGTATCATATTTGCGCCTCCTTCATTTGTTTTCTATCTCGCTGAGTTCCAGCCACCTCATGCTCTTCTCGTCAAGCTCTTCGTTAAGCAGCGGCAACCGCTTGCTCTTCTCTGTGAGCTCGGCCACGGAGAGGGTGCCGCTGCACAGCGCCTCCTCAATTGACTTCTTCTCTTCTTCCAGGGCGGCTATGTCTTTCTCGAGCTCAGCAAACTCCATTCTCTCCTTGTATGTCATACGTCGTCTGACCTCATGCCGCGGCTGTTGCGGCGCGGCCTTACGCACCTTGGCTTCCGTCTCCACCTCTGCCTTCGACTGGAGCGAGCTCCATGCCCTGTATTGGGTATAATTGCCGGGGAAATCTTTTATCACCCCATCGCCCTTGAACACCAGCAAATGGTCGACCACCTTGTCCATGAAATAGCGGTCGTGGCTCACCACGATGACGCAACCGGGGAAGTCGGCAAGATATTCTTCCAATATCTGCAACGTCACTATGTCGAGGTCGTTGGTTGGCTCGTCGAGCACGAGGAAGTTTGGATTGCGCATCAGCACTGTGCACAGATACAGTTTGCGGCGCTCGCCACCGCTCAGCTTGCTCACATAGTTGTGCTGTTGTTCGGGCGTGAACAGGAAATGCTGCAGGAACTGCGACGCCGTGAGGTGGCGTCCGCCGCCCAAGTCAATGTAATCAGCAATGTCCCTTACAACGTCTATCACCTTCTGGCCCTCGTCAAACTTAAGTCCTTCCTGCGAGAAATAGCCGAAGCGCACCGTGTCGCCTATCACAATCCGCCCGGAATCCGGCTGCTCGAGCCCGAGCAGCATCTTGACAAACGTCGACTTGCCGGTGCCGTTGTTGCCCACGATGCCCATCTTCTCGTAACGCGCGAAGTTGTAATAGAAGTCCTTCATTATGACATGCTCGCCCGACCATGCCTTCGATATGTACTGGCACTCGAATATCTTGCTGCCTATATATACATTTGAAGACTTCAGCCTCATCTGCCTCTCCTCCATGCGCTGCTTGGCCACCCGCTCCAACTCGTAGAATGCGTCTTCGCGGTATTTGGCCTTGTGTCCGCGGGCCTGCGGCATCCGGCGCATCCATTCTTGTTCCGTGCGTAGCAGGTTTTTGGCCTTGTCGATCGAGGCGTTGCGGGCCTCAATTCGTTCGTCTCTCTTTTCAAGATAATAGGAGTAGTTTCCTTCGTAGGCGAATAATCCGAAATCGTCGATTTCGATGATCTTGTCGCACACCCGATCCAGAAAATAACGGTCGTGAGTCACCATGAGTAAAGTGGCATTCGTTTTTTCGAGGTACTCTTCTAGCCATTCGGTCATCTCCACATCCAAATGGTTCGTCGGCTCGTCAAGGATCAGGAAATCGGGATTGCTGATCAATATTTTGGCCAGCCCGACACGTTTGCGCTGTCCCCCGGATAGCTCCTTAATTCGCTGGCTATACTTGTCAACCTTGAGTTCCGACAGGATTTGTTTTACTTGTGTGTCGTAGTCCCATGCGGCGAGAGCGTCCATTTGCGGGATGAGTTCTTCGAGAGCCGATGCGTCGTTGTCCTTCACGGCTTGCTCGTATGTTTTGATTAATTTCAAGGTCGGGTTCTCCGAGTTGAACACCTCTTCGAACACGTAATTTTCCGGGTTGAGTTCCGGGTCTTGGTCCAGAATACCGATTGAAATGTCGTTACGGAAGATCACGGAACCCGTGTCCGCGGAGTCTTTGCCCGCAATGATACGTAACAGGGTGGATTTTCCCATCCCGTTCTTGGCAATTAGAGCTACCTTTTGATTTTTGCCGATTCCAAAAGTTATATTTTCAAACAGGAGTTGTTCCCCGAAACGTTTACTAAGATTTTCGACTTGTAAAAAACTAATCATGGAGTAATTTATGATTTTAGATTTTAAATTTTAGATTTTAAATGGAGTGATTCTGTGATTTATGAATTAGTGATTAATAGCGAATCGCATTACGTGGCTGGAATCATTAAATCTAAAGTCACTAAATCGTTGAATTTAAAAACGCTTTCCGTTTCCCTTCCTCGAAACGTTCGATGGCGTACCGTAACATGGTACGGGGCATTTCCTTGTAGCGAGGTGTGAGATAATCGACTAAGAGTTGTTCATCCTCTTTGCCTATTTCACGGAGAATCCAGCCCACGGCTTTGTGGATCAGATCGTGAGGGTGGTGCTGGAGAAGGTCGGCAATAGCGAGAGCATCCTTGAATTCACCTTGTTTCACGAAATGCATACAGGAGATTATGGCGATACGCTGTTTCCAGAGGTGATTTTCTTTTGCCCAGTCATAAAGGAGTTGTTTGTCCTTATCGAAAAGCCAGTGTCCCAAAATCTTGTAACAGCTAAGGTCAACGAGATCCCAGTTGTTGATGGCGTCCACCTGACTCACGTAGAAATTCACGCAAGTCTCTCTGGACGTATGGTCTTTGAGCTTGGCGTAACGATAAGTCAAGGCTAGAAGTGCCGTCAGGCGATACTCGTGGTACGGGGAGGCGAGTAGTTCCCGGAGCGTGTCGAAGTCCGCATCGAAATGTTTTTTGGCAACAATACGCAAATTCGGAACAACGACCCCGATAAATTGATCCCCTTCACCGTACTCCCCTTTACCCGTTTTGAAGAAACGGGGCAGGAAAGCCGCTTTTGATTCGTCCCGGTATGTATTTATTTCATTTATAATTTCTTTCGTTGAATTTTTCATCTTTCCCTCAGTTCTTTAGTTCCCGGTGTAAAGGTAATTATTGTTAGTAAAAAAGTAGGCGTTGTTATTAAAAAATTGAACAAAAATGGGGGACGTATTCTTTTTAATTGTATTTTTACCACATAATCGAAAAACGTGGATTTATGTCAAAAATTATAGCTATCGCGAACCAAAAGGGAGGTGTTGGAAAGACAACGACGTCTGTAAACTTGGCGGCTAGTTTGGCTGTACTGGAACAGAAAGTGTTGTTGGTTGATGCTGATCCTCAAGGGAATGCGACAACGGGAGTGGGATATGATTTAAAGGAATTGAAGGCGACTATCTACGAATGTCTGGTGGACGGGTTGGAGCCGAAAGAGGCTATCTTGAAGACGGACATTGAGAATTTGTTTTTGTTGCCTTCCAATATAGATTTGGTGGGAGCCGAGTTGGAGATGTTGAATTTCGAGGAGAAGGAGAGTATCATGACGAAGGTGTTGGCAAAGGTGAAAGATGACTACGATTATATATTAATCGATTGTTCGCCTTCACTGGGTTTGTTGACCGTGAATTCATTGGCCGCGGCCAATTCGGTGATGATCCCCGTGCAATGCCAGTATTTTGCATTGGAGGGATTGGGTAAGTTATTAAATACGATCAAGATTATCCAGAAAGATACCTTCGAGGTTATCGATGGCGACCCGAAATTTAAGACAGTGTGGACGGATCCTATCAACGCTCAAGAATTTGCTGCAGGTTTGATTAAGCACAATTATCGTGACGGTTGGAAGCTGGTAGATATGCCGAGATAATAGTTTTAACTTAATAAATAAAAT
>ENA-ORSS01004125-ORSS01004125.1-human-gut-metagenome-genome-assembly--contig:-NODE-4125-length-11108-cov-4.227811_pt1 | contig 11108 bp, 10 predicted proteins | sample MGYA00241899_ERZ509162 | MGnify/ENA primary metagenome ERZ509162 (study PRJEB26280, sample SAMEA2338641) | human gut metagenome | biome: human gut; feature: human-associated habitat; material: faeces... | reverse complement strand
CCTGTGACCCTCTGCTTGTAAGGCAGATGCTCTCCCAGCTGAGCTAAGATCCCATGCGTCACTCACAGCGACTTCTTAATTATACCAAAAACATCCATTTTGTCAACACTTTTTTCAAAAAAATTATACTTTTTCTTGACGCTCCCTACACATATCATGTACAATATGGATTGGACTTATCCAACAATTGTTTATTATTAGGAGAAATATTATGTTTGTAAAATATCTGATTTTGTTTTTCATTTCCATGGTACCTATTGTTGAACTGCGTGGTGCCATCCCTTATTCCGTTGTTTTCGGACTGCCGCTTATACCATCTTACATCATTTGTGTAATTGGTAATATGCTGCCGGTTCCTTTTATCTACCTTTTCGCAAGAAAAATTTTGATTTGGGGTTCCGATAAAAAGGGCATAGGCAAGTTCTTCCGATTCTGCTTGGAAAAAGGCGAAAAGGGCGGACAGAAATTAAAAGAAAAAGCAGGACGAGGTACATTCGTCGCACTGTTTCTCTTTGTTGGTGTTCCGCTGCCCGGCACCGGTGCATGGACCGGTACACTCGCTGCCAGTCTTCTCGACATGGATTTTAAATCCTCAATTTTAGCATGCATGGGTGGCGTACTGCTTGCCGGAGTTATTATGGCTGTTGTCAGCACCGGCGTATTCAGCGCAATTTTAGCACTTTTTTAGTAAGGCATTTCACACATACGAAAATCTATTTTCCCATCTTCACGAATTTCCATCACCGTGTAGGTGGGAATTTTATTATCCTGTCTCGGTTTTGAAATGCTCCCCGGATTCAAAAGAATCAAATCATCGGTTTTCTCTAAATACGGCACATGCGTATGTCCAAACATAACAATATCGGCATGATTTTGCAGCCCAAAGTAGCGCAGAGCGTCCGGTGCCCCGCCATACGAAAGATAGCGGTGCCCATGACACATCGCAATGCGCTTGCCGCCAAATTCAATCACCATACTCTCCTTGAGCGAAGAAGAAAAGTCGCAGTTTCCTCTCACCATATAAACCGGATAAGGCGTCAGCGAGCGGATATAAGCCTCATCATTTCCTACATCCCCAAGATGAAAAATCGCCTGAAAATCCGGATACCTGTCCATCGCTTTTACAAGATTTTCGGTTCTTCCATGTGAATCACTAAAAATCAGTGCCTTCATTATGCCTCGCCTCTCTTTTTCAAAATCTCAACCATTTTACGGATTGCAATGCCGCGGTGGCTGATTGCATTTTTCTCTTCCGGTTCCATTTCTCCGGTCGTCATGCCTCGCTCCGGCAGATAAAAAATCGGGTCGTAGCCAAATCCATTCTCTCCTTTTGGCTCTTTAGCAAGTTTTCCTTCAATAATTCCCGTTGCCGTATCAACTGTTCCGTCCGGGTAGGCACAGGCAATCACGCAGACAAACCTGGCATCTCTCTTTTCATCCGGCACACCATCACAGCGTTTGAGAATCTCCGCATTTTTAATTGAATACGGGGTATCTTCTCCCAAATATCTCGCCGAATAAATTCCCGGCTCTTTGTTCAGATAATCTACCTCAAAACCGGAATCGTCCGCAAGAACCATCTCGCCGGTCTCTTCCATAACTGCTTTCGCTTTAATCACAGCATTTTCTTCAAATGTCTTTCCGTCCTCTACAATATCAATATCCACACCAATATCTTTCATAGATAAAATCTCATAGTCATCGCCTAGCATCTGGCGGAATTCGTTGACTTTTCCCTGATTTCCGGTTGCAAAAACCAATCGTTTTTTACTCATTTTCTTTTTTATCCTTTCTTCTCGCCGGCGGTTTTACGCCCATGTACTGATACAAATACGTTTTCATCATACCATTGTAAATTTTACGGTTTTTCGTTGCTTTTTTTCGGTTTCCACCCGCTGCCACAGCCTTTTGCGCATCTTCATATCCACTTAACAAAAAGAACGACCACGTATCATTTTCCGACATCACATGTCCAACCGTTTTGTATAAATCAAACATTTCTTCTTTGGTCGAGAGACGCTCGCCATAAGGCGGATTGCTGATTACAAAACCATACTTTTTCGGTGTATTAAAGTCAGCCACATCACGCTGCTGGAAATGAATGTACTCATCCACACCGGCAAGTTTTGCATTTGCCCTCGCCATTTTCAGCACCTCATCATCTACATCATATCCCTGAATATGAATCTCTGCATCATTTCGGATAGCGTCTTCCGCTTCATCAATCGCATCGTACCACGCCTTTTTCGGCACGAGATTTTTCCAGCTCTCCGCAGTAAATTCACGATTCATCCCCGGTGCCATATTCAAAGCAATCATCGCTGCTTCAATTGGTATCGTTCCACTTCCGCAGAATGGATCAATCAGCATACGATCGGCATGCCACGGCGAAAGCAGAATCATCGCTGCCGCCAATGTCTCCGTAACCGGTGCCGGTGCCGTAAATTTGCGGTAACCGCGTTTATGAAGTGACTCTCCGGTCGTATCTAGCCCAATCGTCACAATATCTTTCACAATACTAATCCGAAGTGGGTAAGACGCCCCGGTCTCTTCAAACCAATCCGTGTGGTAGGTCTGTTTGAGTTTTTCAACCATTGCCTTTTTCACAATTTTCTGAATGTCCGACGGACTGAACAATTTACTGCTCACAGAGTTTGCCTTCGTCACCCAGAACTTTCCGTCTTCCGGTATGTAATCCGCCCACGGAATTGCTTTTACCGCCTCAAACAAATCATCAAAACTCGTCGCACGGAAGCTGTCAATTTTCAGCAAAATTCGTTCCGTTGTACGCAGAAAAATGTTGGCACGGGCGATTGCCGCCGCATCTCCGAAAAATGTCACTTTGCCATTATCCACCTGCGAAATTTCATAACCAAGATTTTGTATTTCACGTTTCAGCACCGCCTCCATTCCAAAATGACACGGCGCAATCAATTCATACTGTTTCATAGTAACCTCATTTTTTCATTTCTTCGTATCCTCCGGCGATACTGGACGCCCATTTTCCTTTTTTCGCCAGTTCTCTCGCCGCCTGCAGACTATGATTTCCATGGTCGCAGTAAAAAATAATTCTGTCGTAGTTCATCATTTCTTCCTGATACTGTGAAAGTTCCTCATACGGGATATTCCACGCACCGGAAATATGTGACGTTGCAAATGCTTCCCTGCTTCGCAAATCCACGAGAAGTGTTTTACTGTGGTAAATATATTTTGACGCTTCTGAAAAAGACACTAGATTAGGTTTCATATCATACCCTTTTCTTTTTAATCTATTCCAGCCTCTGCGTCATTATGACCAAAGAGCCGGTCTTAATCGACCGGCTCCGGAAAATTAATAACAATCTTTGGAATTGTTTGCAGCAGAATCTTTTGCACGGTTCTTGCTGCTATTTTTGCTCGCATTCTTACTTGCATTTTTACCAGCGTTTTTACTTGCATTTTTGCTGGAATTTCTGCTTGTATTCTTGCTATCATTTTTGCTGTTATTCTGAGCATCGTTATACTCATCTAAAAAATTCTTAGCCATGATTTCCTCCTTCGCTGCATTCTTGTGAATACGTTACGAAATTAGTATGTCACATGACTGATTTTTTATGCAAAAATTTAATGTCAGGCTTTTCCAACCGAACCAAATAATTCCATTTTTTCTTTTACTGTTGCTTTGATTGCTTCTGTACCCGGAGCAAGCAGTTTACGTGGGTCAAAACCTTTACCTTCCAAATCTTTGCCTGCTTCAATGTAAGCACGTGTTGCTTCCTGGAACGCAAGCTGGCACTCTGTATTTACGTTAATCTTAGATACACCAAGAGAGATTGCTTTCTTAATCATATCTTCCGGAATTCCGGTACCACCATGAAGTACAAGCGGCATCGTTCCTGTTTTCTCCTGAACAGCAGCCAACGTCTCAAAGCTGAGTCCTGCCCAGTTTTTCGGATATTTACCATGGATATTACCAATTCCTGCTGCTAACATGGTAACACCAAGGTCAGCAACCATCTTACATTCGTTCGGATCTGCACACTCGCCGGCACCAATGACACCATCTTCTTCACCGCCGATTGAACCAACTTCTGCTTCAATAGACAATCCTTTTTCTTTGCAGATTCCTACCAGTTCTTTTGTTTTCTCAACGTTTTCCTCAATCGGATAATGAGAACCATCGAACATGATGGATGAAAATCCTGCCTCGATACAAGCTTTTGCGCCTTCATAACTGCCGTGGTCAAGGTGAAGAGCAACCGGAACTGTGATGTTCAATTCCTCAAGCATTCCATTTACCATACCAACAACAGTTTTATAACCGCACATGTACTTTCCAGCACCTTCGGACACACCAAGAATAACCGGTGAATTTAATTCCTGAGCTGTAAGAAGGATTGCCTTCGTCCACTCAAGGTTGTTGATATTAAACTGGCCAACCGCATATTTTCCTGCTTTTGCTTTGGTTAACATTTCCTCTGCTGAAACTAACATAATAAATTCCTCCGTTTTCATTTATTTAGACAGATGGGAAGTTTTTCGCTGTTTTATTTTTTAACGTTCATTTTTCTTCGCCAGCTGTTCCATTTGCTTTTGATTAATATAATGCCCAATCATCTCATTTTTCTTCATTAGAGCACATCCGTACAAAAAACGTCCGTCGTCAAGCGGCATCGTCCTTACGATTTTTCCAAACAAGGCAATTTCCGTAACTTTTTTTTCGTACTGCGCCATGTATGTCATATAGACGAATGCACCATCTGCGTCCTTTAATTCTTCCTTGTAAATAAAGGCAAATCCGGTGTTGCTTAAATCTTTGAGATGAACGATTTTTTCACGCCCGCTATGCCCAATTCTTGCGTGAATTTCTTCTCCGATATACAATCTGTATGCTCCTCGCCGGTTGTACTCACGACCTTCATTCGCTGCCTCGGATGCATAGTAAATCTTGTGTTTGTGGCGAATACAGTCCATCTTCACCTCTTTCCACAAAATCGGTTTGTCATCTTCACGCATATACATAATGTCTACGTCAACCTGATCGCTCTGAACATTCAAAATTTTCTGGTCTTTGCGAATCGGCTCAAGCAAAACATCATGCTTGTGCTTTCCCTGCACGATTGTCTCAAACTCAAAATGTTTGCCATCAATCGTAAGCAATAGTAAAACCTTAGCCCCCTGCTCTAATTCTGACAGTAACAATTTAGACTTTCTCCTTTCCTTTGTAGCCCCATATAATATAGGATAACACAATTGGATTGGTTTTTCAATACAAAGCGGTGACGGCAGATGGGTAATTAATTGCTGCTATTTTTTTAGATTCCGTGATTTGTTTAAGAAAAGTTTGCATCACGTGGGCGCTCCCGCTAAGACAAATACGCAGAAGTATCGGCATGCCAACTACGCATGCCAGATACTTGCGCATTTGTACCCACGTGATACAAATCTTTTCTTAAACAAATCACTGGAATTCTTAAAAGATTAGCAGCAACTATTTACACATGCCTGCCCTGCACACACATCTTGAATGAAACTAACTCTACATTTTTCCCGTAATGATTACTAATCTTTTTGTTATTAAACTTAGGAACAACAGGAAGCTTCCCGCATGGGTTTTAAGCACGTCGGTATGAGGGTTGTCAGATGTTTTTCTGACAATCCCATACCGCTACGTGCTTAACGAGCGAAAGCGCCCATGCGGGAGTTTCCTGTTGTTCCTTAATTTGAAAAGAAAAAGAATATCTAACACCAAAAAAGGACCCACTTCCAAGTATTTCACTTAGAAGTCAAGTCCTATTAATAACTGGGCTAGCTGGATTTGAACCAGCGAATGTAGGAGTCAAAGTCCTATGCCTTACCCCTTGGCGATAGCCCAACATCCCGTAAAGGGAAGGGTGGGTAATGGGATTCGAACCCACGGCCTTCAGAGCCACAATCTGACGCGCTAACCAACTGCGCTATACCCACCATAAAGGATAAGCCGCATACGGCATTTCCTACAGCGTGTCAGGAGGGATTCGAACCCCCGACCCACGGCTTAGAAGGCCGTTGCTCTATCCAACTGAGCTACTGAACCATATTAACTTGGAGCGGGCGATGGGAATCGAACCCACAACATCAGCTTGGAAGGCTGAGGTTTTACCACTAAACTACACCCGCATGGTCGGAGTGGCAGGATTCGAACCTGCGACACCCTGCTCCCAAGGCAGGTGCGCTACCAAACTGCGCTACACCCCGAATACAAAAGGTATTATACTATTTAATTAAACAGATGTCAAGAGAAAATATATACTTTGTTAATCATGAAGCAGAAGAAAAATATTTGAAATCATATTTTCCTTTTGCCTTACAGATTGCTTATTTCAGCAGTTCTTCCTTAAGCTCGTAATATTCGCGTGAGAAATAGGGTGTAAGCTGTGCTTCACGATGGTCATAGCCAAAGGCGCGTTTGGTGAGCGACAAAACCGGTGGGGCCTGAATGCGTTTGGCAACAGCAAAGCCGGCGAACAGCTTCCACCAGCGCTCCAAATCGGCAATCAGCGCAGCGGCATCGGGGCAGGCTTCGTTAATCGCTTCCTGCGTACAGCCAAGCTCTGAGGCCAGCGTGCCGGCTTTGTACCAGCGCAGGATGTCTGCCGGCGTTGTTTTGTGCCAGTTTTCGATAAAGGCACGCAGCAGGTAATCGTGATAACCATACACCAGCGGGTCGCCGCCGTTGCCTACTGTCTGTGCATCCGAAAGCTCGGCGCTGGGACGGATATTGAAGATAGCTTCGGGGATTACTTCGCGTTTGTAAATCACTTCGTTCAGATAATGGCCAAAGGTCACCGATCATGGCCATGGCGCCGCAGATGTCGCCGTAGAAGGTGGCGTAGCCGATAGCAAGCTCTGCTTTGTTGGAGTTGCAGCTGAAGGCGCCGCCGAAGGCTGCTGAAGCAGCAGCGATGACGCGTGCGCCGCGGTCGCGGGACTGAATATTTTCTTTTATGAGTCCGCTGAGCTGCAGGTTGAAGCTGCTGCCGTCTGCCAGATTGGTGATAGGCGTTTCTTCTAATTGCTTGACTGTCAGCTCATAGCTTTCGCTGATTGGCATTACGGCATAGTTTGCTCCCAATGCCTGCGCCAGCTGCTGCGCGCTGTTGCGTGTGGCAGCAGAGTTGAAGCGTGAAGGCAAATTGAGCAGCAGCACGTTCTCCGGTCCCAAAATATCCGCATACATGACAGCGGTTACGGCACTGTCGATGCCGCCGGAAAGGCCGACGGTCATGCGTTTGATACCGCATTGCTGCAGGAATTTGGCGGTGCCGTAGCGCAGAGCGCGGTATACGGATTCCGGCTCCTGCGGCAGCTCTGCCGGCGGACAGGTGGGAATGATGCGGTTCACTTTTGTATCCCAGGTGAATTCTAAAAAGGTATCGGCATACATGGGCGCAGAGGTAACCAGACTGCCGTCGCCGTTGTAGGCGGAAGTACAGCCGTCGTAGGTGAAGATGTTCTTGCCGTTGTTCTGGATGCCGACATTGTTGCAGTAGATGAGCGGAATGCCTGCGGTGCGTGCCTGCGCACTGAAAAGGCGGTTGCGCTTACGGTTTTTGCCCAGCGTATAGGGGGAGCAGGAAAGGTTGCACAAGAGCTGTGCTCCGTTGGCTGCCAACGTTTGCGGTACGTTAAGGTGATAGTTTTCCGTCCAGCCGTCCTCGCACAGCATGACGCCGATGCGCAGGCTGGTGCCTCGGATGACGATTTCCAAAGGCTGCAGTGCTTCGCTGACGCTTGCACCTTCTTCGGCGCAGAGTTTCTGCAGGCTGTAAAAATGACGGCAGTCATCAAATTCGCGGTAGTTGGGCAGCGATGTCTTGATGAAGAAGCTGCGTCCCTGATAACCGCCGAGCAGCTTACCGTTTTGGCAGGCAAAGGCGGCGTTGTATTTGCGTACGCGTCCGTCCTCGTTGAGCTTGCCTGGTTCGGTGGCAACGCTACCGAAGATAACGCAGATATTTTCGGTGGCAGCGACGATCTTTTCGGCATAATAGGCGCAGTCATCCAAAAATGTCTGCTGCTCCCAAATGTCGCCGATAAGATAACCCGGCAGTGCCATTTCGGGCAGAAGCAGGATATCGGCCTCAAGGCTGCGTGCTTTTTCAATAGCGTCAATGATTTTCTTATAGTTTACATCAGGACGGCCGGGAGTAATTTCCAGCTGTCCGCAGATAATTTTCAGCTTCAATTTATTGTCCTCACAATTTTATTTGCATTTTACATTACTATAGTGCTATTATAACAGAGATGAAGTAATTTCTCTAGCTTAGAGGGGGTTTTTCCTTATGAAACATAACAAAAAAACTAATGCAGCCCGCCGTTTGGACGAGCTGAAGATAGAATACCGTATTATGGAATATCCGGTGGACGAGGAGCATCTGGATGCTGTGCATGTTGCCGCAGAGGTTGGCATGCCTGCATCACAGGTATTTAAAACACTGGTAGTACGCGGTGACAAGAACGGCATTATGTTTGCCGTAATTCCCGGTGATAGCGAGCTTGATTTAAAGGCGTTGGCCAGAGCCAGCGGCAATAAGCGTGCCGAGCTGGTACATCTGAAGGAGGTATTGCCGCTGACAGGCTATATTCGCGGCGGCTGTTCACCATTGGGCGCTAAAAAGAACTACCCTGTATATATGGATGAGACAAGCAATAACTGGCCGGAGATTGCAATCAGCGCCGGTCAGCGCGGTATGCAGATTATTGCAGCGCCTGCTGATTTGCAGCGTGCTACGGCTGCAACGGTGGCACCGCTGATTTTTGCAGAGTAACTCTTGTTCCTTCCTATAAAATATGCTATTATAATCTTGATAACCTATTTGCACAATTGTGTTTGAAAGAAATACGACTGTGCTGGCCTGAAGGCGTATTATTAACGCTGACGGCAGTATGACGTCAAAATTCAAAGAAGAAAGTAGGTTGAATATATGTTATATGTTAGTACAAGAGGGAAAACTGATTTGTTTTCCGCTGCACACGCGATAACCCGTGGCTTGGCAGCGGATGGAGGATTGTTTGTACCGCAGAATATTCCTGCGATGCGTATGGTTGATATAAAGGCGATGGAGCGCAAGCCTTATACGGAGCGTGCTGTTGACGTTCTGCTGCAGTATCTTACTGATTTCAGCGAGGACGAGCTGCGCGAATGTGTAAATGCTGCCTACGCGCCAGAAAAATTCGGTGATAATCCTGTGCCTTTGGTACAGGTAAATGATAACACCGGTGTGCTGGAGCTGTGGCATGGCCCGACGTCTGCTTTTAAGGATATGGCACTGCAGCTTTTGCCGCATCTTTTGACACGTTCGATGCAAAAGACCGGTGAAACGAATAAGGTTGTTATTCTGGTTGCTACCTCCGGTGATACCGGCAAGGCTGCTTTGGAGGGCTTTGCTGATGTTCCTGGAACGCAGATTATTGTTTTCTACCCCAGCGAGGGTGTGAGTGATATCCAGAAGCAGCAGATGATTACCCAGGCAGGCAAAAATGTTAAGGTTTTCGGTATTGAGGGTAACTTTGATGATGCTCAGCGCGGCGTGAAGGAAATCTTCGGTAATACTGCGCTCAGTGATGAGCTGGAGAAAAAGGGATATACCTTCTCTTCTGCCAATTCTATTAACTGGGGCCGTCTGGTGCCGCAGATTGTTTACTACTTCAGCGCTTATGTAGATGCTGTGAAGGCAGGCAAGATTGCTGCCGGTGACCCGATTAATTTTGTTGTTCCGACCGGCAACTTCGGTGATATTCTGGCAGGCTATTATGCTAAGATGATGGGCTTGCCGATTGACAGACTGCTGTGTGCATCCAACAGTAATAACGTGCTGACTGATTTTATAAATACCGGTGTTTATGACAGACGCCGTGAGTTCTTTAAAACTGCATCTCCTTCTATGGATATTCTTGTTTCCAGTAATCTGGAGCGTCTGCTTTACAGTGTGACTGAGCATGATGCTGCACGCGTAGCGGATTATATGAAGCGTTTGAATACCGAAGGTCATTATGAGATTGACAGCGATGATCTGAAGCAGATTCAAAGCCAGTTCTTCGGTGCCTGGGTTGATGAGCTGGAAACAAAGGAGGCTATCGGACGTATTTATAATGATTACCATTATCTGATGGATACGCATACTGCCGTTGCCTGGCGTGCGATGGAAAAATATCGTTTCCTGACCAGTGATGAAACCTATACCGTGGTGCTGTCTACCGCAAGTCCGTATAAGTTTGCCGACAGTGTTTTGGCTGCGCTTGATGATGCTCAGCCGCAGAGCAGCAATCCTTTTGAGCTGCTGCAAAAGCTGCATGCCGATACCGGTACGGAGATTCCGCCGCGTATGTTGGCGTTGGAGAATCTGCCGGTGCTGCATTCCGAGGTTATTCCTGCGGACAAGATGGAGCTGGCGGTTGTGAAGAACTTGGTGTAATTGTGGCTTGATGTGAAGAATACTTGCGTTGCGGGTATGTTTTCGCTATAATAAAACCGAAATTTAATATTTATATATGCAAGACTTAGTCTGCCGGGCGGCGGACTAAGTCTTTGTCATAAAAGGAGGTATAAAGTGGACTCCAGGAGTGTACTTGAACAGGTGCGCAGCGGAAAGCTGTCGGTGGCTGAGGCGGAGCGCTATTTTAATCGCAAGGCGTACGAGAATTTAAATTATGCGCGTCTTGATACTTCGCGTGAGCAGCGCACGGGCTTTGCGGAGGTGGTTTACTGCAGCGGTAAGCCTGATGCGTATTTGGCGGATATTTATAAGCGTCTTTTGGCGGAGCAGGGTGAGGTGTTCGGCACGCGGGCAACGCCGGAGCAGTATGAGCTGGTGCGGCGGCAGCTGCCTGATATTGTTTATGATCCGGTGGCGCGGACGCTGAAACAGGAGCGCCCGGATAAGGTGCGGAGCGGTTGCGTTGTTGTGTGTACTGCGGGTACTGCCGATATTCCCGTTGCGGAGGAGGCGGCGCAGACGGCTGAATTTTTTGGGGCGCATGTGGAGCGTCTTTACGATGTTGGCGTGAGCGGGATTCACCGTCTTTTGGATAAGGTTGATTTGCTGCAGCAAGCAAATTGTGTAGTGACGGCTGCAGGCATGGAGGGC
>ENA-ORSS01004119-ORSS01004119.1-human-gut-metagenome-genome-assembly--contig:-NODE-4119-length-11122-cov-3.384025_pt1 | contig 11122 bp, 9 predicted proteins | sample MGYA00241899_ERZ509162 | MGnify/ENA primary metagenome ERZ509162 (study PRJEB26280, sample SAMEA2338641) | human gut metagenome | biome: human gut; feature: human-associated habitat; material: faeces... | reverse complement strand
TTTGTACAAAAGATTTTAGTTTTTGTACAAATTTTCAGAGAAGTCTGCTCTGGAAAATTTTTCCTCTTCAGGAAATTGCGAAGGGTTTGTAAGGACTTCTCTCTTGCTGCCTCAAGATTTCCTGCGGGGATGTTGGCGGACTTTAATTAAATAGACAAAAGATGTTTGCCAATGTTAAACTTTGTTTTGTAAGATGTGGGCACTTTTTCTGTAAAACGAGTGCCGGAAAGGGCCGGATTGACCGGATTTGACAGAATTTAAAATGATTGAAATTGCTTTCTGCATATTACAAAATAAAGACATTTCGCTTGTTTTTGTAACTTGTACACCATTATATAAGGAATTTTTTCCGTAATTCCTCGTTTGGAATTGTTTATTTCCATTCTTTTTTATTTAATTTTGCAGTCAAATTTATAAAACCATTTTTTATAACCCAATATGGCTAATTTAATAAAATTGCGTAAAGGTCTTGACATTAACCTGAAAGGCAAGGCGGCTGCCGAAGTGGTGGCTGTAAAGGAACCGGGATTCTATGCATTGATTCCCGATGATTTTACAGGCGTGACTCCTAAGGTAGTGGTGAAAGAACAGGAATATGTTATGGCCGGAGGACCCTTGTTTATTGACAAGAATCATCCTGAAGTGAAATTTGTTTCGCCCGTAAGTGGCGTAGTAACCAGTGTGGAGCGTGGAGCTCGCCGTAAAGTAATGAGCATTACGGTGGAAGCTGCCGCAGAACAGGACTTCCAGGACTTTGGCAAGAAAGATGTTGCCAAGATGGATGCAGCTGCGGTAAAGGAACTGTTGCTGGAAAGCGGTATGTTCGCTTTTATCAAGCAGCGTCCGTATGATGTTGTTGCCGATCCGACAGTTGCTCCGAGAGCAATCTTCGTGTCAGCATTCGACAGCAATCCGCTTGCTCCTGATTTTGAATTTGCCCTGAAAGGTGAAGAAGCAAATTTCCAGACAGGACTCGATGCTTTGGCAAAAATTGCCAAGACTTACCTGAGTATTAGTGTGAAACAAAGTGCAGCGGCTCTGACACAGGCTAAGAACGTGACTGTGACAGTGTTCGACGGGCCTCATCCTGCAGGCAACGTAGGTGTGCAAATCAACCACATCGCTCCTGTAAATAAAGGTGAAACCGTATGGACTATCGATCCGCAGGCTGTAATCTTTATCGGTCGTCTGTTGAATACCGGACACGTGGATATGACTCGTACGGTAGCTGTAACAGGCTCTGAAGTGAAGAAGGCTGCTTATTGCAAGCTGAAAGTAGGTGCATGTCTGACAAATGTGTTTGCAGGCAATGTAACAACCGGTAAGGAACTGCGTTATATCAGCGGCAATGTCCTGACAGGTAAGCAGATTTCTGCCAACGGATTCCTGGGCGCATTCCATAGCCAGGTAACAGTTATTCCTGAAGGTAGCGACGTACACGAAATGCTGGGATGGATCATGCCTCGTCTTGATCAGTTCAGCACTAGCCATTCTTACTTCAGCTGGCTGATGGGCAAGAAAGAATATACACTCGATGCTCGTGTAAAGGGTGGCGAACGTCACATGATTATGTCAAACGAGTATGATAAGGTGTTGCCGATGGATATCATGCCCGAATATTTGATTAAGGCAATCATAGCCGGAGATATTGACCGCATGGAACAGCTGGGTATCTACGAAGTTGCTCCTGAAGACTTTGCTCTGTGTGAGTTCGTTTGCTCTTCTAAGATGGAACTGCAGCGTATCGTTCGCGAAGGACTGGATATGCTCCGTCGTGAAATGTGCTAATACTAACTAAAAGATTAATAGAATATAAATGAAAGCGCTAAGAAATTATCTAGATAAGATAAAGCCAAACTTTGAAGAGGGCGGCAAATATCATGCTTTTCGTTCTGTGTTCGATGGCTTCGAAACATTCTTGTTTGTTCCGAGTACTACTTCGAAGACAGGTACGCACATCCACGATGCGATTGATAGCAAACGTATCATGTCACTCGTGGTTATCGCATTGATACCGGCACTGTTGTTCGGTATGTACAACGTCGGTTATCAGCATTATGTTCATGCAGGCATCAGCGGTAGCTTTATCGAAATGTTTGCTTACGGTTTCCTGGCTGTTCTGCCGAAAATCATTGTTTCTTATGTAGTAGGTCTGGGAATTGAATTCGTTGTAGCACAGTGGAAGAAGGAAGAAATTCAGGAAGGTTTCCTGGTTTCTGGTATGTTGATTCCGATGATTGTGCCTGTAGACTGTCCGTTGTGGATGCTTGCTGTTGCAACAGCATTCTCTGTAATCTTCGCTAAGGAAGTATTCGGTGGTACAGGTATGAATATCTTTAACCCTGCCTTGATTACTCGTGCATTCTTGTTCTTCGCTTATCCTACCAAAATGTCAGGTGATGCTGTATGGGTATCAGGTGACAGCATCTGCGGTTTGGGCAAGACTGTAGATGGTCTGACTGCTGCAACTCCGCTGGGTGTTGCCAAGGTTGCTGAATGTCCTGCTTTCTCATGGGACATGGTTACTGGTCTGATTCCGGGTTCTATCGGTGAAACCAGTGTAATCGCTATCGCAATCGGTGCCGTTATCTTGTTGTGGAGTGGCGTAGCAAGCTGGAAGACAATGTTGTCTGTATTTGTTGGTGGAGCTGTAATGGGATTGATCTTCAATACAATCGGTCCTGATACTGGCGTGGCTCACATGCCGTGGTACGAACACTTGTGCTTGGGTGGCTTCTGCTTTGGTGCTGTGTTTATGGCAACCGACCCGGTTACTTCTTCACGTACAGAAAACGGTAAGTTTGTATATGGCTTCCTGATTGGTGCCATGGCAATCATTATCCGTGTATTGAATCCGGGTTATCCTGAAGGTATGATGCTGGCTATCCTGCTGATGAATATCTTTGCACCGCTGATTGACTACGTTATAGTTCAGAACAATATTTCTCGTCGTGCGAAACGTGCTATGTCTAACAAATAAAAACCGAATATACAATGAATACTAATAGTAACTCTTATACTATCATTTATGCTTCGGTAATGGTTGTTATCGTAGCATTCTTGCTGGCTTTCGTCAATTCTTCTCTGCGCGATATTCAGGGAAAGAATGTAGAGCTTGATACAAAGAAGCAGATCCTTTCTTCACTGGGAATCAAGGATGTACAGGATGCGGAAGCTGAATTTGCCAAAGTTGTGAAGTCTGATATGGTTGTTGCCGAAGACGGAACACTTACTCCGTATGAAGGTGCTTTTGTTACTGCATACGAAAAAGAATATAAGGAAAACGGTCGTGCTCACTTGTTCGTTTGCGAAATAGACGGTCAGACTAAATATGTCATTCCTGTTTACGGAGCCGGACTTTGGGGAGCTATCTGGGGATATGTTGCACTGAATGAAGATAAGAATACCGTTTATGGAACTTATTTCTCTCATGCATCTGAAACTCCGGGTCTGGGAGCTGAAATCGCTACAGAACACTTCCAGAACGAATTTAAAGATAAGAATGTGTTGGAGAATGGCGCCATCGGTCTGGGTGTTGTAAAGAATGGTAAGGTTGAAAAACCGGAATATCAGGTAGATGGTATTTCAGGTGGTACTATTACTTCTCTTGCTGTAGACAAGATGCTGAAAGACTGTATGGGACAATACACCAAGTTTTTAACTACTAACGAATAATGAGGAGGAGATAATAATATGGGAAGTTTATTTTCAGCTAAAAATAGAGAAGTATTTTCTACTCCGTTGGGTTTGAATAACCCGGTGACCGTACAGGTATTGGGTATCTGTTCTGCACTGGCAGTTACTTCTAAGTTGGAGCCTGCTATCGTAATGGGACTTTCTGTTACCATTATTACTGCTTTCTCCAATGTTGTGATTTCGTTGATCCGTAAGACAATTCCTAACCGTATCCGTATTATCGTACAGCTGGTTGTAGTTGCTGCTCTGGTAACTATCGTAAGTGAATTGTTGAAAGCTTTTGCTTACGATGTAAGTGTACAGTTGTCTGTATACGTTGGTTTGATCATTACCAACTGTATCCTGATGGGACGTCTGGAAGCATTTGCTATGTCTAATGGTCCGTGGGAATCTTGTTTGGATGGTATTGGAAACGGTCTGGGATATGCAAAGATTCTGGTAATGGTTGCATTTATCCGTGAGTTGCTGGGTTCTGGTACATTGCTTGGTTTCAACATCCTGAACTATGATGCAATAAAGAGCGCTGGCTATGTGAACAACGGTTTGATGCTGATGCCTCCTATGGCATTGATCATCGTAGCATGTATTATTTGGTATCAGCGTGCTAAACACAAAGAATTGCAAGATAAAGAATAATAGTTATTCAATGCAGAACTTTTCCCGTCGAAAAGATACTTTTCGTTTCGTGAAGGTTCTCAATTAAAACAAGATTATGGAACATTTTATAAGTTTATTAGTCCGCTCTATCTTTGTGGACAATATGATTTTCGCATTCTTCCTGGGTATGTGTTCATATCTGGCTGTTTCGAAGAATGTGAAGACCGCACTGGGACTGGGTATTGCCGTTACCTTCGTGCTGGTGGTTACACTGCCGGTAAACTACTTGCTCCAGACTAAGGTGCTGGCTGCCGACGGTATTCTGGGTATCGATTTGAGCTTCTTGAGCTTTATCCTCTTTATTGCCGTAATTGCCGCTATCGTACAGCTGGTTGAAATGATCGTAGAACGTTTCAGCCCTTCACTGTATGCTTCACTGGGTATTTTCTTGCCGTTGATCGCTGTAAACTGTGCTATCATGGGTGCTTCATTGTTCATGCAGCAGCGTATTAACCTGACTCCGTCAGACTCTAAGTTCATCGGCGATGTATGGGATTCAATCTCTTATGCATTGGGTTCAGGTCTGGGCTGGTTGCTGGCTATCGTAGGTTTGGCTGCTATCCGTGAAAAAATGGCTTACTCTGATGTTCCCGCTCCGCTGAAAGGTCTGGGCATTACGTTTATCACAGTAGGACTGATGGCTATGGCCTTTATGTGTTTCTCTGGATTGAAATTATAACTAAAGTAAAAAGAATAAAACAATGACGTCTTTAATATTAGCAAGTATCGGAGTCTTCCTTGTGGTGATCATCCTGCTTGTCATTATACTGCTCGTTGCGAAGAGCTATCTTTCTCCTTCGGGCGAGGTTACGATTACGATGAATGGAGAGCAACAACTGAAAACATCTCAGGGTGGTACTCTGCTGGGTACGTTGTCTGCCAACAATGTGTTCCTTTCATCGGCTTGTGGTGGTAAGGGTTCATGCGGACAGTGCCGTTGCCAGGTGCTCGAAGGCGGTGGCGAGATTTTGCCTACCGAAACCGGTTTCTTCTCTCGTAAAGAACAGGCCGATCACTGGCGCCTCGGATGCCAGGTGAAGGTGAAACAGGATATGTCTATCAAGATCGACGAGTCTATCCTGGGTGTGAAAGAGTGGGAGTGCGAGGTGATCTCGAACAAGAACGTGGCTACGTTCATCAAAGAGTTTATCGTGGCTCTGCCTCCGGGCGAACACATGGACTTTGTGCCGGGTTCGTATGCCCAGATCAAGATTCCTACCTTCTCGATGGATTATGATAAGGACATCGACAAGAGCCTGATCGGTGACGAATATCTTCCGGCATGGGAGAAATTCGGTCTGCTCGGCCTGAAGTGCCGCAACGACGAACCGACCATCCGTGCTTATTCTATGGCCAACTATCCGGCTGAGGGTGACCGCATCATGCTGACTGTACGTATCGCTACTCCTCCTTTCAAACCGAAGGATCAGGGACCGGGCTTTATGGATGTGATGCCGGGTATCGCTTCTTCTTACATCTTTACGCTGAAGCCAGGTGACAAGGTGACCATGAGTGGACCTTACGGTGACTTCCACCCGATTCTGGATTCGAAGAACGAAATGATGTGGATCGGTGGTGGTGCAGGTATGGCTCCGTTGCGTGCCCAGATTATGCACTTGACCAAGACGCTGCATATCACTGACCGTACGATGAACTACTTCTACGGTGCCCGTGCACTGAACGAGGTGTTCTATCTGGAAGACTTCCTGCAGATTGAGAAAGACTTCCCGAACTTCAAGTTCCACCTGGCACTCGACCGTCCGGACCCTGCTGCAGACGCAGCCGGTGTGAAGTATACGGCAGGTTTCGTACACAACGTGATTTACGAAACTTATCTGAAGAACCATGAAGCTCCGGAAGACATCGAATACTACATGTGTGGTCCCGGCCCGATGAGTAAAGCTGTCGAGAAGATGCTCGACGATCTCGGTGTTCCGTCTAAGAACTTGATGTTCGATAACTTCGGTGGATAATCCTTCGGAGATCATCATAAAAGAAACTGCTTTCGGGTTGTCCGGAAGCAGTTTTTTTTTATCTTTGTGTCATTATTCAAAAATGTGGAAAAAACAATGAATGGTTTGAAGGATATACTCGAAAGGTTGAAAATAGAACAGCTCAATCCGATGCAGGAAGCGTCTGTTGAGGCATTTGATAAAGGTGGCGAAGATTTGATATTACTTTCGCCCACAGGTTCGGGCAAGACCCTGGCCTTTCTGTTGCCGCTGGTCGGCAGTTTGAAGGCCGACGTGAAAGGAGTGCAGGCCGTGGTGCTGGTGCCATCACGTGAGTTGGCATTGCAGATAGAGCAGGTGTTCAAGGCGATGGGGACGGAATTCAAGGCGATGAGTTGCTATGGCGGACGTCCGGCGATGGAAGAGCACCGTACGATGAAAGGAATGCAGCCGGCGGTTATCATCGGTACGCCCGGCCGTATGAACGACCATCTCTCCAAGCAGAACTTCGATGCAAGCACAGTGAGTCTGTTGGTGATCGATGAATTTGATAAATGCCTGGAGTTTGGTTTTCAGGAAGAGATGGCAACGGTTATCGGACAGTTGCCCGACTTGAAACGGCGTTTTCTGACTTCGGCAACAGATGCGGAAGAGATTCCGCAATTTACAGGACTGAACCGTACGATAAAGCTTGATTTCCTGACAAACGATGTGGAGGAATCACGCTTGCGGTTGATGAAGGTGGTTTCGCCTGCTAAAGATAAGATAGAAACTCTCTATAAGTTGCTTTGTACGTTGGGAAGCAGTTCGAGTATTGTTTTCTGTAACCACAGGGATGCGGTGGACCGTGTGAGTGCCTTACTAACGGAAAAAGGAGTTTCCAATGAACGCTTTCATGGAGGTATGGAGCAACCGGATCGGGAACGGGCACTGTATAAGTTCCGTAATGGCAGCTGTCCGGCGCTGGTGTCTACGGACCTGGCTGCCCGCGGACTTGATATCCCGGAGGTGGAGCATATCATCCATTATCATTTGCCGGTGAACGAAGAAGCCTTTACCCACCGCAATGGCCGTACTGCCCGTTGGGATGCGACGGGTACTTCTTATCTGATACTGAATCCGGAGGAACGCGTGCCGGATTATATACCTTCGGAACTTGAGATCTTCGACTTGCCGGAGAATGCACCCCGTCCGGCTAACCCCCAGTGGGTGACTATTTATATAGGTAAAGGGAAGAAGGACAAATTGAGCAAGATCGACATAGCCGGTTTCCTTTATAAAAAAGGAAATCTGGCACGTGAGGATGTCGGAGCAATCGACGTGAAAGATCATTATGCCTTTGTTGCCGTGCGGCGCCCCAAAATGAAGCAATTGCTGACGCTGATCCGTGGCGAGAAGATCAAAGGGATGAAAACGGTGATCGAGGAGGCGGATTAAACCGGATTTATCGGATAGAGGAGGCAGGGCACTGACACCACAGATTATACCGATTGACACATGACGAGTTCACCATGGGTTGCACAGATTGACACGGAACAGATTCACCACAGATTACACCGATTGGCACGGCACTTTCAACTTTATTGCTGATAAGATCAATCATCAATCTGTGTTAATCTGTGAAATCTGTGGTGAAACAGCTTTCCGGTTTCCGGCTCTTCCCGGCTTTTGTTCTTCTTTCTTATAAATATTCACTTTTTAGTCATTTTCTCTTTCATTTCAGAATAGAGCATCGTGTAATAATATCAGTTTGAACTTTTTCTACCATCTTGGCATGTATAGATAACAAAATGGTGTATAAATCCTGCATAAACCATTAAAAAGTAAGATAAATGCCCTCTAAGATTGTAATTTTACAGGGAAACGTTTGTTGAGAGGAAATAAATTCGTAAATTCGCCATGTCAGTAGACATAAAATAACGAAATTGTATAACCAAAAACACTCATCAAATGAAAAAGCATAATTTCAGTGCAGGCCCTTCCATTCTCCCTCGCGAAGTAATAGAAGAAACAGCGAAAGCCATTCTCGATTTCAACGGTTCAGGTCTTTCTGTGTTGGAAGTCAGCCATCGTGGCAAGGATTTTCAGGCAGTTATGGATGAAGCCGTTGCTTTGTTTAAGGAAATACTTGACGTTGACGTTCAGCTTCCTATTCCAAGAATGACATGGCAGGAGGCAATGGACAGATATGGTTCAGATAAACCTGATACCCGTTTCGGGCTTGAATTATTTGACATCGGAGATATTATTCTTGAATCAAATTTCGATATTGTTAAAAAGACCTTGCAAAACGGCGGTATTGTCCGCGGTATAAGAATACCGGGCGGTGCTAAGTATTCAAGAAAAGATATTGATGATATTACAAAACTTGCAGTATCATTCGGTGCTAAAGCTCTTGCTAACATTATTTACAACGAAGACGGCACTGCTAAATCTCCTGTATTAAAGTTTGTGACTGAAGAACAGGCTAAACAAATTCAGGAAAGAGCCGGAGCACAAGCCGGTGATATTATCTTCTTTGTTGCAGACAAACCGAAGCTTGTTTATGACATTATGGGAAGATTAAGACTTCACTTTGGTAAATCTTTAAATCTCATTGACGAAAGCAAACATAATTTGTTGTGGATTGTTGACTTCCCTATGTTTGAATGGAGTGATGAAGAAAACAGATTTATGGCAATGCACCATCCGTTCACTTCACCTTGTATCGAGGATTTGGACAAACTTAAATCAGGTGATCTGGGTAATGTTAAATCAATTGCCTACGATATTGTTTATAACGGAACAGAACTTGGCGGCGGCAGTGTCAGAATTCACTCATCAGAAGTTCAATCCGCTATATTCAAAGCTCTCGGCTTAACCGAAGAAGAAGCTAAAGAAAAATTCGGATTTATGGTGAATGCGCTTCAATATGGTACACCGCCTCATGCAGGATTGGCAATTGGTTTGGATAGACTTGTTGCTTTACTTGCAAGAACTGATTCTATTCGTGATGTTATTGCATTCCCGAAAAATTCAGGAGCAAAAGACCTTATGAGTGATGCCCCAGGAGAAGCTTCTTTGCAGCAGCTGCGTGAACTTCATTTAAAAAGCACTGTTCAACAGCATAAGTAAGTAATAAATTATTCCTAAAAAAGTTCCCTTAACCGAGGGAACTTTTTTTATTTGATATATAATAAGATTATGCAAATCTTCACTGAGTTAAATAAAAATCCGAATTTATCCCTTGCCCTAGGTTACTTTGACGGTGTGCATCTCGGGCATCAAAAAGTTATAGGCAGCGCTGTTAACTATGCGCGCAAAAACGGAAATAAGTCTGCTGTTATTACATTTAAAGACCATCCTTGCTGTTTCTTCTATGGCGTATGCCCGAAATACATTTTAACAAGGGAAGACAGGCTTAAACATTTGGAAGCTCTTGGTGTTGACTATGTTTACATACTTGATTTTGACACAAGGCTCTGTATGCTTTCTGCGGAAGAATATTTGAAGAATATTCTGATAGACAACTTTTCTCCAAAATCTATATCAACCGGTTTTAATCATTATTTTGGCGCGAGAAAATCCGGCGGAGTTGATTTGCTAACAGAAAAACAAAGCGTTTACGGATATAAATATTTTGAAATTCCTCCTCAGAAGTTTTTTAAAGATACAATCAGCAGCACAGAGATAAGAAAACTTTTGTCATGCGGTAATATCCAAAATGCCAACGAAATGCTTGGATATAATTTTGCTATTTCAGGTCAGGTTATAAAAGGTCAGCAGCTTGGTCGTAAAATAGGATTTCGTACTGCAAATCTCTTATACCCTCCTGAACTTATTGATTTACCATTCGGTGTATATTCTGTTATTGTCACATATGAAGGGAAAAAGTATAAGGGAATTACTAATTTTGGTATCAGACCAACTGTTTCTAATACTAAGCAGTGTTCTCTTGAAACCCATATCCTTGATTTTGACAAGGATATTTACGGGCAGCAAATTACTGTTGAGTTCTTAAAAATGGTTAGGTCTGAAAAGAAATTCGCGTCGGTTCACGATTTGAAAGAACAAATCGCCAGAGATATTAGTATGATTTAGAATATAAACGGATAATCATCCTTAAACTCCCAGCCGTCAAACATCAACAAAAGTGTGCAACCGTGTCTATAATACGCATCATTGTTATTACTTTTGATTTGCTTGCAGGCTATAAATGAAGTTTCTCCATCGTTTGGAACATTTATTCCTCTCAAAATATCCTCTCTGTCGCTTATATTTGCATCTCCGCCAAAAGGTATAAAACCTTTGTTAGGACTTAATACAAAGAAAAACTTATCACTGCCATGTATATTTGGAGCGTCTTTACCATTTGCGTCCAGTGTTACATATAATATATTAGTTTCAAGTGCTATTCCTCTTGAACCGGCTGAAACAAAGGCTGCAGAAACACCATTAGGTAAAATATAAGTTTTACCTACAATACTTACAGTTGCACCACATTTTTCTACAACATCATCTCCTAAACCATCACCGCAGAAAATAGCGTTGTTTAAATAAGGAAGGATATACTTATTCAAAAAAAGTTCGGTATTTTTTATACCGTTAGAACTCAAATTACTATTCCAATATTTAGCTTCCCCGTTTTCTGCCTCCGATAATTTTATAGCATTTGAAATTATTGAATAAGCCTGTTTTACCCGTGTTGCAATAACTTTCTTCTTGTATTTAGCCACTAACGTTGGCAAAGTCATGGCTGCAACAACTCCAATAATGCCAAGAGTAATTAAAACCTCAGCAAGAGTAAAACCTGGTTTATGGACGTATTTGCCCCCCCC
>ENA-ORSS01004114-ORSS01004114.1-human-gut-metagenome-genome-assembly--contig:-NODE-4114-length-11136-cov-3.178143_pt1 | contig 11136 bp, 9 predicted proteins | sample MGYA00241899_ERZ509162 | MGnify/ENA primary metagenome ERZ509162 (study PRJEB26280, sample SAMEA2338641) | human gut metagenome | biome: human gut; feature: human-associated habitat; material: faeces... | reverse complement strand
TCTCGGGTGGAAAACGGCACAGGAATGCTTTGCCGAAGAACTCCGTAACTCCGCCTAGGATCTTGCACTTGGAGTGAAAATTCACCATGTAACGCAGATCCACATTCATGGACAGGCGTCTTTTCTGATTCCTTTATAATGGACACCTGCATTGCTCGGTAGTGTAAAGAATCTTTCGCACTTTTTAAAAATACAAATGGCTCGACAATCGATTAAAGTTTTTGTGCTTAACGAACTTCCGACTGGAGTGAACTATACTCCTTGTCAAGGACATTTTAATTTGCACACACACCAATATTTGGACAGGAGAGTAAAAACGAATCCATGAAAATGGACAACAAAATTTACACGTATGAATGGGGTTCTGTCCGATTGGTTCCGCTGACTTTCTTCAATCAAGACTGAGTCCATTGTCCCCACCAGTGGCTTTTCATTGGGGAGGATGCAGATCGCGCCGGAACGGCGCTTTGATTTCCTTGTTGAGCCTTTCTATAGATTGGATGTCATGCAGATCTGCCTGAACCCTGCTTGAAGGGCCATCTCAGTCAGCTGGACATTGGCAGGTCTCAATTCTCCCATGACTTTGGCTCCTGGATTTCTCTGTCAGTGTGGGGTTTGCATCTTGTTCCAGAGTTTTTTCAACTCAGACCGGCACGGACCTCTCCTAGATGCTGTGAGTTTTTCCGCCAGATTGAACGTAGTAGCCATAAAGGGAGCCCAAGATGACAGGTATCCTATTGACGGTTGTGAGGCACTGCTTTTCCTGCAGGGAAAGAGTAAATTTTTTGTATCGGGGAAATGGGGTTGCTTCGCTGCATTTTAATAAAATTATTTGACATTATGAACGTTTGTAATATTTTGTGGCCATCCCCAATCAGCATCCTGCCCCGCTTTTTGCCGCTGGTCGTTTACGGGGTATGAAAAGGAGGGCGAGGCTTGACGTGTACGATGCCGCTGGTTCGGAGCGTTGAGGCCTCTTTTCTTTTGATCTTGTAACAGATATCTGCGATCGGCGGCGCGGAGCCCTGTACACTCCCGTAGCTCTCTCTGTGTCCTATGCCGGTAGTGGACACGGCGTTTCTTCGGACAGTCCTGGAGTTTCTGAACGACAGGTTGGAGTTGCAATGGAGAGAAATTTGGGGAGCGGAACGGGGGGAGTGCCTGGAGTCGACTCTAGGTCCTTCCCTGACTGCGGCTGTTGCTCAAACGATGCTCGGTCCTAGATCCGGTCGGCGGTGACAGTGCGGACACCTTCCCGGCGGGTGCTGAAACTGCCGCATGTTGCGCAGGGGCAGGATATGGGTCTGGCGTTCCTGGGCGCTTTGTTTTCTCGAAGGGGCGCACAGAAGCTTCCACGCGGATGGAGCCGTTCTGATGAGCCTCCGTGAAGTTTTTTTCGAAGTTCCCCGGAGAGGACGCTGCTGCGTCGTCAGATTTGCTTTTTTCACACAATGCTGACAGCTGCCAATCCGCTATTGATCCGGCTGGTTGCCCCTGGCTGGCTCAGGCAATGGCAGGGACATTAAAACTCTGGAGTGGGATCAGATCCCACAGAAAGGAAGGTGACAATCATGCCATCATACAGCAACGAACTCCGCGACGCCGTGCTGCGCCGCGTGCTTCCTCCACAGCATGACTCCATCAGCAAGGTGGCAGCAGAGGAAGGTATCTCTGGACAGACAATCCGCAACTGGATCAGTAAGGCCAGGGAGGCCGTCAGCACTGCCGCGGACGTTAGCACGCAGTCCGAAAAGTGGAGCTCTCAGGACAAGTATCGTCGTTGAAACAGCCGGTATGACCGACACGGAGCTCGCGGAGTATGCCGGTAAGAAAGGGCTCTGCGCCGATGAGATCAGTGCCTGGCGGAAAGTCTGCATGAACGCCAACGGTGGCTCCGCCAGTGAGACTGCCCGTCTGCAGCGCGAAAACAGGGAACTTGAACGCAAACTGCGCAGTACGGAAAGAGAGCTTGCCCGCAAGGAGAAAGTGCTCGCTGAAGTGGCGGCACTCCTGGTGCTGGGAAAAAAAGCCGGCGCAGTCTGGGGGGACCAGGAGGCCGAATGATCAGCGCCTCGGACTGCGAAGAACCTTTTCAGCTGATTAACGGAACCGTGCCGTTGAAGCGGGACACGTCTGGGCAGGCTCTTCAACCGGATGCGGGGATCGGACATGTTCCCGAAGGGGGAAAGTCTGCCGGGAGTATGCCCTGGTAGTTCTATGTTCGGAACACGTCTGTATTTTTCAGTGGGGCCGCCCCAGTGATAGGGGGTTACTCCTGAAAAAATAATAAAATCAATATGTTGAAGGCTTCCCGTGAGTCATGTAAAATATTGCTCCGAAGAAGTCTCTGAATCCTGAGAGGTGGGAGGCCCACAGAGCCTATCTGACGGGATCCCGGCAAATGGCGATTTGCCGCAGAACCTGCCGTTTTTTGCCTTTCCTGGCACCCGGCCGCATAGCGGGTGCCAGAGGGCCTTCCTCTTCTCCCTGTCCGGTTAGCTGTTTTCGGATTTTTTGTCATACTTTCGTAACAATTTTATTCCACTATACGCCGCGATAATGGCAGCCGGACTGCTCTGGGAAGCAGTTCAGCCCAAAGCCACAGAAGATCTGACGCAGCTTTCAGTGCGCCCGCGCCGGGTTAACACATCACAAAGCCAGGAGGCTGGTATGAAGGAAGGGGAAGAAGCTAAAGCATGCGCGGCGGAGATCCAAAAAAGCGAAGCAGGGGACACGGCAGGGCTTGAAAGCTGCACCTCTGAACAGATTCAGGATATTGACTGCCCGTCGCTGTTCCTCAACCGTGAGCTCAACTGGCTGGAATTCAACGGACGGGTGCTGGAGTGCGCCCTTGACGACGAGGCTCCGCTCCTGGAGCAGCTGAAGTTCCTGACTATTTTCTACACGAACCTGGATGAGTTTTTCATGGTCCGTGTGGCCAATGTGTTCCGCCTCTACCGCAGCGGCAGCCAGCCCACGGGCGACGACAAGATGAGCGCGGCCAGGCAGCTCGCCGAAATCCGGCGCAGAGTCATGCACATGACTTCCATAGCTCAGGAGCACTGGCGCAAAAAGCTCAGCGGCAAACTGCGCGACAAGGGTATCTCCATTGTCCATTTCAATGAGCTGAGCGAGAAGCAGCGCCGTTTCCTGTCCACGTATTTCAACAACGAAATTTATCCGACGCTGACCCCTCAAGCCATCGATCCCACGCATCCGTTCCCGACCATTTCGAACGTCAGCCTGAACTTCATCATCCAGCTCCGCGATGAGAAAGGTGAAGTGAAGTTCGCACGCCTGCGCTGCCCCGGCAATGTCCCGCGTATCATTTTCGTGCCTAAATCACAGGAAAAAAGCTGCGATCTTCTTGGCCTGTCCTCGAGCACAAAGGACTCAGATATTCTGCTTGTGGAAGAGCTGGTGCAGGAATATCTGCCGTCTCTGTTCCCGGGGTACACCATCGAGAACGTGGGACTCTTCCGCATTACCCGCAATACGGACCTGGAAATTGAAGAGGATGAAGCCGATGATCTGCTCGAAGCCGTGAAGGATCTCGTGGATCAGCGCCGTTTCGGCGACGTGATTCGCCTCGAGACGGCCCACGGCATGCCTGCCGAGCTTTCCGAATTCCTGATGAAAAAGCTCCATCTGCGTCCTTTCCAGGTATACCGCGTGAAGGGCCCGCTGGCGTTTTCCGCTCTGATGGCCCTGTACAGCGTGGATCGTCCCGCTCTCAAGACGCCGCCGCATCCCGGCCGCATTCCGTCCGTGTTCGCGGAAGACGGCAACGCCATTTTCGAGCGTATCCGTCACGGCGATCTTTTCGTGCATCATCCGTATGACAGCTTCAAACCTGTACTCGACTTTGTTCACAACGCTGCCGTCGATCCCCGCGTCATCGCCATCAAGCAGACGCTTTACCGCTGCGGCAACAACTCGCCCATCGTGCAGTCCCTTATCGAAGCCCGCCGGCGCGGCAAGCAGGTGACCGCAGTGGTCGAACTCAAGGCCCGTTTTGATGAGGAGCGGAACATCACGTGGGCCGAGGAACTTGAGAAGGCTGGCGTGAACGTGGTCTACGGCATTGTGGGCATGAAAATTCACGCCAAGCTGTGTCTCGTGGTGCGCAGGGAAGAGCAGGGCGTTGTGCGCTACGCCCATGTGGGCACGGGCAACTACAATGCCTCCACGGCCAAGATCTATACGGACATGGGTATTTTCACGGCCAATCAGGACGTGTGCCAGGACATCACGGATCTCTTCAATGTCATGACCGGGTACGCCGTGCGCAAGGAATACCGTTCGCTGCTTGTTTCTCCCGTGAGCATGCGCCACGGACTCATCAGCCACATCCAGAAGGAAGTGGAACTGCACAAAAAACAGGGCGGCGGCGAGATCATCCTGAAGTGCAACCAGCTTGTGGACAAGAAAATCATCAAGGAACTGTACCGTGCTTCCATGGCGGGCGTGCGCGTCCGGCTCATCATCCGCGGCATCTGCTGCCTGCGTCCCGGTGTGCCGGGCATCAGCGACAACATTACGGTTACCTCCATCGTGGGCCGTTTTCTTGAGCACGCCAGGGTGTACTGGTTCAGGAATGGCGGTGACGGCATCATGTATATCGGCAGCGCAGACATTATGCCCAGGAATCTGGACAGACGCATTGAGGTGCTGATCCCGGTCAGCAATGGCGAGATACGCAGGCATATCAGGGAATACGTCCTCGACCGTCAGCTCAGGGACAACATGCAGAGCTGGCATATGTGTCCGGACGGAACCTACAAAAGCGTGCACCTGAAGGACGGCGAGGAGCCTGTTAACGCCCAGGAAATGCTTCTGGATGACGAGCCCTTCATCCCCGCACCGGAAAGGTAAAACGGCACACGCGAACGAACAAAATGCACGCCGCGCAGGAAAAGCTTCAGGCTCTTCCGCGCGGCTTTTCTGCAGAAACATCAGGGAAGGCGGCAGCACAGAGAATGGATAACGCAGTTATCTCCGGACAGATAGGAAGGCGGATTGTCAGTTTCATAGACCTTGGTACAAACTCGCTGCGCATGCTTGTGGCGCGCGTAAACGACTCTGGCGTCGTGCGCGTCCTGAACGAGGCCAAGCACATGGTCAGGCTCGGTGAGGGAGAGTTCGGCAGGCATCTTCTCCAGCCGGAACCCATGGCGAGAACCATGGAAATGCTCCATGTCTTTGCCGACATGTGTCAGGCCTACGGCGTGGATGAGATTGTCGCCGTGGCGACATCGGCTGTGAGAGACGCGGAGAACGGAGAGGAATTCCTGAACCGGGTCCGGGAAGAGACCGGCCTCAATATCCGCATTATATCCGGACACGAGGAAGCGCGGCTCATCTGGCGCGGCGTGAGCAGCGGGCTTGAGAAGAGCGACGAGCTCAGGCTCTTCGTGGATATCGGCGGCGGTTCGACCGAAGTCATCGCGGGCACGACCCGGGAATGCTACAGTCTCGATTCCATGAAACTCGGCTGCGTGCGGCTTGCCTCCTGGCTGAAGGACGGAACACAGAAGATTTCCGAAAAGGAATTTCTGAATCTGCAGATGCGCATCCGTGATGTGGGCGTGCATGTGTTCCGCCGCCTCGCAGACATGCGCGTGGCGAAGATCGTGGCAAGCTCCGGCACAGCGCAGAACCTGGCCGAGATAGCCGCGAATCTGGCTGGTGTCGATGGCAGCGGCAGGTACTCGGATACGCCGCAGCTTCTGACGTACAGGGGGCTTGTGCGCGCCGTGAAGGAACTGTGTTCACGCAATCAGGCGGAACGCGCGCTCCTGCCCGGCATCAACCCGAAACGCGCGGCTGTCATTGTTCCGGGCGCGGCCATTCTCCAGACTATCATGGAGGAAATGGACTGCGATACCTGTGAAATCAGCAACCGGGGCCTGCGCGACGGTCTGCTCGTGGAATACTTGGAACACACCGTGCCGAACGCCCTGCAGTCGGATCTTTCCATCCGCGACCAGAGTGTGTTCAGGCTGGCCCGGGCCTGCCGTTTTGAGGAGGAGCATTCCCTGCATGTGGCGGATCTGGCCCTGTCCCTTTTTGACAGCGCGCTGGAACTCGGGCTGCACGATGAGCCGGACACGGCGAGGGCGCTCCTGCGTTACGCGTCGATCCTGCATGACATCGGCATCTTCATCGCCTTCAGCCGGCATCACGCGCACAGCCACTATCTCATCCGCAATACGGAACTGCTCGGCTTCACGGAGCACGATATCGAGGTCATCGCCGCGACGGCGTTCTTCCACCGTTTCAAGCCTTTCAAGAAATACACGGAGTACACGGAGCTCGACGGCGAGACGCGCAACGAGGTGCGTACGCTTTCGCTCATGCTGGCCGTGGCCGAGGCGCTCGATCGCAGCCACAGGAATATCGTGAAGACGGCCTGCTTCGGAAAGGACCGCAGGGGATACTTCATCAGGGCCGTGTGCACGGCACCGGCGCCGCTGGAAGCGGCCAGGCTGGCGCGCTGCGGCAAGCGTCTTGAAAAGTACTGCGGTGCTCCGGTCCGCTTCATTCCAGAAATCGAAGGACAGAAGGCGGACGGGGAAAAGTAGTTTTTCTGTACTGCCTGAAACAGAAGGGGGGGCTGATCTGCGATCAGCCCCCCCCTTGTATTATGCTTTTTCCGGCGCCTACATGCCGAGGTATGCCTTGCGCACTTTCTCGCTCGAGAGCAGTTCCTGGGCCTTTCCTTCCATGACGACCACGCCGTTTTCCATGACGTAGCCGCGGTTGGCGATGTGCAGGGCCTGATTTGCGTTCTGTTCAACGAGGAAGACGGTGGTGCCGTCCTCGTTGACTTTCTGGATGATTTTGAAGATCTGCTGGATGATAATGGGCGCGAGGCCGAGGGACGGCTCGTCCAGAAGGAGCAGACTGGGCCTTGCCATGAGAGCGCGGCCCAGGGCCAGCATCTGCTGTTCGCCGCCGGAGAGCGTGCCGCCGGTCTGGCTGACGCGTTCGCGCAGGATGGGGAAGAGCTGGAAGACGTATTCCATGTCGTCCGCTATGCCTTTCTTGTCCGTGCGCAGGAAGGCGCCGAGGTCGAGGTTTTCCCGGACCGTGAGTTCGGGGAAAATGAGGCGGCCTTCGGGGACCTGGGAAATGCCCCGTTTGACGATTTCCGGAGCCGGCAGATGCTGGATGGGCTTTCCGTCGAAGAGGATTTCGCCGCTGCGGGGATGAATGACGCCGCAGATGGACATGAGGGTGGTGGACTTGCCGGCGCCGTTGGCCCCGATGAGCGTGACGATTTCGCCGTCCTCGACTTTGAGGGAGACGTCCCTCAGAGCCTGGATCTTGCCGTAGAAGGTGTTGATACGATTAAGCTCAAGCATCGTGGCTTTCTCCAAGATAGGCCTTGATCACGTCGGGGTTGCTGCGGATTTCTTCCGGCGTGCCGCTCGCGATGGGCGAACCGTATTCCATGACGTAGATGGTGTCGGAGAGGGACATGACCATGCTCATGTCGTGCTCGATGAGCAGAACGGAGAGATCGTAGCTGTCGCGCAGGGAACGGATGAGCGCCTTGAGCTCGTTGGTTTCCTGCGGGTTCATGCCAGCCGCGGGCTCGTCCAGAAGAAGCAGGATGGGCTCCGTAGCCAGGGCGCGCGCTATTTCGAGGCGGCGCTGGGCGCCGTAGGGCAGGTTGCGCGCCGTCTCATTCCAGAAGGTCTCAAGGCCCACGGTCTTCAGGAGATCATAACTCTTGTCGATCGTGTCCTGCTCCTCGCGGACCGTGCGGGGATCGCGCAGGAGGGCGGAAAGAATACCGGCGTGCGTGCGGCAGTGGCGGCCGATCATGACGTTTTCGAGAACCGTCATCTCGCTGAAGAGGCGGATGTTCTGGAAGGTCCTGGCCATGCCGAGAGCCGTGATGGCGTGCGTCTTCATGCCGTTTAAGAGGTGCTGCTTCCCGTCCCTGGTGGTCAGGTACATGGTTCCGCCGGTAGGTTTGTAGATGCCGGTGACGCAGTTGAAGAAGGTTGTTTTTCCGGCTCCGTTGGGGCCTATGAGGGCGACGATTTCCTTTTCGTGAACCGTCAGATCAAGTTCGTTCAGGGCCCGCAGGCCGCCGAAGTCCTGCGTGAGGCCCGCGACTTCGAGGACAGGTTTCATGCCCTTTCCTCCTTGTTATGAAGAGCGCTGATGCGGTAATGCCGCTTCTCTCCCGTGATGATGCCCTGCGGCCGGAACAGCATCATGACGACCATGGTGGCGCCGAAGAGCAGCATGCGGTAGTCGGAGAAGGCCCTGAGGTATTCGGGAACGAGAATAAGGATGAGCGCGCCGATGGTGACGCCCAGGATGGAGCCCATGCCGCCGAGAACGACCATGGCGAGAATCATGCAGCTGTCCATGAAGGTGAACGAGGCGGGGTTGATGAACTGGGTCTTGGCGGCGAAGAGGACGCCGGCGAAGCCGGCCCACGCGGAGCTCAGGGCGAAGGCCGTGAGCTTGACCTGGGTCAGGTTGATGCCCATGGCCTCGGAGGCGATTTCATCCTCGCGCATGGCCTGCAGCGCCATGCCCACGCGGGAGTTCTTCAGGCGGGTGATGACGATGATGGTGATGGCCACGGCAATGAGCGAGAGGTAGTAGAGATACGTGGTCTTCTGGGTGAGATCCATCTCGATGCCGAAGAATTCGGGACGGGGGATGCCGCTGATACCACGGCTGCCGCCCGTGACACTGGTCCAGTTGAGCAGGACGAGACGGACGATTTCACCGAAGCCCAGAGTGACGATAGCCAGGTAGTCGCCGCGCAGGCGCAGGACGGGCAGGCCGAGACCGAGGCCGCAGATAGTGGTGAGAATACCGGCGATGGGCAGGCATATCCAGAATCCGAGGCCGAAATAGAGGTGCAGCAGACCGTAAGTATAGGCGCCGATGCCGTAGAAGGCGGCGTAGCCGAGAACGAGCTGGCCCGCGAAGCCGACGATGACATTAAGGCCGAGGGCGAGCATGACGTAAATGAGGCCGGAGATCATGATGGAGACCTGGTACCCTGTGCCGAGAACAGGCAGGAAGGGCATGCAGATCATGAAGGCGGCTATAAGGACGAGGCTCGTGCGGCGGAAGGCGGTGTTATGGAAGATCCGGGCGAAGGATTCTGTCGTGTGTTTCGGGAGGCTGAAGATTTTTTCGCCGAGGGCCTTGCGGTCGTAGTACCAGTGCCAGAGCAGGGCAGCGAAGAAGACGCCGATGGAGAGGCCCACGAGGCGCTGCCAGCGGAAGGTGACGGAGTGGTCCGGGTTGATGTGGATGCCCATGATGGGAGCGCAGAGAACCACGAACCAGAGAGAGGTGAGCAGGGCTTTGAGTAAACGGTTCATCATACGCCCCCTAGACCTTCTGAACCTGCTTCTTGCCGAGGAGGCCGTCAGGACGGAAAATCAGGATGAGAATGAGCAGGCAGAAAGAAAGCACGTCCTCGTAGTTGCCGGCGATATAGCCTGTGGTGAAGGATTCGGCGAGACCGAGAACCAGACCGCCGAGCACGGCGCCGGGAACGGAACCGATGCCGCCGAGCACGGCCGCGGTGAAGGCCTTCATGCCGGCCAGGAAGCCGATGAAGAAGTTGATCTGTCCCATGTGCGAGGCGATGAGCACGCCGCCGATGGCGGCCAGGGCGGAACCGACAATGAAGGTCACGGAAATGAGATGGTCGGTATTGATGCCGAGGAGCATGGCCATCTTGCGGTTCTGGGCCGTGGCGCGCATGGCCTTGCCCATGCGGGTGTAGCGAATCCAGAACATGAGGGCGAGCATGGTAATGAAGCTCACTACGAGGATGAGGAAGTCACTGGGCCCCATGACATCGCCGAAGTAAGAGAGAAAATCCATATCGGGAAGGAGGTCCGGGAAGGCAACAAAGTCGGAGGTCTGGGCCAGGAGGACGTAGTTCTGGAGGAACGTGGACATACCGATGGCCGAGATGAGCGGCGACAGGCGGGAAGCGTTGCGCAGGGGCTTGTAGGCCACCTTTTCCAGCGTGTAGCCGTAGGCCGACGTCCAGATGATGGAGCCGAGGGCGGCGACGAGTAGGATGCCGCCGGCTGGGAAGCCGATGTATCCGAGGACGCCGGAGAAGAGGAGGGCCGTGAAGGCGCCAATCATGTAGATTTCGCCGTGGGCGAAGTTCAGGAGCCCGATGATGCCGTACACGAGCGTGTAGCCGAGGGCTATGAGCGCGTAGATGCTGCCGCGGGTGAGCCCCCCGAAGAAGAGCTCAATAAAATATTGAAAGTCGAAGTCCATATCCTGCTGCAACCTTCGGGAAGAAAGGAAATTTGAGTGAAAAAGGGGCGGGAAGTTCTGCCTCTTCCCGCCCGCCGTTTTACTTAAGGGTTACGCTGTAGGGGGTTTCAACGAATTTTCCGCCCTTGATGACGTAGACGGAAAGGGCCATGCCTGCAGCATCGCCGTTTTCGTTGAAGGTGATCTTGCCGAGCGGGGTATCCACGGGCACGGTATGCAGGACCTTGATGATCTTGTCGGTGTCGGTGGAACCGGCCTTCTCGATGCCGTTGATGAGGGCCAGCATGGCCGCGTAGGCATTGTAGTAGAAGGAACCGGGTTCGGTGCCGAACATCTTCACGTGCGCGTCGTGGGCTTCCTTGTAGATGGGCAGGTTACTGGTATCTTTGGGATAAGAGCAGTAGGTGCCCTCAGCCGCTTCTCCGGCCATCTTGATAAACGCTTCGTCCTTGAGGCCGTCAGGACCGACCACAGGAGTCTGCACGCGGTCGCGGCGCAGCTGCTGGAGCAGCTTGGAAGCGGTGGGCTGATAGCCGCCGAACACGATAACATCGGCCTTGGAGCGCTTGATCTTGCGGACGATGGCGCTGAAATCCACGGCGTCGGGGGTGATGGCTTCGAAAAGAGCGGTTTTGACGCCGTTCTTCTCGAGCAGGGTGCGGTTGCCGTCGGCGAATCCTTTGCCGTAGTCGCCGTTATCGTGGATGTAGGCGACGCTCTTGGCCTTGAGTTCCTTGAGGATGAACTCGCTGGTCAGACGGGCCTGGTCATCGTCTTTGGCGATGGTGCGGAAAAACATGGGATTCACGCCGGGGGCGGTGAGTCCGGGCGGAGTCGAAGAAGGAG
>ENA-ORSS01004101-ORSS01004101.1-human-gut-metagenome-genome-assembly--contig:-NODE-4101-length-11179-cov-5.449748_pt1 | contig 11179 bp, 10 predicted proteins | sample MGYA00241899_ERZ509162 | MGnify/ENA primary metagenome ERZ509162 (study PRJEB26280, sample SAMEA2338641) | human gut metagenome | biome: human gut; feature: human-associated habitat; material: faeces... | reverse complement strand
CCCGCTCGACGTGCTCGTGCTCTGCTCGGAGGTGCTCGACCCGCTCACGCTCGTGCGGTGCTACCCGATCGGGTACATCTCCATGCTCGACTGCGGAAAGAACGACGAGAAGATCATCGCCATCCCCTTCTCCGACCCGAGCTACAACAAGTACCGCGATATCATGGACCTGCCCGACCACACGTTTGACGAGATGGCGCACTTTTTCACCGTCTACAAATCCCTCGAGGGAAAGAATACGGCGGTCAACAAAATCTGCGACGCCGACGAGGCAAAACAAAAAATTGCCGATTACCTCGAATTTTACGAGAAAGTTCACAAACAGGCTTGAAGTGTTTTGTTTTTGAATTTATATGTCTTCCTTGGAAAGTCCCCGTATCGCCTGTATCGGCGGTGCGGGGATTTTTCCGTTTGACAAAAAATGAAAAACCGTTTACAATTTTCCCGCGGGAGAGTATAATAAAGGCGATGAAAACTGCGGTTGTCGGCGGCGGCGCGTCCGGTATGGTTTTTGCAATAGAATGCGCGAGAAGAGGCGGCGAGGTCACCTTGTACGAAAGACACGGCCGCGTGGGAAAAAAGCTGTGCGCGACAGGAGGCGGCAGATGCAATCTTTTGAACGCGGAGCTTTCCTTTTCCGTCTACAACGACGCGCGTTTCGCGGAAAAAATTTTCACGCTTGTGCCCAAAAGCCGCATCGAAAGCTTTCTCAAAAGCACGGGCTTGTTTCTTACCGAGCCTGACGAGAGAGGGAGGATTTATCCCGTAACGGAAACGGCGTCCACGGTGGTGGACTGCCTGCGCTTCGCTCTTTTGCGCGAGGGTGTGAAAAGCCGCTTCGCCGCCGTAGAAAGAATAGAAAAAACAAGAGGGAAATTTACCGTCGTTTGCTCTGACGGCGACGGCGGGGAGTTCGACAAGGTCGTTTTAGCCTGCGGAAGCGGTTCTCAGACCGAAAACCCCCGTCTCGACAGATTTGTCGACGGCAAATATCTGACGCGCACGGAGCCTTCTCTGACGCCTCTGAAAGTGGACAATCCGTTGAAGGGCATAGGAGGAGTCCGCGTCAAGGCAAGGGGGACGTTGCTGTCGGGAAGCAGGCGGCTTGGCGTGCAGGAGGGAGAAATTCAGTTCAGGGATTTCGGTTTAAGCGGCATTATGATGTTCGATTTGTCCGCGTTGATAGCGCGCGAACGCGTTGCGGGCATTTCCGAAAAGTATGATTTGGAAGTGGATTTTCTGCCGTTTTTGGATTTTTGCCGCCTTAACGAGGAATTGGAATACCGTCTAAGCTGCGGCGCAGGCAGGGACGGAGTTTTCCGCGGACTTTTGCAAAGCAAGCTTGCCGACCAAATAGCGCGCCGCGCGCGCTGTTTCACCGCCGCGGAGCTTGCCCGCTCCGCAAAAAAACATATTTTTTCTAATGCCGTCACCATGTCTTACGAGATGTCTCAGGTCACGTGCGGCGGCGTAGACGTAAATTGTCTCGACGAGGGACTTGCGCTTCCCGACGGGACGGTTGTTGTGGGCGAGGCTCTCAACATGGACGGGTTGTGCGGCGGCTACAATCTGGCTTTTGCCTTTGCGTCGGCGCTTGCGGCTGCCGACAGGATTTGAAAATATTTCTCACAGAGGTATACATAAATGAAAATGGACGCGATTATCAAGCCGGCGCCTCAAAAGGGTCTGGAGCTGGTTCGCAAGGACGTGCCTGTGCTGAGCGACGGCGACGCTCTTGTGAAGATTCACAAAACCGCGATTTGCGGCACGGACGTGCATATTTACAATTGGGACGAGTGGTCGCAGAACACAATCAAACCGCCCATGACAATCGGGCACGAATTTGTGGGAGAGATTGTGGAAATGAAGGGGGCGCACAACAAGGCTTTCAAGGTCGGCGATTTGGTCAGCGCCGAAGGGCACGTCGTATGCGGCTCCTGCCGCAACTGCCGCGCCGGACGCAGACATCTTTGTCCCAACACAATGGGCATAGGCGTCAACCGCGACGGAATTTTTGCCGAATATGCGTCAATTCCTATAAGCAACCTGTGGCTTTGCGACAAATCAATCGACGAAAGAATGTACGCAATCTTCGACCCTTACGGCAACGCCACTCATACCGCGCTGTCCTATGACCTCGTAGGCGAGGACGTGCTGATAACGGGCGCCGGCCCTATCGGAATCATGGCGGCGGCAATCTGCAAGCACGTCGGAGCAAAGAACGTCGTTTTGACCGACATTTCCGATTACAGACTCGAACTTGCGAAAAAGGTCGTGCCGGGAGTGGTGACGGTCAACACCAAAACCGTCGATTTGAAGCAGGTGCAGCGCGAGCTGGACATGACGGAGGGCTTTGACGTAGGCTATGAAATGAGCGGAAGCGGCATTGCTTTCAATCAGATGCTGGACAATATGATTACGGGCGGCAAAATCGCTCTGCTTGGTCTTTTGTCGAACTCCGTTCAGATAGATTGGAACAAGGTTATTTTCGGCAGTATGCAAATCAAGGGCATTTACGGCAGGGAAATGTTTGAAACCTGGCACAAAATGACCGCCATGCTCAAAAGCGGACTTGATATTTCGAGGATAATAACGGACGAATTCGATTATCACGATTTTGAAAAGGGCTTTGAAAAGATGAACGGCGGCAAAAGCGGCAAGATTATACTGAATTGGGCTTAAAAGGGGAAACAAAAATGATTGACAGACAAAGATATCAAAAAATTCTGGACGAAATAAAAGATGCGGGACTGTGGAAGGAGGAGCGCGTAATTACGACGCAGCAAAGCGCGTTAATCGACACCACCAAGGCTAAGGGAGTGCTCAATTTCTGCGCCAACAATTACCTCGGGCTTGCAAACAACCCCGAGCTGATGAAAGCGGCGCGCGACTCTTACGCGAAATACGGCTACGGTATGTCAAGCGTGCGTTTTATCTGCGGCACGCAGACTGTGCACAAGGAGCTGGAGCACGCGTTGTCCGAATTTCTCGGCACGGAGGACACAATCCTTTACAGCAGCTGTTTCGACGCAAACGGCGGTCTGTTTGAAACCATAACGACGGAAAAAGACGCGATTATTTCCGACGCGCTTAACCATGCAAGCATCATCGACGGAGTGCGTCTTGCCAAGGCGAAGAAATACCGTTACGCCAACAACGACATGGCAGACCTTGAAGCGCAGCTTAAAAAAGCCGACGCGGAAGGCGCGGAGCAGAAAGTCATCGTCACCGACGGCGTGTTTTCCATGGACGGCATAATTGCCGACTTGCAGGGAATCTGCTCTCTTGCGGAAAAATACAATGCCATTGTAGTTGTAGACGACAGCCACGCTACCGGATTTGTGGGCGCAAAGGGACGCGGCACGCACGAATATTGCGGCGTCGAGGGACGCGTTGACATAATCACGGGCACGTTCGGAAAGGCTCTTGGCGGCGCGAGCGGCGGTTTTACAAGCGGCAGAAGAGAAATAATCGACCTTTTGAGACAGCGCAGCCGCCCTTATCTGTTTTCCAATACCGTGGCTCCCGCGATTTGCGCCACGACGCTTAAAGTTATCGAAATGCTCACGCGCGACACGTCTCTGCGCGACAAGGTTATGGAAAACGCGGCGTATTTCCGCAGCGAAATGAGCAAGAGGGGCTTTGAGCTTGCGGGCAAGGATCACGCCATCATACCCGTTATGCTTTACGACGCGGTGCTCAGTCAAAAGGTTGCGGAAAGAATGCTGCAAAAGGGTATTTACGTCATAGGCTTCTACTATCCCGTCGTGCCAAAAGACAAGGCGCGTATAAGAACTCAGATGTCCGCCGCCCACAGCAAAGCGGACATAGACAAATGCGTAAAGGCGTTTGCCGACGTGAGAGAGGAATTGAAATTTTAACAATCAACGACAAGCGAAAACGGAGCCGCGCGGCTCCGTTTTTTTTGCAATTTTTTTTATTTTATCCGTTGAGCTTGCCCCCGCAAAAGCTTTCTAAGACTTGCCGAAACAAGCTTGCCGCCGTCCTGTCGCAGCCGTTGAATTAAATTCTTCCTTTTTTCCTGCGAATAAAACTTACAAAGAATACAGCTCCGAAATGTTTTTTGCGATTTTCCTGATTTCCGAAACAAGCTTTGCGGGACGCAGCACCTTGACGTTGGAACCGAAGCCCATAATTTTGCTCACGAGCATTTTGTCGTAGGGGAAGCTTCCGAAGCCCCAATAGCCGTTGCCGTCCTTGCTTTTTACCACGTTTTCGACGCCCAGCCACTCTTCCACCTCGGCAAGGACGTTTGGCTTGAACGCAATGGTGACGTCCGTTCTCGGCGACTTTCTCTCGTTGAAATCGGCGAGCCTGCCGTCAAAGGGGCGGGGCGAAAATTTTTCCTGCGTTTTCGTACAGCCGAAAATGCGGTTGAGCTTGAAAAATCTGAAATCCTCTCTGAGCCTGCAAAAGGCGTAGACGTACCACTGCCCGTCTCTCAAATAGAGACACAGAGGCTCAATCCTGCGTTTTCCGATATTGCCCTCCGCCGCGTGATAATCTATGTCGAGAACGAGATTTTTTTTGAGCGCGTCCTTTACCGTTTGCAGCTTTCCGAGCAGGCTTTTGTTGTCGGAGTTGAAAACAACAAGCTTGTCCGACGCGAGAAAAAAGTCGTCGGAAACGGATTTGGAAAGGCTTTTGAGTTTTTCTTCGAGTTTTTGCGCCATTTCGTCTCCCGAAAAGCCTTTGACCGATTCAATCAGACGCTCGTATTCTCCCGCCGTGAAATAAGCCGCTTCCAGACGGAAGCTGTCCATAATTTCAAAGCCGCCGTGCCTGCCCGACACGGAAACGATGGGAATGCCCGCTTCGCCGAGCGCGTCTATATATCTGTTGATTGTGCGCGGCGAAAGCTCGTATTTGGCGGCAAGCTCCGTCGCCGAAGCCCGCTTCTGATTGAGCAATGTCATTAAAATACCGAACAAAACGCCGTTTTGCATAAAACTTTCTCCTTGACCATAAAATAGAACGTATTTTTCAGAAGAAATTATAAAACTATGACAGACAGTTGTCAAGTTTTGTTTTGTATAATTCAAGAAAAACCACTCCAAAGAGGTTATTACGATGAAAAACACAAGCCTTAAAAAAATTGCGGACAAGCTGTTCGACGACAGCATACCGGACAGATTCATTGACTTTCTTGTGGCGGAAATGACAAGCAGCGGCCGTCTTATCGCCGCCCCGTCCGAAAGGACGACGTGGGTCGCGCGGACAGAATTTTCGTCTGCCGAATGAATATACTATATATATGAAAATCGTTTTTACCGGCGGGGGAACCGCAGGACACGTGGTGCCCAACATAGCTTTGATAGAGGAGCTGAAAAACAAGCATACACTGTTTTACATCGGCGCGGACGGGCTGGAAAAGCAGCTTTTGAAGCCTTATATAGAGGACAAAACGCTGAGTTTTTTTGCCATAGAGGCGCACAAGCTGGTGCGCAGCATGACGCCGAAAAATCTGCTGCTGCCGTTTAAGCTTATCAAGAGTGTTTCTCAGGCAAAAAAGCTGCTTAAAGAAATAAAACCCGACCTGGTGTTTTCAAAGGGCGGTTACGTGGCGCTTCCCGTGGTGATTGCCGCCAAAGGTCTTAAAATCCGCTGCATACTGCACGAAAGCGATATGACTCTCGGATTGTCCAACAAAATAGGCTCGCTGTACGCCGACAAGGTGCTTACCACCTTCGAGCCTCCCGCGCACAGCAAAAAGGCAATAAAATGCGGCGCTCCAATCAGGCAAAGCCTTTACGAGGGGGAGCGCGCGCGCGGACTTAAACTCATGGGCTTTGACGGAACCCGTCCCGTCGTGCTGGTCATGGGAGGCAGTCTCGGGGCGGCGCGTCTCAACCAAACCGTGAGAGAGCTTAAAAACACGCTTTCGGGCGCGGATATTTTCGTTATTTGCGGCAAGGGCAAGGTTGACGCAAGTCTTAACGACAGACATTTCAGACAGGTTGAATTTGTAACACGCATGAAGGATATATTTGCCGCCTCCGACGTATGCGTAAGCAGAGGGGGAGCCAATTCCCTGTGCGAGCTTGCGAGCTTGCAGATTCCTTTCGTCGCGGTGCCTTTGAGCAAAAATTCGAGAGGCGAGCAGCTTGAAAACGCGCGTTTTTTTCAACGGGCGGGCTGCGGGCTTGTTCTCGAAGAGGACAGCCTCAACGAAAAAACGCTCAACGAAAAAATAGGCTTTCTGCTTGACAACAAGCTGCATTTCAAACACAATCAAAGCAAGCTCAGGCTCGACGGGACGTCGCGCATAGTCGGCGAAATAAATTCGTTTGCCCATTGATGCGCTCGACGCGCGTAAAAATACTTTTTCTTCATATCTCGAAAAAAGCTCTCCGACTTTTGTCGGAGAGCTTTTTTATCAAAAACGCAAATTGCAGCGGCAAGGGCAGAAGCACACGCAAACGCAGCAGCCGCAATCGGTTCTGTCGTTGCGGCAGACCCGGTTTGTTTCGCAGCCGTCGCGCAAGAAGCTTCTGTTGTCGCAGCCGCAGCCGTTGCGCCGACAGCCTTCGCGCGCGCGGCAATTGTCGTGAAAATCCTCCTCGCGGCGGAAAATATCGCACGCGCTGCGACAGCAGCGGCAGCTTTGTCTGTCGGGACAGTGGGGGATGACGGTCGGTTGGTTTAAATAAGTTCTTACGTTGTTGCTGACCACCGTCACGGGCGTTTCGCCCGAAAAATCGATTACTTCCGAAACATTGTCAATATATCTCATATCAGTTCACCGTTACGTCAAATTCTACATTTACGGCTGCTCCCGGCGCTATATCGGGCAGGGCAAAGCCGTTTTGAGGGTTGTAAGAGGGATAAGAAACTCCGTTTATGCGGACGCTGCCGGCGACAAACGTTGTTCCTACGGGTATCTGGTCGGTAAACACAAGGTTGATTTTGTTGAGCGTGCCCGTATTTGTGATGACGCTGGTATAATGCAGATTGTCGCCCTTTGCCGCCACGGTTTTATCCACGCTTTTCACTACCGTTATTCTGTTGGAGACGACGGGCAGCGAAATTGTGTTGGTGTCCTCGCTGAAATTGACGGGACCTCTTGCGGGGTCGTTGACGGTGTAAGCGAGAGTGGCGAAGTTTGTCACGGGAGACACGGTCATGGGGTCGTTGGCGCGTATGGTATACGACACCGAGATTGCCTGACCGACTGCAAGGTCGGGCAGAGGAAATCCCGCCACAAGGTCGTAGGAGGGTTGGGAAACGCCGTTTACCGCCACGCTGCCCGCAACGTATGAAGCGCCCTGCGAAAGCGTGTCTTTGAAAAACAGATTGTAGAGCGCCACCTGCGAGTTGTTGGTTATGGTAACGGTCTGTCTTGCGGTTTCGCCCTCCTGCAAAAAGGTTTTGTCCGAGCTTTTCACCTTGGGTATGGAATAGGTGAGAATTTCGGTAGTGACGATGTTGCTGTCCACCGACGCGGCGAGAGTGCTGCCGTCGGGCAAAACATAATCGAATGTTACGTTAAATTGATTGGATTATCATTTCCGAATTATCTCCTTGATTGACTCTGACTTGAAAAAGGATTGTCGCGCTTTCCTGCGGCGTCAGATTTACCGCGAAAAAGCCGTTTTCGGGGTTGTAGGTCGGAAAGCTTATTCCGTTTATAAGAACCGAGCCGTCCACGAAGGCGGTGCCGTCGGGGATAGGGTCCTTGAAAAACAGGTTGACCATGGGCACGCTTCCCGCGTTGGTGATTTGCGCAGTGTAATTGAGCACGTCTCCCGCAACGGCAAAATTTTTGTCCACGCTTTTAAGCGCCTGCGTGTTTTCCCGAATAATGGCAACGGACGTTTGGTTGGAATCCGCGAAACCCGAAGCCTGATAACCCGCAAAGGGGAAGAATTGATAGTTGGCACGCGCCGTATTCAGCACGGGATTTTGGGCGGGCAAAGAGTTTACTTTTACGGTAAAGACCACCTCTGAGGAGCCTCCCGCCGCAATTTCCGCTATGGAAACGGGCAGTCCGCCGGCATACGGGTTTCCGTCGAGAAAAACGGAGCCGTCTACAAGCGACGTTTCGGGCGGCAGAAAGTCGTTTACCACGACGTTGAGAGCGGAAACCTCGCCCGAATTGTCTATTTTGACGGAATAGGTGATTTCGTCGCCCACCGAAGCAAATGTTTTGTCCGCCGTTTTGAGCACAGCCAAATCCGCGCCCTTGCTGTCTATCTGCAAGCCGAGCGCATTGGGCACGTAAAGGTCGCCGTCGCTTGTAAACCTGATGACCGCGCTTGTCTGTGCGGGCGCAAGCGTTGCGGAAACGTCCACCGCTGTGGTGTCCCATCCCTGTCGGCAGGCAACGGTGTTTGTGCCTGCGGCGGCGTTGGCGTTTCTTGTGCCGAAGGTGCCAGTCGTGTCGAGCAGACCGTTTTGGTCGTTGATTTGCGACGCAAAAAAGTTGCCTGCGGGATTGTTGGGGCCAGACAGCGTGCCGAGCGTTGCCACGGTTTGACCGAAAAGCATTCTGTCTCCCGTGAGCACCGCGTCTCCCTCCTGCGCGGAAACGAAGACCTTGCCCGTTATCGGAAGGACGCCGGGAGTAAGAAAATTCGTGACGGTGACGGTGGTGCTGCCGGTAGAGGGCGAAACCACATTGCCGCCGCTCCACAGCGTCAGATTTCTCAGGTCGAGAGTCTGATTTTCGTAAACTACCGCAAGCGTCCAGCCCGCATGGTTTGTCTGCGAGGTGCGCGAGTCTATGGCTTCGATTAGCGCCGGCACTCTCTGTACTGAATAAGCTCCCGAAAGCGCCGCCGCAACGAGCGCCGTCACGTTTGCCGACCTCACGTAAAAACCGACGGTAACATTGTCCACCGTGATGACGAAATCCTGAGAGGTTGCCGCGTCGGGCGCGATTTGCACGTTTGCCGACAGCGGCGTTGAAAAAACAACGGGGTTGTTAATCAGATTGGAAATGTTGTTTACTGTCGAACGATAAAGGCCGCCCCAGACCAGCTCGGCGTACAAAACGCTTGAACCGGCAGGCAAGGACAGCTGTGCGCGCGAGCCGTTAAGCGTGTAGTCGAGCGTAGTTCCGGCGGGGAAATTTCCCACCTGCAAGCTTGTGTTCAAGCTGGTAAAAGCGCCTATTGAGCCTTCCGTGCCCGGACTGTTGCTGTTTGCCGCTTTGCTCAGACCCAACGTGTTGCCTGCAAAAATAATTGCGCCTTTTTTGACGTCCGAGTATCTTTGTACAAAAGGCATGTTTTTTTCCTCAACAAAAAAATACTACATACCCGCGCCTTGAAAAAGGTCGCCGGATATGTAGCTTAAATGAAAAAACCCTCTGTTTAAATATATGTTTCAAGCGGCTCGGAGTGTGTCTTTTGCCGAACGTCGGGAAACGTAAAATGCCGCGCTTTTGCGCGTCGTAAAAAAGCTGAAACTTATTTTTTCAGCGACAAAAACGAATGGTTTTTTGCTCGGTTTTTTTATTTTATTGGCGAAATATAAAAACTTAAATATAAGTCCCTTTGGGACGGACACATTTTCGCTTCTGCATATAAATTTGAAAAAAATGTGTAGGTATTTTGACTGATTATAAATCAAATTTAATCGTCACTGTTTATTGAAATCTTGATTTAACGCATTGATGACGTAAAAAGAAATAATTTGTCGAAAAAATAAGTGCAATATTCAAACATATTTTTATCTTTCAAGTACGGTATATAGGCAAATACAAATACAATTGTGAAAAAATCGCTCGTTTAAACTACGGGAGGAGAGGTTAAAACAAATAGTTTATACATTGCCGACATGTTTTATACAAAATAAAAAATATTAAGATAATGGGTTGACACAGAGAATATACTTTGCTATAATTTTCACGATGCAATACATATATTGTCAATAAAATCGGTTTAATGAATTAAATCGGTTCAATGTATGAAAAACATCAAAAAAATTCGTCGGGCATATAATTTAATATAGGTAATTGGCGGTTTTGTTTGTCAGACAATAAAAATACCTTGAAAATTGTAGTCCCGTGAATAAAAAAGTAAAAAAATTTTTATATGGAGGTAAAACTATGGAACCGAAAAAACTGCTTGAAAAGTATTATTCCCGCTTAGCGCAGGAAAGCTTTTTGAAGTCGCTCCTCTGGGGGCTGGTGGTGGGATTTTCCGCACTTCTGCTGTCGGCGATTGTTTGCTGGTATGTAGGATTTAAGGGAATTTGGGTTTGCATCGTGCTCTTTGCGGCGGCGACGGCAATCTCGACGCCTTTGTTCTACTTCTGCCGTTTCCGCCCGACAATAAAGCAGACCGCAAGGCGCGTGGACTCGCTCGGACTCGAAGAAAGACTGCTCACCATGACCGAGCTGGAAGGGGACAACTCCTACATTGCGGTAAGGCAGAGAGAAGACGCCGTACAGGCGTTGAAAAAGGTGAACGCGAGACTGATAAAATTCGTCTTTTCCGTTTCGCTTGTCGTTACGTTGGCGATTGTCGGCGTTTTCGGCACGGGTATGACGACATACGCCGCTCTGAGTGAAGTTTCGGGCAGAGACTTAATCAAAAAAGCGCTCGAAGGACCTGCGGCGCAGTACGAAGTCATTTATCAGGTAAAAGGCAACGGCAGGATTATCGGCGAGGAAAGGCAAGTGGTCACGGTCGGCGAAAAGGCTCAGCCCGTTATGGCTGTCGCGGATAACGATTGGGTTTTTGTCGGATGGGACGACGGCAACGGCAATCCTTTGAGGTTGGATACCGAAATCAACGACGATATGGTTGTTTACGCCGTTTTCGAAGAGATGGACGGAGTGGATTATATTAATATTGACGACAACGCGGATGTCGACGGCGTAGGCAGCGGAAGCGGAAGCGGAAGCAACGGCAGCAATTCGCCTTCCGACATGCTGCCTCCCGAGGACGAAGAGGGCAACGACCCCGGCGACCCCGGCGGCAGATATGAAGGCAACAGTCAGATTATCGACGGCAATCAGTATTACGGCGACCATTACGAGGCTGCTTTGGAAGAGGCTAAGCAGGATTTGATGAGCAACGAAAACATTTCCGAAGAAGATAAGCAAATAATCATGGATTATTTTGAAACAATTAAAAAATAAAGGAAAAGGCTTTAAAACATGGTAACAGAGAAAGATGTAGTAAAATTCGGGGAGCAGTGTGCGAATATA
>ENA-ORSS01004098-ORSS01004098.1-human-gut-metagenome-genome-assembly--contig:-NODE-4098-length-11185-cov-3.207008_pt1 | contig 11185 bp, 11 predicted proteins | sample MGYA00241899_ERZ509162 | MGnify/ENA primary metagenome ERZ509162 (study PRJEB26280, sample SAMEA2338641) | human gut metagenome | biome: human gut; feature: human-associated habitat; material: faeces... | reverse complement strand
TTCCATGTAGATTTTAAAGCTTCTTCATCAAATTTTAAATCCATACCATTAGATACAGAGGTAGTAAGATAATAGCGTAATGCATCTGCACCATATTTTTCGATCATATCCATTGGATCAATCCCATTACCTAAACTCTTAGACATTTTTCGGCCTTCTTTATCTCGAATAAGTCCATGAATAAGACAATATTCAAAAGGCCTTTTACCTAAAAATTCTAAACCTTGAAAAGTCATACGATTTACCCAAAAAGGAATAATATCATAACCCGTAACTAATACTTGATTAGGATAGTATCTTTTTAAATCTTCGGTTTCCATAGGCCAACCAAGAGTTGAAAAAGGCCATAAGGCACTAGAAAACCATGTATCTAAAACATCACTATCTTGTACCCATCCTTCTTCTTTAGGATCATCTATTCCCACATAAATTTCTCCATTCTTATACCAAGCAGGAATTCTATGTCCCCACCAAAGCTGACGAGAAATACACCAATCATAAGTAATTTCCATCCAATGATTCATAATTTTTTCAAAACGCTTAGGAATAAAATTTACTTTTTTATCTTTATCTTTTTGATTAAGCAACACATGATCAGCTAAAGGTCGCATTTTAACAAACCATTGTTTAGATAAATAAGGTTCAATTAAAGCTCCACTTCTCTCACTAAAAGGAGCATTATGTGTAATGGATTCCACATCAAGTAGTAATCCTTGCTCTTTTAAATCACCAATTAACTTTTCTCGAGCTAAAAAGCGATCTAATCCTTCATAGCCAAAAGCATTTTCATTCATAGTTCCATTAGGATTAATACAAACAATTCGCTCCAAATTATGGCGTAGTCCCACTTCATAATCATTTGGATCATGAGCTGGAGTGATTTTAACACATCCTGTTCCTTTCTCCATATCAGCATGAAGATCACCAATAATAGGAATTTCTCGACCTACAATCGGTAAAATTACTTTTTTACCGATTAACTGATTATAACGGTGATCGTTTGGATTAACAGCTACTGCCGTATCTCCAAATAATGTTTCGGGTCTAGTTGTTGCTACATCCAAATATAGATCACTGTCTGTCAACTGATACTTTAAATGATAAAATGCTCCAGGAATATCTTTATATATAACTTCTTCATTTGATAAAGCCGTCATAGCAACAGGATCCCAATTGATAATTTTCTCTCCTTGATAAATTAATCCTTTGTGATATAGATCAACAAAAACTTTTCTAACTGCTTTAGATAATCCCTCATCCAAAGTAAAACGCTCTTTAGAATATGCTAAAGATAGTCCTAGTTTAGCCCATTGAGCATGAATATTACTAGCATACTCATCTTTCCATTCCCAAGCATGATTAAGCCATTCTTCTCTAGATAAACTTCTAGGATTAATGCCCATATCCTGTAATTTTTTATCTACTTTTGCTTGAGTTGCAATACCTGCATGATCCATTCCTGGAATCCATATAGCATCAAATCCTTGCATTCTTTTATAACGAATAAGAACATCTTGAATAGATGTATCCCAAGCATGACCAATATGTAACTTTCCAGTAACATTAGGTGGAGGAATAACTATACAAAATGCTTCTTTACTTTTATCTACTGATTCAAAATAACCTGCTTTCTTCCATTTTTCATACTTATTTTCTTCTACTTGCTTATGATCATATTTTTTCTCTAACATAATTATCCTCTTTTCTATATTTTTTATGTTCTCGTATCATGGTACTGAATTCAAAATTTGTAAATAATTTATTGACCTCCAATAAAAAAAGATAGCACCAAAGGGTGAAAAAATTTCACGGTACCACCTTTTCTTTTACTTAAATTTCTAACGTATCATATACGGGTTTTTAAAAACCAGCTCCCAAGCAACCTTCCACTATTTTCAAATGTTCTATTTCACCATCCTAGAACTCTCTTAAAAGATCCAATAATGTACTCCTCTTGTTCATCACTTTTTATACAAGTATTCTATCAAACTTTAATATATTTTTCAACTACTAACTGACTTCAAACCATTACTATCAAAAGTATAAGTTGTATTGGTACTAGTAATGGTAACACTAAATCCCCCATTTACTTCTTTAACGCTATAGCTACCACTATAATTTTCAGTTCCAATACTTAAAGATTCTGATAAAGAAAAACTTGGATCATTATATTTATGAATATTAAGCATATTCTTAGAATCAATAACTACATAATAATTATTTTGTAAATCTACATAATTATATGCTCCATCTTCTTCTCTTAATTTATTACCAGAAAAATCATAAACATAATATTTACTTCCATCTATTACTTTTAAATACGTACCTACATAATCTACAATACGATATCCATAAGCATCTGTTATTTTTTCACCAACATTACTAAATAATTGATAAGTATTACTAGAAGTTCCAACTTCATAATAGTCTCCTAACTTTTCAATTGAAGTATAACTAAAAGCAATTGTTCCAGAAACATGATCACTAATACGAATTAAACCATATTTACCACTTTTATTTTTTGCCATAACATAAGTTGCATCTGTACTTTTAAAACTAATTTTCTTCTCTTTCGTATAGCCTCCACTATCTACAGCTGCATAAGTAGCTAGTTTAGCCTTTTTTTCATCTTTTTCTTTTAAATCATAAAGCACAATAGTTGGATTATTTGTATCAATAGTATCTAAAATAAATACATATCGCTCATTATAAATAGGAATCCATCCAACACTACTAGACTGATCAACTTCTACTTCATTCTTGCTAAAGAAAGATTCCGTTGCAACAGTACAATTAGTTAAATCTGTAGAATTTTTATTAGTACAACTATATTTTCCTAATAAATTAGTTTCTTCTTCATCTTTATAAAAATACAAAACACCATCAAAATAATTAATATAACTATAATTAGCACTTATTTTTCCATCTTGTAAATCAATAGACTCTGCTTTTTCTTTTCCATCTTTTGTAAAAGTTACATCTAAAATATCATCATGAATTTCTATTTCATATGCTCTTTTTGTTTCAACTAACTTCTTATCTTCGTTATAAACATTTAAAGGATTAAAATAAGAATTCTCAAGAGCAATTCCCTCTTCATTATACTTATTATTCTTATAATCGCGAATATAAAGTTTATTACGATCAATAACAACAGCATATTGATCTAATAATTCAATAAAATCATAGCCATCATCATAAATTAAATTACCTTCGTAATCATATAAATAATAACCACTGTTATTAACAACAATATATTGATCATTATAACTTTTAATTTCATAATTAAGCCCTTGACTTAAATTCTTTCCTTTTTCATCATAAATATAATAACGATTATTTGTTTTAGCAACTAAGTTGCTATCACTACTAATTCTACCTAAATAATCATAAGAAAATTGTAAAACTTCCGTTATTCCTTCACTACTAAAACTAAAAGCTCCATATTTATTTTTATCATTTTTAGCAATAACAAAATCACTATCACTAAATCCCTTAATTAATGAATAAGTATCTTCCTTTTTTTCATCTTTAATATTATATAAAATAATATTTTCATCCTCTATAGATTCATTATCAAAAACAAACACATAATGATTCTGATAAATTGCACTAGGTCTTTCTATTAAAGATTCATCTTCATAAACATTCTTTTCTCCATCAAAGTTATCTTCATTACTATATGGTGAAACAAAACATAATTCTTCTGATTTATTTTCACATTCATAACTACCAATTTCCTTATCATTTTGATCTAAAAATACTAAAGTACCATCACGATAAATATAGTTATCTTTCTCTACAATTACTTCTGGAGTATCTGGCTTTTTATCTTCCTTTTTATCATCTTTTAAAATCAAAAATAAAATTAAAGCTATAATAGCTATCAAAACAAGAACAAAAGAAACTATCACAATAATCTTTTTTCTCTTAGACCAGCTATGCCAAATTTCTTTTAACTTTCTTTTAGGCTTTTTCTCTTTCTTTATTTTTTCTTTTTCATTAATTTCTAAAACTTCAGGAATTTCTTCTTTTTGAGGTTCCACTGCATCTTCTCCACTTAAACCAAAAGTAAGTTCATCAGTTAAATTATCTTTGCTAATTCCTTCCTCATCAATATTATCAATTGGTGTAGGAATATCATCTACCGCAATATCAAATAAATCTCTAGTTTTCTCTAAGTCATCATATTTCATTCTAGACACTCCTTTATATTAAATAAAGTATACCATATTTTCTTTACTTTTACTAGTAGATTAAACCACAAAAAAAGTTAGATTACTCTAACTAATTTTTACAACTCTATTCTTTTAAAATAAGTCTTTTACACTTTTAATATCTTGTAATTCAAAACGATACTTTTGGACTACGTCAGGATACTTTTCATGATCTACCTCAGATAAAAACATATCTATTGGCCTAATATATAAACTTAAATCTCCATATAAAGCTCGATAAACAACATATTTTTCTCTAGTTTCACTATGAGTTGCTATATCTAAAACCAAATATAAATCTCCCTTAAAATGCTTATAAATTGCAGGAAATTGAAGTTCATTCATAAAATTTCTCCTTTTTAAATACAAAAAGTTAGATATTCTAACTATTCTGCATCTTTATTTTCAATTTTGATTACTTCTTCATTTTTATAGTAACCACACTTAGTACATGCACGATGAGGTCTTAAAGTTGCACCACATTTTGGACATTTAGTCAATGCTCCAACCTCTTTTTTTAAGTGAGTACGACGCATTCTTTTTTTAGTTTTACTTGTTCTTCTAAAAGGAACTGCCATGTTTTCACTCCTTCCTTTCATCCAACAATTTACTTAACTTAGCAAATCTTGGATCAATATTATTATTTTCATTTTCATTTTCACCCAAACTCCAACCTTCACCAGAAAGATGAGCATCTTTAGTTAAAGTAAATCTCATGGGTACTTCCAGAACAATATTTTCCCACAAAATCTTCATAATATCAAGTACATTTTGTGATTTTTGATAAGTTTCTAAGAAAAATTCATCATTTAAGTCATATTCTTCATCAATTTTACTAGTAAAAGAATAGTCTACAGGTTCATTAGTAACACTATCAAGAAGAACCATAACCCCAGTAACACTAAGATTTAACACTAACATAGAAATTGAATTAAGAAAAATAGTGCCACTTACATGACAATCTTTTAAATCCAATATACCCACACTTTTATAAAGCTTTGCATCAACAGTAAAATCTTCATCATAACTTACTGCACCATTACTTAAAATCGCTAAATTAAGTTCCATAAATAATCACTTCTCTCTAAAAGAAGTATATCATATTTTTAAGAAATTGTGTAGGGATTAGAACTAGTACCATCACCAGAAGAAATTATAGCATCACTAGCTATATTAATAACTGGACGTACACCTGGAGTAGTCCAACCTACACCACCATTGTTAAGAAGTTGTCCATTAGAATGTACATAAAATACATCTGCATACTTATTATAAAAACCAGATGGAGACATTGTTAAATAAATACGCCCTATATATAGATAATAACTAGAATTGGCTTGCCCATATACTCCTCCTGCCATAGCTACTTCATCTGCGGTTATTAATCCTATTGGATTCATTAACGCTTTATTACCCTTACTACTATCATTTACAGTATATAAGTCCAAATTATTACTACATTTTAATGATGGAATCTTATTATTTGCTAACCTCTCATGTGATATATAATAGAAAATGTTGTTTGATCCACCACTCCACTCATAGCCACCAGCCATTTCCCTATCTCCACAGAATCCTGCTTCTGTACTAATCTTGCCTTCATAGCTCTTTAAATTATTATTATACCAGTTATCCAATACTCCTTTTATTGTACTACTTGTTGTATTTCCATGTTGTTGCCCAGTTGTATACATATATCCTGCATATTCTCCACTATTAGAGTTCGTATTAAAAGCTTGTGAACTATTAATCATTGTACTTTCACCTGTTGTTGCCGTACTTGTTCCATTATAAATTAATCTAATAGATCCATCTCCATTGATTCTGATAATTCGCCAATAGTATCCTGCAAATCTAACCCAGTTATTACCCACTGCTCCTCTAAAGTAATAACTTTCTCCCCAATCATCTTCTGTTTTATATACTCCCTCATCTGTTGTTGCTACACTTGCAAAATTCGGTGTCCCTTCATTTACTTTACTATTAGCCAATATCATATCTTTTATAGTTGGCTCTTCTTCAAAATCCAAATAACATTTTGTTCCTTTTGTAGTCATTGGTGTTACAGTTAAAGTATGGCTTTCACTATCATAACTTAACTTAATATTATTATCTTTTTCATTATTTATTGTACAATAAGATTCACTCGTTAACTCATAATTTCCATCAGGTAAAGTATCGACTTCTCTTCCATCTACTTTTATTGCTACTATATTTAAATCAGCTAAACTATAATTAATGGTTCCATTCACAAGTGGGATAGACTCTGTATTTTTAAATTTTGCTCTAGTAAAAGTTAAAATAATTGCACTAATAATCGCTACTACTACCACAGCTATTACAATATTTCTTTTTAAATGGCTTCTTTTTAATACCTCAAATTCCATGGTTATTCTCCTTTGTGATGCTGTACTTCATTTATTTTAACTAAAAATAAGGCTATAATTTTATAACCTATTTTAGATTATATTAATAATATAACCCATTTTGGATTAAAAATCAATACTCTATTTTAGATTATGATACAGTTTAATCAATAAAGGATGAGAAAGATGAATAGATTAAAAGATTTAAGAGAAGATAGAGATTTGCTTCAAAAAGATATTGCTCAAATATTAAATATGTCGCAAACGGGATATTCAAAATATGAGGTCGGTACTAATGATATTCCAACAGATATATTAAAAAAACTTGCATCTTATTATGATACAAGTATTGATTATTTATTATGTTTAACTGATGAGAGAAAGCCTTATCCTAAAAGTATTTTAAATGAAAAATAGTGGTTATCTTCCACTATTTCTTTTTATATTACACTTCTTTTTAATAATATCTTCTTCTTTATAATATTTAGTATTTCGATCTATATTTAAACCATATTCATTGATTAAGCCAAATTTTATATAATCAATTGAACTATCAGACTCAGTATATCCATTACCATAACTATTTTCTTTCTTCATGCTATCACCATTTTTATTATGGGTTAAATTTAATTAATTATACAGTTTCTAAAGTTATTTCTAATGTTTTTGTTAAATCTATTACTTCTCCTACGGTTAAATTAAAGCTTTTTACTACACCATATCCACTAAATGTATATTTTAGACCAATTAAATTGCAGAAATTCATTACTTCACTACTACTCCATCCTGTCATATCTGGCATAGTATATTCATTACTATTGGTTAATAAAAATACTTTGCTTCCTGCTAAAACTTTAGTATTTTTTAATGGATATTGATTTATTATAATATCTCCATTTCCGATTTTAATTACTTTTAATTTTAATTTTTCTAATTCTTCTGTTGTTGTTTTTATATTGCTGCTCATATAATTGCTTAAATTTATAATCTTTGATAAATCAATATCAGAGTCAGTATTGGTAATATTAGCATAGTTAGCTATACTTTCTACAGCATTAGTTACTACTTTAGCAATAGGAGTTGCTCCTCCATCTATTTGTTTTACAGAAATATAGAGAATGTATTCTGGATCTTCATATGGGAATACACCTGCAAAAGAACGAATATAATTTGTACTTCCTGTTAGATAACCTCCTGTTGGACTAGCTATTTGAGCAGTACCTGTTTTTCCGCCTAATGTTACATTATTTGGTTGCCAAATTGTTGATAGCCCATTATAAACTACATCATACATTAAATCATATATTTTATCTATAGATTCACTTGATACTTTTCTGCCAAGTTCTGTTCTTTCAGCTTCATAGGTAACATTTCCCTTTTCATCTACTATTTTATCTACTATATATGGTTTTAGCATTACTCCATCATTTGTTAAAATACTTAAAGCCTGTAACGTTTGAATTGGTGTGGTAGTAATACCCTGACCAAAAGATGCAGTGGCAATTTCAGAAGAATAAGTCATTCTTAAAACGCCTTTTTCTTCACCTGATAATTCAATTCCTGTTTTTGCCCCAAATCCTAAACTTTCATAAAATTTCTTTAATGTTCCTTTTTCTTTTTCTTCTAATTTTAAGGCTAATTTAGTTGCTCCGACATTTGATGAATATGCAAAGCCTGTATCATAACTAATTTTCCCCCAACCAGCATTATTAAAATCATAAATTTTAGCATCAGCTACTTCAATAGATCCTGACATAAATTCTTCTTTTCCATCATATACTCCATTTTCCATTGCTGCTAACCAAGAGAATATCTTCATGGTAGAACCTGGCTCATAAGTATAGCCTACTAATGGATTTACATAACTTTTTAAACCTTCTAATGTATTAGGATTAAAATCAGGACTAGAAGCACTTCCTACGATCGCACCTGTTTTAGCATCCATTACTGTAAAAGTTGCCCAAGAAAAAGTATTGTTTTCCTCTAAGGTATTTAAGGCATCTTCTAATATTAGTTGTATTTGAGAATCAATTGTCAAATAAATATTACTGCCACTTATTGGATCAATTGTATAATAAGCATCTCCCATTTTATAGCCTGCACCGTCTTTAGCATACATGGTTTCTCCATCTGTACCTTTTAACTCATCATTAAAATAAGCCTCTATTCCCATTTCACCAACCAGCTCACCAATCTCATTTAATCTAGCATAACCAATTATGTAAGATGCTGCTGAACCTTGCTTATAATATCTTTTAGTACCACTAATAAAGCCAATTCCATCTAAGTCTAGAGCTTCTATTTCAGCTTTTTTATTTTCGCTTAAATCTTTTCCTGCTATCCCAAATTCGACCTGATAAGCATTCTTTGTATTTAATCTGCCTAATACATAATCATAATCCATATTTAAAACTTCTGATAGAGCTTTGGCAGTACCTTCTTTATCTACTACGTGTTGAGGATTATTTGGATTTGTTGTTCTTGATTCACTTAAATAGGCAACTAATGTATAGGAATTCACATTTTTAGCTAATGATTCCCCATTTACATCATAAATATTTCCTCTTGAGGCATGGAGAACTTCTGTTGCCGTATTTCTGTTATTAGCAAATTCTGTTAAATTTTTGCCATCTACATTTGGACTTAAAGCTACGTATGCTAATTTTATAATCGCACAAAAAAAAGCGAAAAAAAAGAGCATGATAAAAAATCTATTTATTTTTACTCTTGATTTCGTTTTTTTCATATTTCACTTCCTTATTCATTTATCGTTTTAATATTACTATTATTATACGACAAACCATTAGCACTAGCAATACTTTGAATATTTTCAATTGATGCTAATTCATCTATTTGCATGCTTAAAGCTTCATTTGTGTCATTTTGTGAATCAATTTTATTTTCAATTCTTTCTAATTCTATATTTGTTTCAGAAAGAAGTGCCTTGGTATAAACCCAAGAAGTAGGCATAACTATAAAACCAAAAAAAACGATTAAGAAAAACATCATTTTTTCTCCTTTTAATAATTTAATCCTCTTTACTTTTTTTGTTCTCATAATTATACCCTTTCTATTATTCTTAATTTTGCACTTTTACTTCTAGTGTTTTCTTTTAATTCTATTGGACTAGGAGTGATTGGCTTTTTATTTATTAATTTAATTAAAGGTTTATATTCTTCTGGAATATCAGGTAAACCTTTTAACATTTCATCTACTTCAGAATATTTTTTAAATATTTGTTTTACAATTCTATCTTCTAGGGAATGAAAGGTAATAACACAAATTCTACCACCTTTTTTTAGTCTTTTAATCGCAGAAGGCAAAGCTTCTTCAATTGCTTTTAATTCATCATTTACTTCAATTCTTAAAGCTTGAAAAACTTCTCTTTCAGGATGGGTTTTATAAAAATAATTTGCTCCTACACCCTTTTTTATAATTTCTACTAATTCTAACGTTCTTGTTATCTTTTGCTTTTTACGATAATTTATGATCTCTTGAACAATATTTTTGCTTCTTTTTTCCTCAGCGTATAAAAACAAAATTCTTAACAATTCTTCTTCAGGATATTCATTCACGATTTTAGCCGCAGTTAAAGTTTGTTCTTGATCCATGCGCATATCTAACATGGCATCCCTCATAAAACTAAAGCCACGATTTTCTTCATCAATTTCAGGACTAGACAATCCTAAATCAAATACGAATCCATCTACTAAATCTACCTTCTCTTCAGTCAATTTAGCAGATAAATTTCGGAAATTAGAATGAATAATTTTAAAATTAGAAGAAATCTCACTTAATACTTGATGCGAATAGTTAATTGCATCTCTATCCGCATCAAAGGCGAAAAGCTGCCCCTTTTTTATTCTTTTTAAAATTTCTTTGCTATGACCAGCATATCCTAGTGTGGCATCTACATATATACCGTCATTTTTGATATTTAAACCTTCAATCGTTTCTGTCAGCATAACACTATAATGTTTCATTTTACTCTCCATTAAATAAATTTTCTGCTACACTCTCTAGTGATTCCATATATTCTTCATTGAATTTGTCCCAATTTTCTTTAGACCAAATTTCTATGCGGTCATTTGCGCCGATTATAATACATTCTTTTTTTAAATCGGCGTAAACGGCCTGCTGGGAAGTAATATTTATGCGACCTTGACGATCAAGATTGCAATTAGCAGCGGCAGAAAAGAAAGATCTAATAAATACACGAGCATCTTTTTTGGTAAATGGCAAACTATTTAATTTGTCTACTATTTTTTGCCACTCCGTTTGTGTGTAGATGTATAGACACTTTTCAAGACCACGTGTAACGATAAAAGTCTCTCCCAAACTACTTCGATAATTTGAGGGAATTACAAGTCTTTGTTTATCATCCATGTTATGATGATATTCGCCCATGAACATTTTAGGTCCCCCACTTTCTACCACAATGTACCACTGCTTACCATAATATTACCAAAACTATTTTTATTTGTAAAGATTTAAGTGTTCGCTTTTTCCTATTTCCCGCTTCCTTTACGTAAATTTTACGAAGCAAAAAGAGATGTTATCCACCTCTTTTTATTTTTTCTAATCCACTTAAATAATATTCTT
>ENA-ORSS01004097-ORSS01004097.1-human-gut-metagenome-genome-assembly--contig:-NODE-4097-length-11186-cov-2.562214_pt1 | contig 11186 bp, 7 predicted proteins | sample MGYA00241899_ERZ509162 | MGnify/ENA primary metagenome ERZ509162 (study PRJEB26280, sample SAMEA2338641) | human gut metagenome | biome: human gut; feature: human-associated habitat; material: faeces... | reverse complement strand
TCATTTTATTTAGTCTCCTAACATAATGGTTCTAGCTTTTATTAAAGAAATATCACGATGAGTAATAATAATTTTTGTTTTATTTAATTTAGAAACATTAATAACCATATCAATGGTTCCATTACCGATCGTACCTGAAACAGAAGTATTACATGAACCAACAACCAATTCTAAAGTTTGACTTCCTGAAAACTGGAAAGCTTCACCATCCTGTTTTAAAGCGCAATTATCCACAGCAATATCACCGATAGTAATATCAGTACCTGCTACATTTATAACAAAATTCTTTAATTCCAACTTAATTGCAGTATCAGAAGCTTTTGATATATAAACTTTCTGAACCATATCAGAAGCAATAGGAGTACTTACACCTACATAATATACATCCATCTTTCCTTTATATGCACCAGCTAACTCACTATCAACAGGGTATTTAACATCATCGTCATCACCACAACTTGAAAACAAGCTGACTGAACAAACAAACATAAACAAATACAACAAACTCTTTTTCATAATTCTCTTATTTAGTTAATAATCTATTTGATCGCAAAATCGGGTACAAAGTAACATATTTATATTAATTATCACAAGGTCCATTCTTTGTATTTTATGATCTATTTTTAAGATCATATTGCAAAAAAGCTGTTTTTATCTACTTTTTAAGGTTCATATTTACAGCATACTCAACAAATATATACCCAAAAAGGAGGGATTTCAAGTCCCCCCTTTTTCGATATTCAAGATATTATAGTTTTCAAATTTTCATATAACTAACCTATTATTCTAGCTATAATCCCATTACTCGCCAATAACCTCCAATTCATCAACGATCAGCGTACTGTTAGCTGCGCCTTTGAACTTATCACCTTCCTTACTGGAAGAACATATAATAGCTAACTTATACTCTTTAGTACTATCATAAGATTTCTCCGGCAAATACTCAAATGCAAGTTCGAATGTAGTCCATTCATCTTTATCCGTACCATCTTTCAAGCGAGCTTCTGCCACACGATATTCTGAAGTATTAATATCTACTCCTGTGAGTGTCACATCTTTGCCGGCTGCATCTTTTGCTTCGTACAATACCGCAGCAATAGAACATTCGTCAATAATGTTAAGCCCCTCCTGCGCTGGTTTGACAGAACCATCTATATAGTTCGTTCCTGCTTTATATTTATATACGCCTTTTAATAACTTAGGCTCCTTGTCATAAGCAATACCAAATTTGGTTGATTTCAAAGGAGCAAGCATATTAAGACTGAACGTACCCGTAAATAAAGAACCGGAAGTAATAGGTGCCATACTGCCTAAAACATGTGCTCTAGAATCCAATGTCACCAATTTGGCAGCCTTACCACTAAAGCCTTCAGATTCTTCCATCACAGGATAGCCTACTTTTACTGTCGAAGATGATCCATTCAACATTTTGGCACCACCATTGGAAGTAGCCAGGAATCCTGCAGGCTCCGGAGTCCAATAATTTTCATAACTATTACCTGCATCAAATTCAGACCATTCATCCAAAGAATATTTCATGATATTCTGAACACCTTCAATAGAAGCAGTATACTTTCTTGATGTTCCATCTTCAGCAACTACAGTATAAACAACACTTTTTCCTCCGGAGAAGTCCTGAGCAACACCACTTGCCGGAGTTACGGTAGCCTTTTCTGAAACAGCAATGACTGGTACCAAGGCTTTCAAGTCTTCCTCAGTAGCCTCATCATTAACTTTAAACGTAATGGCACTCTTTGCATCATCAATAACCGGTGCTACTGTTATAACTTCGTCATCAATAGTAAAATCGGTTATTTTAGCCTCCGTGTTTTCACTTCCTGACAGTTTAGTACCTTTATAATTGACCTTAACTTTCATTCCGCCTTCTACATCTACATCAATAACCATATCTACAGCATTCTTACCAACTGTACCCGAAACGGATGTATTGCATGATCCCACAACAAGACTTAATGTCTGATTGCCGGAAAACTTATAAGCATCACCACTTTTTGTCAAAGCACAATTATCCACAGTAATGTCACCAATAAGAAGCTCAGTACCTGCTACGGTAATAGTAAAGTTTCTCAGTTCCAGTTTTACAGCAGTATCCGAAGCCTTTGAGATATAAACCTTCTGAACCATATCAGAAGCTATAGGAGTAGATACTCCCACATAATATACATCCATCGTTCCTTTATATGCACCTGCAAGTTCACTGTCAACCGGATATTTCACATCGTCATCGTCACTACAACTCATAAATAGACTCACCGAACTAATAAGCATAAACAAATACAACAATCTTTTCTTCATAATCTTCATAGTTAATTATAAATTCTTTTTTATCACATAAAATCACGCAAAGTAAAAGATTTAAAATAACTACCACAAGTGCCATTCTTGGCATTCTATGTTCTATTTTTAATATATTATTTATTCATACCCCAAAAATAAGAAAAATAAAAGTTTCAATATTAATATTCAAGTTATAAAAGAGAAGAGTAAGCAGATATATATTTCTGCACTAATCCAATCATCTTTTCATACAAATCCCTATCACAATCCATATACCTATAAATCATCACATCTATCAACCATAGAATTTTTTCCCGATTTAATATCCGCTCAACAGCCTCCCCCCTTACGAATGACGGAAGTGAATTTACGACATTATAATTATTGCATATTTATTAAAAAAGCTGTATCTTTACAACCTTAGTCATAATTGAAAGTTTGTCAAAGTACAAAGTTAGACATGTTTAATATTGAATTTATTACAAATGTCGTTTCGTTGTGATGGCGGAACCATTTGAAATTACTACTGATTTAATATCATTTTACTCAGAATATTCACTCGTGACGATGCGATATTCTTTCTTAATCTATAAATATATATATTTGCAAATGTTGACAGCCCATAATGGGCAGTTAGCGTCGTTTGTATGCGTGATGTCTTACGTGTTTAAATTTAGTATTGCTTATATACATGTTTATAATGATGAAAAAAGCCCTGGACCGTGATGGTTCGGGGCTTTTCTTGTACTTGCAATAAGCAAGAAGGAAAAAGATTTCAGATTACATCGGTAACTGTGCTATTATCTCTTTCGAACATACCGGCAATTTGCCATTCTTTCCCATGTTCACAAAAACCGTTGCACACAACACCGTCCATTGGTCACCATATGTCATCGTACTGCTATGGTTATACCCAAGGCAATGCCCGTATTCATGAAACATGGCCTGACGGGGATAATTATGCGGATGGGCATCCGGAGGAGTCGCATCAAAATAAACACCGGTATAACAATAATTAGCCAAGCCGTACGTATTGCCTCCACCTAATCCGCCGACACCGGCAACACACCCCAGCACAAGCCCGCCATGATTACGGATTCTTTGACGCAACGCATCCAGATTGATCGGATTTCCTCCATTGTCTTTCAACAAACCTTCGTATTTGTTCATTTCCATATTAAACTCTTCGGAAGAGAACATGAAAGCCATATTGACAGCCAACGCCACTCCGTGACGGCACAATAACGGATTCATATGACGCCAATACGCATGACCATTGTCAGCCGAATAAGAAGAAAAACGTATAAACCAGCGACTGTCTATCTGTTCTATTTTCTTCATAAACGGATCTTCTGTACGAATAACAAGCGTCACATCATCATTGGAAAGTCCGGGCTGTGCAGGCACCACTATCTTCCGTCCACTACTTGTAGTGAATGTCCGTTCCGAATCTACAACCGGCAAGGGGAATGACGCTTCCATAAACGGATAAATCTGCTCGAAATGTGCCAGTTCGAAGAACTCCATGCTAAATTTATTAAAACGGCACATAATCTTCACATCCTGAATACCTACAGGAGAAAAGAACTTGACAAGCAACTGATGTTCGTCTGAAATGGAAACCTGCAACGGAGCATTCGCATAAAAAGAACGACGGCGACTGTCATAAAAGACCTCACGTGGCTCACTGGCCAAAAACATCGTATCCGTGCGAAACCGAAAGAAGTCCTCCTTGCGAACATAAAGTGAACCATCCTGATTTTCCGGATGCAGATAATCAATACTAATATGAGATACACGGCCTGCCTCAATCTTACAATCCGTGAAACGGTATTTACGGACAAACTGAGTTCCATCACTGCGATCGGACTCAATCGTCACAAATCCGGATAATGCTTTTGTGCCGGGCAATGAGTAAAACGAGTATTTCCCGGTAATGTCATAAGATTCTATCTTTCTGGTTCCGGAATATTTCCCGTCTGCACCAAGAGTCGCATATATTCCTTCGGCATCGTCGAAAGTTATATCGATTTTACGAATGAATCTCCACATATAATCGGACGATACATTCAAATCGACATCCACTCTCCCTACAGAACGCTCCAAGACCACTGTATGCGACACCGAAGCCTGATCTCTGCCGATATGCAATTCTATTTTCTTATAAAAGTAAACCGCATCTAACGGCGCATTTTCCGCATGATTTATCAACCAGTCATCGGACAGTTTTTCGGGTTCTTTAACAGCCTCATCTTCTTCCTCGCTCGTAGTAGCCAGAAAAACGACTGTATAATCCCCCATACTCAATCCTTCGATAGTCAATTTTGAGAAGTTTTCTTCCAGCTTCTGATATAAGGGCTTAATAATCTCTCCACGTTCATTGGCAATAGCATACCACATACGAGTGATCTGCTCCGGTTTGCTTCCGCGTGTCTGCACCACGGACGCATCATCTTGCTGCAACCCAAACAAAAACGACACTTGTCCGGAATGGGAAGGAACAATGCCGGTCTCCTGTTCAAAATCGCCCGAACAGTTGGTAAGCAATAATGCGCCCAGTAATATCATTATGATTCTTAGCATCTTCATAAACAGCCTCCTCTATTTCTTTACACAACGTACGGATGCAAATGCTTCCATCTGTAACCGCTGTTTCTTAATAACGGTTGACTCGGCTCCTTCGAACGGCAACCAGTAAGCCCATGCATAACCGCCCGGAAGACCGTTACGTTCGTTTGTCCACAACACAGCTCTTTTCCCGAAAGCCGGATTATTGGATGACGACTTATCTCCCTTCGAGCCAGCCAAAGGAATAATAAGGCTGCGACCGGTGTCTTCCGAAGTAAACTTCACATAATGCTGTGTTCCCGTCACACCACTGGACGGAGTTATCAGTGTTCCTTCTCCAATGTGAAGTGTAGCGGCAATTGTTTCTCCATTTCCTGCCTTATATCTACCCGGAATCTCTTGGTCTGCAGGAAGCAGAGACTGCCATTCGTTACCAGTCGGTATCCGGTATCCTTCAGGGCAAGGCGTATGTGTATCATTCACCCAAGGTGCATCAGCTGTCTGGTTACCTAAATTGTTGGAAGGATTATACCCCTGCCAAGGCACGTACATATATAAACGTCCAAACTGGAACAGACCACCCACCGTGTTAATCCAACTTTTATGATACATATCTTCGACCGTAGCCCCGTCCAACGGATAAATCTGATCTTCCAGATCGCGGCTACGCGCATTAAATGCCATCCATACATTTCCTGCGATTTCCACAGTTTCAATCTGTTTGTCACTCGGAGCCACACGTATCTCCACGTAATCATATGTTCCACTCAACAAGGCATTTTTCAAATGCACCAAAACCGTATAGCCCAGGCGACCGCTGCCTTGCGCTGCAACCGATACATTAAATGACGACACGATACCTTCCGCCTCTTCCGACACGGACATATTGCCTACACTTGTTCCGCTACCGGCACCTTCTGTAGAAGAAATATCGATACGAGTGTCTGTAACGAACGCCAGCGTCATGTCATCAGCACCTGTAGCAGGTACTTCCAGTACATTATTCTCATAGTCTACTTTCACCCCTTCCGGAATCCTGGATTTCGACGCATTAAGCAAAAGACGTTGGTTCGTATCAGGCTTTCCGACAATCGTTTCTCCTTCTTCCCACGGTTTGATCTCAAAAACGCCCGTCACTTCAGCTCCCACATTGAGCACTGCCAATTCATATACTTTATTGCGTTCGACAACTGGTAATTCGACTTTTAACCTGATGGGGACTTCACCATAGGTTCCACGCAAGATGATATTGACAGGACGTGTGCTTTCGAACAGACGGAATACCCCCTCTTGCTTGCCATCGAATGCAGAAGAAAACTCCTTTCGGTAGCTCACTGTTTTGTCCGACGCCCGGACATTTTCGAGGAATGGCAAAGTCTCGGCAGGAGCATTCTCTACGATGACTTCCTTTATCTGCGTTTTGCTGTCGGCTGTTGTGTTCAAATCAATGCGCGCCACGCCGCGTTTCATAATTACATTGACCTCCGCATTGCTGCGTGTCACTACTCCGCTCTCCAATTCGACTACAGCCGCCATGAAATCCGGCGCAGAATTATCATGCAATCCTTCACCGATAATCGTATTACGAAATTCTTCTTCACTTTTAGCTTTCTCTCCGGCAGGAATCTCCAGTCCGGTCAGAAAATAGAGTCGAGATCCGCTGACCGCAGAAATCTCCGACTGTCCGCCTTGCCCGGGAGTCAGCTGTTCCTCTTTATATAAATTCCCGTCACTAAACTGGAAAACCGATACATCTTTGAGCTCTTCAGAAGATTCTTCTCCTGCTACCGTAATTCCTTTTAATACCACTGAATAAGTTTGTTGATGGCCTTTTCCCCCGGTTGGTTCATCGTTCGAGCAGGCGCCTGAAAGTAATGTTCCTATTATAATAGGAACGATGGTTTTTCTGCAAGAATAATTCATGTTTTTTTGATTAAAATAATACTGAATATTGGAAACTTTATAAATGCATTTTCCAAAAGCGGCGGCAAAAATACTACTTTTTTCAATACAGCAAGTCATCTGCATAAAATTTTAATAAATATGTTAAATAAAAGAAATCTTTAACGTCAGACTAACTAAATACAAAATAAAAAGTTATTTTGCAAACGTTTTTTAATTTTATCTCATTCTAATATTATGTACAAGATTTTTCACGGCTTCCACCTAGTAGAAGCTTATCAGGACTTAAAGAAAGCTAAACGGTTAGCAAAGAATCAGACAGTGGCCCGATGTATAAAGTTAACCATAGCTATTACCCTCTCTCTTATTTTATGGTTCCTTCCCATTGATACTTTTGGAATAGAAGGGTTGACCGTTATAGAACAAAGACTTATTTCCATTTTCATTTTCGCCACACTCATGTGGGTGTTCGAAGCTGTTCCGGCATGGACCACTTCCGTTCTTATTGTTGTACTATTATTACTTACCGTTTCCGACAGTAGTTTATGGTTCTTAACCCAAAATACTCCTGCGGAGGAATTAGGACAGACAGTCAAATATAAGTCTATCCTGCATTGCTTTGCCGATCCTATCATCATGCTGTTTATAGGTGGATTTATTCTTGCCATCGCAGCAACCAAAAGTGGACTGGATGTATTGTTGGCACGAGTTATGCTGAGACCTTTCGGAACACAATCACGATATGTGCTATTGGGATTCATCCTCGTTACAGCTGTCTTTTCCATGTTTCTTAGCAATACGGCTACGGCGGCCATGATGCTTACCTTCCTTACTCCCGTATTAAAAGCACTCCCGGCAGATGGAAAAGGGAAAATCGGATTGGCTATGGCCATTCCCCTTGCTGCCAATGTAGGTGGTATGGGAACTCCTATCGGTACACCACCTAACGCCATTGCTTTAAAGTATTTGAATGATCCGGAAGGATTAAATCTGAATATCGGTTTTGGAGAATGGATGAGCTTTATGTTGCCTTACACTATTATTGTACTGTTTATAGCCTGGTTTATCCTCTTACGACTGTTTCCATTCAAACAAAAGAGCATCGAACTGCAAATTGAAGGTGAAGCAAAGAAAGACTGGCGCTCCATTGTGGTTTATATCACCTTTGCTATAACGGTTCTATTGTGGATGTTCGACAAATTTACAGGAGTAAACTCCAATGTAGTGGCAATGATTCCGGTAGCTGTTTTTTGTATAACAGGCGTTATTACCAAACGTGACCTGGAAGAGATCAGCTGGAGTGTACTCTGGATGGTAGCCGGCGGCTTCGCATTGGGCGTAGCCTTGCAAGAGACCGGACTGGCAAAGCATATGATCGAAGCCATCCCATTCAGCACATGGCCCCCTGTACTGATGATTGTCGGTTCCGGACTGATTTGCTATGCTATGGCCAACTTTATTTCACACACAGCCACCGCAGCATTACTCGTCCCTATTCTCGCCATTGCCGGAATCAGCATGCGTGAAAACCTGTCATCGTTGGGAGGTGTAGAGACTTTATTAATTGGAGTCGCCATCGGATCATCGCTGGCAATGATATTACCAATTAGTACACCACCTAATGCCCTGGCACATGCCACAGGAATGATTCAGCAAAAAGATATGGAAAAGGTAGGTATCATTATGGGAATTATAGGACTTATCTTGGGATATACAATGCTGATCATACTCGGCTCCAACAAGTTATTATAAATAATCTATTAAAAAAAGAAGATGTCAAAAGCAGGATGATACATTTATCTTGCTTTTGACATCTTCTTCTTTTTCGAATTTAGCGTCCTATAATCCTCTCCAAAAGTTTATAAGAAACAACAATGGTATAAAACGATATCTCGTCTACTCTATTCCTGATCCGAATTCACAAACTTACTTGGACTGACATTATAATACTTCTTAAATACCTCCCTGAAATACTTCGCATCCGAAAACCCGACAATTTCAGCAATCTCCGTTATTGTATATTCTTTCTGCTTTAATAATTGTGCTGCACGTTGCAAACGGATCATCCGGATGTAGTCAGCCGGAGCATAACCGGTCAGCGCTTTCAGTTTATTATAGAAACTTGTTCGACTCATATGATGCTGATTACTGAGTACATCTACCCCAAAGTCCAAATCTCCCATATTCTTCTCTATACATTCCTTGACTGAAGCTATGAATTTCCAGTCCAAAGTATTAGTACAATTGACAGGTAAATGCTTTTCTTTATTTTCGATACTATTATAGACCTGACGGAGCAATTCACGATTTGCCAATATGTTTTTAATAGTCACCTTTAGTATACCCACACTGAATGGCTTGGTTATATAGGCATCTGCTCCGATTTCCAGTCCTCCGAGTATATTTTTCTCATCCCCTAACGCAGTCAGCAATATGACTGGAATGTGAGACATTTCCACACTCGTTTTGATAGCTGAGCACAGTTCGTCTCCACTCATCTCAGGCATCATTATATCGGATATAACAAGATCTGGATTAAACTCCTTTATAATGACAAGCGCATCTTTGCCATTGGAACAGGACTGGATATTATACCCTGCCATAAGCATATCCACAAGATAATTACGCAAATCATCATTATCTTCCACTACCAGAATACGCTGTAAAGAGGTTTTTATCTGAGGTGCCTCCAAGACCGGCAAGTCAGAAGTTCCCCCCAGTACAACAGCATCCATACGTTCATTCGGCGTTTTTGGAGAGATAAACTTTGCTTTATGCAAATGGGTATTTCCCTTCGGGAAAGTAATTTGCACGCATGTTCCCTGATGTTCAACACTTTGAATATGGATCTTTCCTTTATGCAACTTAACCAGTTTATATACCAGCATCAATCCAATCCCACTTCCGGTCACTTTCAAATTGACTACATTACTACCCCGGAAACAATTTCTGAATAATTTCTTCTGTTCAGATGAAGGAATACCAATTCCTGTATCCTTTACCTCAATACTCCAAGTATTCCCTTCCTCGCAAGCACAAATACACACGCTACCATTCTCTGGCGTGTACTTCAACGCATTTGACAAAATATTCTTCAAGATAGACCCCATTTTGTCACTATCAAACCACACATTCAAATAATCAAAATTACTCTCATAAACAAATCTGACACGCTTCATCTCAGCATATTTGCGGAAAGTAGCACAAACATCATTCATATAAGAATTCAATTCATACTCAGAAACATAAAGAGTAGACGAATATACGTCGATCCGTTCAAAGTTTATCAAGTTGGTTGTCAGCTGAAGCAATGTATTCACATTCTTTAGGGCCATATTCATATGGGGTAATGCCTTCTCTGCCACCATATGGTTTTCAACAACTTCTTCCAGCGGTGCTTTTATCAATGTCAGCGGCGTACGTATATCATGAGCAGTATTAATAAAAAAACGTGTCTTCTCATCAGAAATCTTCTTTTGTTTATGCAACATGATAACACGGAATATGATAATCATAATCAAGACCACCAGAATTGCATACCCCACCATTGCCCACATACTGGCCCACACCGGAGGGGTAATAATGATCTGAATACTCCTTGTTTCATAAGTTTTATACTTCTCCTCATTAGATACAGTACGAATTTGTAACGTATAACTGCCAGGAGGCAGATTTCTAACAACAATCCGATTATCTTGACTCGGACGGGTCCACTCTTTATGATAACCGTCGATTTTCCATGAATAAAGAATATTAGAAGGATAATCATAATTTATGGAAGCCACATCAAGCGAAAAAGTATTTTGACCGTAGGCCAATTCCAGACAATCAGTCTCGTTAATATCCTTCTTCAAGGGAGATCCGTCATCACCAGGATAGACAGGATGATAAGCTATCATAAAATCCCGTAATAACAAACGCGAATAATATGGCTCAGGTATTTCTATGTCTGTCGGAAACTTAACAGCACCATCATTGCCACCAAAGACAAGCGTACTGTTACTGTAAGTTGTGGCAGAACCGGCATTAAAATTTACGCTCATCAGTCCCTGCTCCCGTGTCCAGTTACGGAAAAAATGATCTTTAGGTGAATAAATCGTAATACCATTTTCCGTACCCATCAGGAGATTTTCATCCTGACGCGGAATAATCGTATAAATATTATCAGAAATCAGTGCACAATTATCAGTTCGGTACTGATGAATAAACTTCTTTTTATTGATATCATAAACAAGAAGACCTGCTCCACGAGTACCAATATACAGGATACCATCTTCTCTCTGGTATAATGCACATATATAAGGAGATTCAACAGGCAAGTCAATATACCGGTAAACACCGGATTGCTTGTCAAGCTGATAGAGTCCCATTCTTGTACCAATCCACATTTGACGGGCATTTTTCTCCAGAATGGTGGT
>ENA-ORSS01004095-ORSS01004095.1-human-gut-metagenome-genome-assembly--contig:-NODE-4095-length-11194-cov-4.767035_pt1 | contig 11194 bp, 9 predicted proteins | sample MGYA00241899_ERZ509162 | MGnify/ENA primary metagenome ERZ509162 (study PRJEB26280, sample SAMEA2338641) | human gut metagenome | biome: human gut; feature: human-associated habitat; material: faeces... | reverse complement strand
GCTCCATCACGCGGCGCTGTAAGGTCTCGGGCGTGTCGCCCTCTTCGATCTCGACGGCCTTTTGCAGAATGATCTCGCCGCCGTCGGGGATCTCGTTGACAAAGTGCACCGTCGCCCCCGTGACCTTCAGGCCGCGGGCGAGCACCGCCTCGTGCACCGCGTCGCCGCGCAGCGTCTCGAACGCCGGAACGAGCGACGGCTGCACCGCGATGACCTTGCCGCGGAAGCTCTTTGCCGTCTCGCGGCCGATGCCGGGGTAAAAGCCCGCGTTGATCACAAGCTCAATGTCCATATCCTTGAGCTTGTTGCGGATGGCCATGTCATACGACGTGTCGTTCGGAAACACGCTCGGCTCGACGACGACGGTCTCGATGCCGGCATTGCGCGCGCGCTTGAGCGCGTAGGCGCCCGCGTCGGACGAGATGACGGCGACGAGCTGCAGCTCCGGGATCTCGCCGAAGAACACGGAATCGAGCAGGCTCTGCAATTTTGTTCCCTTGCCGGAAACCAGAACAGCACTGCGGATCATAAACAGTTTACTCCTTCCCCAGCAGCCGGGCGGCTGTGGCGCGGTTATTATCCTCCTGCCGGTTGAGCAGTTCGGTGCGGCGGCGCATCTCCTCGCCCCTGCCGGCAAGGGCGACGGCCGCGTCGATCATGTCCGACAGGTCCTTTTCGTTGAGCGCCGCAAGCTGGATGTAGTTATTTTGCTCCACATAGTCGAGAAACGCCGTGACCTTTGGGTCATAGGCGACGCCGATGAGCGGCACGCCCTGTCCGGCGGCGAAGATGAGCCCGTGCAGACGCATGGACACGACCGCGGTCATGCGTGAGAGCACGCCGATCACCTCGCCCGAGGTCATCTGCTCGTCGATCCGGTAAAACGGGATGCTCAGATGCTCCGTGACGAGCTGGCCGGCCTCGCCGTCGGCGCGGAAGTTGATGCCGAGAAACACCGGCGTCAGCCCGTACTTCAGATAGGCATACACGGCGCCGGCAGCAAACACGGTGGCCTTTTCCTCCATGCCGGGCCATTTGCGCAGCACGAAGCCGATATACTTGCCGCCGATGTCCATATCATGCGCGCGCAGGATGCTGTCGATGCGGCTGTGCTCGGCCGCCGGCAGCGTGAGCGCGGGGTCGGACGCGAGGATGACCTCCGGCACCGTGACACCGAAGTCCCGGAGCGTCTCCCGGCTGTCCGGCTCGCGCAGCGTGATCTTGTCGACGCAGGTATTGATGACGTGTGCGGCCAGCTTCTTGTCGCGCGCATAGACGATCGGGCCGATGCCGCAGCCGTACATCTGCACCTTGCAGCCGCAGCCGTGTGCCATGCGGATCGTGCTGAGATAGTACCACAGGCTCAGGCGGCTCGTAACATCCTGCATGAGGCTGCCGCCGCCGCTGATGAACAGCTGGCTGCGGCGCATGACGCGCCGGATGGCAAACACGCCGAACCGGTGGCAGGCGTTGACGCCGAACGCGCGCTGGGTGTCCTTCGGCCGGCGGGAGAGCACGGTCACGGGCATATGCGCATCGATGCGGCGCATCTCGCCGATGATGGCCTGCAGGATCGCGTCGTCGCCGGTGTTGCCAAAGCCGTAGGCCCCGCAGATGAGCACACCGTCGCGCGTGCCGTCGCGCCGGTTTCGCTCCATGCGAAAGACGGTGTTGTAGATCTCCAGCTGGCGCAGGCCGGTGGCCTCCTCGGAAAAGTCGGCCTTGCCGCGCCGGTAGAGCGCCTCGCCCATCTCATGGCGGTAATCGGCATCGAGCGCGAAGCGCGCGAGGTAGGCCGCGAGCATGCGCACGTCGCCCGGCTCGATGAGCAGGCCGGTCACGCCGTGCTCGATGATGGCCGGCACGCCGCCGACATTGGACGCGACGGTGGCCAGATGCGCGCGTGCCCCCTCGGGCAGTGCATAGGGAAACGCCTCCGACAGAGACGAGAGGGTGTTGATGTCGAGCGCGCCGTAGAAGCTGTCGAGGTCGTTGACCCAGCCGAGGAAAAAGACGCTGTCGGCAATGCCGAGCTCCGCTGCGAGTGCCTCGAGCTTTTTGCGCTCCATGCCCTCGCCCGCAATGGCGAGGCGCAGCTGCGGGCAGGCCTTTTGCGCCAGCGCCACGGCGCGGATGAGCGTCGGGATGTCCTTGACGGGGTCAAGCCGCGCGGCGATGCCCGCGATCACGTCGCCCTCGTGGACGGTATATCCGAACTGCGCAAAATATGCCGCGCGGTCGGTCTTGGGCACGACGTGGGAAAAGTCGAGCCCGTTGTAGATGGAAAAGAGCCGGTTCGGCTCAAAGCCGCGGTCGATCAGTCGCTGGCGGATGGGGTCGGACACGCACACGCGGTAATCGAGCTGGTGCAGGGCCCAGATATTGAGCGTGCCGTAGACGGCGCGGGCAAACGGCCGGCCGAGATAGTCCAGCCGGTAGTCGCTGTGCACGGTGCTGATGACCGGCACGCGCACGCTCCGGCGCAGCAGGGCGCCCATGACGTTGGCCATGGAGCCGTGGCAGTGTACCAGATCGTACTCTCCCGCGCGGATCAGCTTTTTGAGCGCGCCGAGATTGGCCGCAAAGCCCCTGTCGAGCACCATCGTCGGGATGCCGAGCGCGGCCGCACCGTCGGCAAAATCGCCGCCGCGAAAGCACACGAGCTGCACGTCGATGATCTGACCGAGATATTTCAGCAGGGAGTAAACATGCGTCCGGGCACCGCCGGTGTCGCCCCCGCTGATGAGGTGGATTACTTTCACTTTGCCCTCCAAAGCACTTGTGCGCACCGCAAAAACACGGTATAATGCGTGCGTACAGGCGTTGACACATTCCCGCACAAATGACATGTGCGGATTCAGATTATTATACTGTATGATTCCACTATGGTCAAGTTTTGGAGGCGCGCAATGACGAAAATTTATCTGATCCGGCACGCGGAGGCGGAGGGCAACCTCTACCGCCGCATTCAAGGCCACTGGGACGGCAGCATCACCGCGCTCGGTCTGCAGCAGATCGACGCGCTCGCGCAGCGATTCCGGCACGAGCACATTGATGCGCTCTACTGCAGCAACCTGTCGCGCGCACGCGTGACAGCCGAGGCGATCACGCGCTATCACGACGTTCCGGCTGTGGCCACGCCGCGCCTGGCGGAGATCTGCATGGGCGTGTGGGAGGGGCGCGCCTGGGGCGACGTGGAGCACGAATTTCCGGAGCAGATGCGCTATTTCAACACCGACCCCGAAAAGTGGTCCGTGCCCGGGGGCGAGCCGATCCGCGAGGTGCAAAAACGCATGACGCGTGCGATTCAGGATCTCGCCGCGCGGCACGACGGGCAGACCGTCGCCGTCGTGAGCCACGGCATGGCCATCCGTGCATATCTGTGCACCGTGCTGGGCATCCCGAACAGCGAGATGTCCACCCTGCCCTACGGCGACAACACGTCCGTGAGCCTGCTGCTCGTCGACGGGGAGCGCACGACCGTGGAGTATTATAACGACAACCGCCACCTCCCGCCCGCGCTGAGCACGTTCGGCCGCCAGACCTGGTGGCGCGGCAGCGGCAGCGGCGCGGAAAACCTGCGCTACGAGCAGCTCACGTTCCCGCACGACGAGGCGTTTTACCTGCAGTGCTACCGCGATGCGTGGTGCAACGTGCACGGCTCGGACGAGGGCTTCGTACCCGAGCTCTACGCCCGCAGCGCAGCCAAGCATGCGCAGGAGCACCCCGGCTCCGTCGTGCGCGTGCTCAGCGGGGACACCGTGGTCGGTCTGGTCGAGCTCGACCCCGCGCGCGATGAACAGACCGGCTGCGGCTGGATCAGTCTGCTGTATATGCTGCCGGAATACCGCGGCCGCGGCTGGGCGATCCAGCTGCTGGGCTATGCGTTCTGGTTTTATGAAAATCACGACCGCAACACCGTGCGCCTGCACGTGTCGGAAAACAATGCCCGCGCTATTGCCTTCTACCGGCGCAGCGGCTTCGTGCAGCTCGGGCGCGATCCCGGCGTGCGCGAGCGTCTGCTGCTCATGGGGCGGCTCATCCACAGGACGGTGACACATGGATCGGTGTGATTTTCTGCCCGTCTCCGCCGAGGAGATGCACGAGCGCGGCTGGTGGTGGTACGATGCGCTCGTCGTCGGCGGTGACGCCTATGTCGACCATCCGAGCTTCGGCACGGCGGTCATCAGCCGCGTGCTCGAGGCCGAGGGGCTGCGTGTAGCCGTGCTCGCACAGCCGGACTGGCACGATGCGGAGGCCTTCCGCGCCATGGGCCGGCCGCGGCTGGGCGTGTTCATCGGTGCGGGCAATCTCGACTCCATGGTCGCGCACTACACCGCCGCCAAGCGCCGCCGCAGCGAGGATTTTTACTCCCCCGGCAAGCGCACCGGCTGCCGCCCCGACCGCGCCGCCATCGTCTACTGCAACCGCGCACGCGAGGCCTTCGGCCCCGATGTGCCGATCATTCTCGGCTCGCTCGAGGCGAGCCTGCGCCGCTTTGCGCACTATGACTACTGGGACGATTCCGTGCGCCGCGCCATCCTCTTTGACGCCCCGGCCGACCTGCTGGTCTACGGCATGGGCGAGGCCGCGACGATTGAGATCGCTCACCGGCTGAAGAAAAAGCAGTCCGTGCACACGATGACCGACATCCCCGGCACGGGCTACATCACGCGTGACCCCTCCGTGTGCAAATTTGACCACATCACGCTCCCGTCGTTCGAGGACGTGCGCGATGATAAGCGCCTCTATGCCGAGGCCACGCGCACCGAATACGCCGAGCATGACCCCGTGCGCGGCCGCGCCATGATCCAGCCGTGCGAGGGGCGCTATCTCGTCATCAACCCGCCCGCCATGCCGCTCGACACCAGGGAGCTCGACCGCGTGGCCGACCTGCCCTACACCCGCGAGTGGCACCCGATGTACGAGCCGCTCGGCGGCGTACCCGCGATCGAGGAGGTGCGCTTCAGCGTGATCCACAACCGCGGCTGCTTCGGCGGGTGCAACTTCTGTGCGCTGGCGTTCCATCAGGGACGCATGATCACGAGCCGCAGCCACGCGAGCGTCATCCGCGAGGTCGAGGCCATGACGCATCACCCGCTCTGGAAGGGTTACGTGTCCGATGTCGGCGGTCCGTCGGCGAATTTCCGCCACCCGTCGTGCCGGCAGCAGAAAGAGCGCGGCATGTGCCCGAACCGGCTGTGCCTTGCGCCGACGCCCTGCCCGAACATCGACGCCGACCACTCGGACTATCTCGCCCTGCTGCGCAAGCTGCGCCAGATCCCCGGCGTGAAGAAGGTGTTCGTGCGCAGCGGCATCCGCTACGACTATATGCTCTGCGACGACAACGACGCGTTCTTCCGTGAGCTCGTGCGCTATCACATCTCCGGTCAGCTCAAGGTCGCGCCCGAGCACTGCATCGACACCGTGCTCGACTACATGGGCAAGCCCCACATCGGCACGTACGAGCGCTTCATGGACGAATACCGCCAGCTCAACAACAAGTATGATAAGGAACAGTACGTCGTTCCGTACCTCATGAGCTCGCACCCCGGCAGCACACTCTCTGACGCCGTGGCGCTCGCGGAGTATCTCAACCGCCGCGGCCGCCAGCCCGAGCAGGTGCAGGATTTCTACCCCACGCCCGGCACGATCAGCACCTGCATGTACCACACCGGCATCGACCCGCGCACGATGAAGCCGGTCTACGTCGCCAAGACGCCGCACGAAAAGGACATGCAGCGCGCGCTGCTGCAGTGGCGCCGCCCGGATAAGCGCCGCCTCGTCATTCAGGCGCTGCACGAGGCCGGGCGCGAGGATCTGATCGGCTTCGGCAAGGATTGCCTTGTGCGCCCGATGACCGACCGGCGCAAGCAGTCCAGGCCCGCCGAACCCCAGCCGCCCCAGCGCAAATACGGCAAGGTCTACGGCGGCGGCAAAAAGCCCGCAGCCGCCCACAGCGCGCAAAACGCCAAAAGCGGAAAGTCCGCCAAGCCCGGTAGGGTCGGCAAGCCCGCCGCCTCCGGAAAGTCCGGCGGCAAGCCCGGCAGCAAACCCGGAAGATCCGGTGCGAAAGGCGGCCGCCGATGAGCTATCTCCTCGTCTACCTCACCGCTGTCAACGTCATCGCCTTTGCCGCCATGGGCATCGACAAGGCAAAGGCGCGCGCAGGCAAGTGGCGCATCGCGGAGAGCACACTCTTCGCCCTCGCCGCGCTCGGCGGCGCGCTCGGCGGCACGCTGGGCATGCGCGTGTTCCACCACAAGACGAAACACAAGGAATTTCGCTTCGGCTTTCCCGCGCTGCTCGGCGTGCAGTGCGCGGCCGTGGTGTATCTTATTCTGATCTGGAAGCAGGTGATCTGATATGACGCCCACCCTACTCGCCTATCAAATCGAGCCCGGAAAGCTCGGAAAAATGCAGGTCGTGTGCCTGCGGCTCGGCATCCGCGTGCAGGCGGTCGACCCGGCTGATTTCGGCCAGCCGATCGGCGCGCTGGCCGGTGTGCTGCCGCGGAATCCGGACGCACCCGCCGCCCCGCTCCCGGGGGAGATGCTCGTCCTGGCGCACTTTCGCCCCGGCATGCTCGAGGGACTGCTGCAGGGCTTTCGCGCCGCGCATGTCCCGCCCGTCGCGCTCAAGGCCATGCTGACGGACGCGAACGCCGCTTGGACAGCTCCGGCGCTCTATGCCGAGATCGCCAGGGAGCACGCCGCCATGCATGGCGGCGGCCGCGCGCACAAGGCGTGAAATTTCACGATTTACAGCTAAAAATCGATTGACAAGCGCCCGTGCCTGTACTATCCTATGGGCACGGGTGCGCACCTACCGGCAGTCAGGCGATGGAGTCTGACTGCTTTTGTATTTGCCGCCGACATCTCAGAGGAGATCCCGCATATGAAACAAGATCCGATTCGTCAAGTTGTTTTTCCCATTCTCGCCGCGCTCATCTGGGGCACTGCCTTCGTCGCGCAGGACGTCTGCGCCGACACGATCGGCACGTTCACCTTCAACGCCGCGCGCTATGCCATCGCCGTGCTCGCGCTGCTGGTGCTGATCGCGGTGCGCGGCGCCGTGCACAAGGACGCCGCGCAGCCCACGGCGGAGGAAAAACGCGCTGCACGCAGGCAGCTCTGGCTCGGCGGCTTTTGCTGCGGCACCGCGCTGGCCATCGCCTCGAACTTCCAGCAGGCCGGCATCGTCGCCGGGACGGACGCCGGAAAGGCGGGCTTTCTCACGGCGCTGTACGTGGTGCTCGTGCCGGTGTTCGGCCTGTTTTTTAAACGCAAGGTCAGCCTGCCGGTGTGGGTCGCGGTCGCGCTGTCGGTCGTGTCGCTGTACCTGCTGTGCATCAAGGGCAGCTTCCGGCTCGCCGCGGGCGACCTGCTCGTGCTCGTGTGCGCGGTGTGCTTTGCCGTGCACATTCTGGTCATCGACCGCTTCAGCGCGACGTGCGACGGGGTAAAGCTCAGCTGCGTGCAGTTTCTGTTCGCGGCGCTGTGGTCGGGCGTGTGCATCCCGTTTTTCGAGCACGTCGATGCCGCCGCCCTGCTCTCTTGCGCGCTGCCGCTGCTGTATGTGGGCGTGTTCTCGTGCGGCGTGGGCTACACGCTGCAGATCCTCGCACAGAAGGGCTCGAACCCCACGGTCGTCACCATCCTGCTGAGTCTCGAGAGCGTGTTCGCCGTCATTGCGGGCGCGATCATCCTGCACCAGAGCATGACCCCGCGCGAATACCTCGGCTGCGTGCTGATGTTCCTCGCCGTGATCCTCGCGCAGATCCCGCTGCCGGCCAAGGCCGCCCGCACGGAAAGCAAATAAGACCGCATTTCCCCGCTCGAAATCCCCGCCAAACGGCGGGGATCTTTTGCACAGATTTGCGAGCTTGTCCCAATATCCCCTTGCATTTTTGCCCAAATAGGGCTATAATTCTTGTCAAGAAATTCACAGCAAATGTATGCACAAGGAGGCCGATTCCCATGAAACTGACACCCGAACAGCAGGCCGTACTCGACGGCAGCAAGGGCGAAGTCATGGCCAAGGTCATGAAAACACTCGTCATGTACGGCGATGCCTTCGGCGCGGAAAAAATGGTGCCCATCACGAGCATCTACGGCCACACGGTCATCAGCTTCGGCATCAACGCCATGAAGCCGGTCTACGACCTGTACGACCAGCTCATTGAAGCCGGCGCGTTTTCCGAGCAGAAATTCACCGCCGACCCGCTCCCGCTCGACAAGAACGTCCCCTCGAATCCGCTGCAGGATCTGGTGTTCCGCAAGTTCATGTATAAGCCGCAGGCGCGCTATGAGGAGCAGCTGCGCAGACTCGGCATCCTCAGCGACAAGGACTATACCTGCACCTGCTACCTCGACGAAGTGGGCAACAAGCCCAAGCAGGGCGAGGTGCTCTCATGGGCGGAATCGTCCGCCGTGGTCTACGCCAACAGCGTGCTCGGCGCGCGCTGCAACCGCAACTCCGGCATGATCGAGCTCATGGGCTCGATCGCGGGCTGCGTGCCGTACTTCGGCTTTCTGACCGACGACGGACGTAAGGCCGACTGGATCGTTGAGGTGCGCACGACCAAAAAGCCCGAGCCGCAGCTGCTCGGCTCCGCCATCGGCATGAAGGTCATGGAACAGGTGCCGTATGTCAAGGGGCTGGACAAATGGCTCGGCACGGAGATCAATGACGACGCCATTGCCTATCTCAAGGACTTCGGCGCGGCCACCGCGTCCAACGGCGCCGTGGGCCTGTACCATGTGGAGCACCTGACCCCCGAGGCAAAACAGCAGGGCGAGGCCCTGCTGCGGGAGGGCTATCGGACCTACATCATCGATGACGCCGAGCTGGAGCGCGTGAAGCGCAGCTATCCCGTCATCTGGAAGGACCCTGCCGCCGCGCCGCAGCTGTGCTTCGTGGGCTGTCCTCACCTGACGCTGGAGCAGCTGAAGGACTGGACGGCGAAGCTCACCGATGCCCTGCGGGCGCAGAACCGCCTGCAGGTGGCCGTTCCCACCGTGTTCACCGCCGCCCCGGCGGTGCTGGACGCCTTCAAGGACACCGTGGAGGGCTACAAGCTGCAAAGCATGGGCGTGATCCTCAGCTACATCTGCCCGCTGATGTACATGAACAACCCCCTCTGCAAGAAGAAGGCGGTCATCACCAACTCCAATAAGCTCCGCACCTACACCAGCGCCCGGTATTATACCGACGCGGAGATACTGGACATCCTCACCGGAAAGGAGGGACGCTGATATGCAGCAGTTCAAGGGCCGCGTGGTGGTCCCCGGCACCTGCACCGCCGAAGCGCTGGTCAGCCATGGCGGCTTCAACACCCTGGCCAGCTACCAGATGGCCATGATGTTCGGCGACAAGCAGGTCAAGTGCGGCGACCAGAATAACCCCGACATCTACAAAAAGCCCATGATCGGCAAGGCCCTCTGCCTGCCCCAGACCATCGGCTCCACCACCGGCGGCATGGTGCTGTTCACGGTGTGCTCCCACGGCAAGCAGCCCGCCTGTATGCTCTTCTCCCTGCCCATCGACTCCCTGGCCGCCTCCGGCGCCATTCTGGGCGATGTCTGGACCGACAGCAAAATGCCCGTGGTGGACTCCCTGGGCGACGAATTTTTGCAATATGTGCAGACCGGCATGACCGTCACCGTGGGTGACGACGGCCTGGTCACCGTGGAGGACTGACATGAACGATATCTACACCAAAAAGCCCGAGGAGTGCGCCTACTCCTTCACCCAGCACACCGCCTGCGAGTTCTTCCCCTGCCACAAGACCGCCCACCCCGAGGACTTCAACTGCCTGTTCTGCTACTGCCCGCTGTATACCCTGGGCAGCAAGTGCGGCGGCAACTTCAGGTACCTGGAAAACGGCGTCAAGGACTGCTCCGACTGCCTGCTGCCCCACGGTCGGGGCAGCTACAGCTACATCAAGTCCAAGTACCCGGAACTCATGGAGCTGGCCAAGAAAAACCGATAAGAAAAGAGACGGCTCACGCCGTCTCTTTTTTCATCATTATTCCAGCCGCAGTTCGTGGTCGCCCTTGTCGCATACGTAGTACATCTGATAGCTAAGCGGTGTGCCGGTATAGCCTTGACCCGGACCGCGCTCCAGCCTTACGGCTACCATACCCGCCTGTAGTTTGACGGTACTGCCATCGGAAAAAGTGATCTCGCTCAGATAGCGATTTTCAGTGAAATCAGACTCCCCGGTCAAGATAAGCTGTGTCTGCAATTCCGCGTAATACGCCCGCACGTTGGCCATGTCGGCGGCCACCTTGGCCTTGTGCAGGCTGCCGTTGAACACAGGGATGGCAACAGCCGCCAGCACAGCGATGATCGCCACCACGATCAGCATTTCCATCAATGTAAAGCCGCGGTTCCGTTTCATAGTCTATACCCTCCGGAATCGTTTTTTTGATAAGTTTCCCACATTATACCCTACCGACACCCGGATTGCAACCCTATTTTCCCGTCACTACCTCCGCAAATCCCTCTCCGAACACCCGCACGGCCTTCAGCGCCTCGTCCAGCGAGTTCCCCGCTGCGCCGATCTCCACCAGCAGGCTCCCGGGCGTGAAGTACTCATTGTAGTCCGAATTCCGCAGCGTCAGCGGCCGCATCAGCGTGGGATAGCGCTCCGTCAGGTGCTGCTGCACCGCCACGGCGAACTTCAGATTCTCCTGCCAGCCCTCCCAGCTGCTGCCCATCACCAGGCTCACCTGCGCGCAGTCAGGATCCTCCCGCGTTACCACCTTGTACTGGTGCCCGGCCTTGTCCTCCAGCGCGTCCCGGTGAACGTCCAGAATGAACCGGATGCCGGGGTATTTTGCCATGTATTCCTCGATGGCGTCCTCCGCCCGGTAGTACGCGCCGTTGTACTCCGGATCGTCATACAGCGCCCGGTCGTGCAGCACGGACAGACCGTAGCCCGACAGCACTCTGGCCAGCTCGTCGCCCACCCGGATGACGCTGACGGAGGCATCCGCCGTGCGGAAGGAGCCGGTGTCCACGTATTCCTCCCCGGCGGGCATGGTATACGCCTCGCTGCCGTGGGTGTGAAGTATAAGCACTTGCGGGGACGCGTCGCCGGGCGCGGCGGCAAATGTACCGTCAAACCGTATGCCGTCCAGCGTCTGGCGGGAGGCGTTTTTGATGAACACATCCCCCACGCGGATGT
>ENA-ORSS01004094-ORSS01004094.1-human-gut-metagenome-genome-assembly--contig:-NODE-4094-length-11195-cov-3.114452_pt1 | contig 11195 bp, 12 predicted proteins | sample MGYA00241899_ERZ509162 | MGnify/ENA primary metagenome ERZ509162 (study PRJEB26280, sample SAMEA2338641) | human gut metagenome | biome: human gut; feature: human-associated habitat; material: faeces... | reverse complement strand
CCCGTCAGGACCGGGCCATTGGCTTCCTGCTTCCTGCGATGGCCAAGAGCCAGCTGTTCCGGGGCGGGGTGGCCGACGGCGGCGAATGATGTTATGACAGTCGTGGCTGAAGCTATGCCGGAGTGGCGTGAGGTAGCTGGCGCGGCCTTATGCGGCCCCGTTTATTATACCCTTACGGGTGTAATAGAAAGCAAAACCAAATAAATTATACCCAAAAAGGTATAATATTAATGATTTATATGTATCTTTGTACCCAAACGGGTATAATAGAATGGTTAATGTTATAGCAGATTTTGTTAAAGAAATGCGCCGCCAGTTCGGGCTTACCCAGGTAGACCTGGCCGACAAGTCGGGCGTGGGCCTGCGCTTTGTGCGCGAGCTGGAGCAAGGCAAACAGACGCTGAGGCTCGACAAGGTAAACCAGGTGCTGGGGCTGTTCGGGCGGCAGGGGGGCCCCGTCGACATTGTCCAACATCAACAGTGATAGCCCATGAAGAGAGCGAAGGTGTATGTACACGACCGCCTTGCGGGGTGGCTGTCCGAAGACGAGAGCGGTTTCACGTTTGAATATGACCGCGACTATCTTGCGGCAGACGGCGCCGAGGCCGTGAGCCTGACGTTGCCGCTTCGCCGTGAGCCCTACAAGGCCACGGTGCTGTTCCCGTTTTTCGACGGGCTGATACCCGAGGGGTGGCTGCTCGGCATTGCCGAGAGAAGCTGGAAGATAAACCGCCTCGACCGCATGTCGCTGCTGTTGGCATGTTGCAAAGACTGCATTGGGGCGGTGAGTGTGGTGCCAGAAATGACGGAGGACTGCTGATGGGCAAGTGTCTGTATTGTTACAAGGAACTGAAAGAGGGCCAGGCAGACTTTCATCCGGCCTGCGCCCGCAAGTTTTTTGGCGTTGCCACGGCACCGAAGCTGCCATACGTGCGTTCGCAGCTGGGCGACCTGGCCAAGCGGGTTGTGCGCAGCCAGACCACGCTCACCGGCGTACAGGCCAAGCTCTCGCTCGACCTCAGCCGCGGCGGGCGCGACGAGCCCGACCGGTTTACCATCGTCGGGTTGTGGGGGCGGTTCATCCTAAAGCCGCAGACAAGCGCCTACAGGGCCTTGCCCGAGCTGGAGGACGTGACCATGCACCTGGCCGAGGCAGCCAAGATAAGCGTGGTGCCACATTCGCTGATACGCTTTGCCGACGGCGAACTGTGCTACATAACGCGGCGGATAGACCGTACGAAGGATGGAGAAAAGGTGGCCATGGAAGACATGTGCCAGTTGTCGGAGCGCCTCACGGAGTATAAGTACAAGGGATCTTACGAGCAAATAGCTAAGATAATACGCCGGTTCTCGGCCACTCCGCAGCTCGATGTGGTCAACTTCTGGGAGATTGTGGTGTTCTCTTGGATAACAGGCAATGCCGACATGCACCTAAAAAACTTCTCGCTTTACAACAACGCTGGCCTCGGATATACGCTGACGCCAGCCTACGACATGCTGTCGACGGCGTTGGCCATGCCCGAAGACAACGAGGAACTGGCCCTGACGCTCAACGGAAAGAAGAACAGGTTGCGCAAGGCCGACTTCCATAAGGCCATAACGGCATCGGGGGTTGACGAGAAGGTGATAGAGAACTTGTCGCGGAAGTTCGGCCGCGTGCTGCCCAAGTGGTTTGAGCTGATAGACCGCTCGTTCCTGCCCGACGACCTGCGGCGCAGTTACAAGAACCTGATATTGCGCCGCATGGTGTTGTTGCGGTAGGGTTGCTGGGCGCCGGCCGGCCGCTGTGGCCCGGTGAATGACAGGTTTGGCTGCCCGGCCCGGCCGTATTCCGCCAGCCGCAGTAAATAAACTACCCTCAAAGGTTGCCTGGGGCATGCCTTTGAGGGTAGTTTTTCGTGCTTGTTGTCATTCCTTGCAGCACCGGCATTGCTCTGCGGTGGGCATGCCGGTCTTGAAGTACACGAGGTCTTCCTCGATGAAGTTTTTCACGTATGCCGTCTTTCCGATAACCTCTTCTTCGGCATGGCGCACATATACGTGGGCACTCTTGAGGAACAGCTCGGGAGCCCTGCTGGCATCGTCGATGATGAGCAGCGCCATGAGAATGTCGCCGGTCATGTCGTAAAGGCGGCGGGCAAGGAAGTCGTGCACCTCTTGGCTGCCTGCCTCCTTGACGTAGTTGACGGCTTGTTCGTACATCTCAATGAGCTTGCCTACGCGAATCTGCAGCGGCCTCATGTCTTCGGAGACCTCGCTTTCGAGCATTTCCTTCATTATGCCAAGGTAAGTGCCGTTGGTGATGTAGCGTATTGCGGCTACGACCTGCAGCTGCGTGGTGCCTTCGTATATTGAGAATATGCGGGCGTCGCGGTACAGGCGCTGGCTCTTGTACTCCATTATGAAGCCCGAGCCGCCGTGTATCTGTATAGCATCGTAGGCGTTCTGGTTGGCATATTCGGAGTTCATGCCCTTGGCTATCGGGGTGAAGGCGTCGGCAAGGCGTGCATATTTCTTTTGCTCCTGGCGTTCCTCGGGCGTCAGCTTGCGCTCGCGGGCTATGTCGTCGAGAGCCTTGTACAGGTCGACATAACGTGCCGTCTGGTACAGTATCGAGCGTCCGGCGTCGAGCTTGGCCTTCATTCGCGACAGCATGTCGTAGACGGCGGGGAAGTCGATGATGGCCGTGTCAAACTGGCGGCGCTCCTTTGCGTAGGCCAGGCCTTCGCTGTAGGCGGCCTGCGACACGCCCACCGACTGTGCGGCTATGCCGAGCCGGGCCCCGTTCATAAGCGCCATGACATACTTTATGAGCCCCATGCGCGTGCTTCCGCACAGTTCGGCCTTGGCGTTCTTGTACGTAAGCTCGCACGTGGGCGACCCGTGGATGCCCAGTTTGTGCTCTATGTGGCGCACGTTGACGCCGCCCTGGCGCTTGTCATAGATGAACATCGACAGTCCGCGGCCGTCTCGTGTGCCTTCTTCAGAGCGTGCCAGCACGAGGTGGATGTCGGAGTCGCCGTTGGTGATGAACCTCTTGACGCCGTTAAGCAGCCAGCAGCCGTCCTTCTCTGAGTAGGTTGCCTTGAGCATAACGCGCTGGAGGTCGCTTCCCGCGTCTGGTTCGGTAAGGTCCATCGACATGGTCTCGCCTGCGCAAACGCGCGGAATGTACTTCTGCCGCTGCTCTTCGCTGCCGAATTCGTACAGAGTCTCGATGCAGTCTTGCAGGCTCCAGATGTTCTGGAAGCCCGCATCGGCCGACGCCACCATCTCCGATGCCATCGAGTAGGGCGTTACGGGCAGGTTGAGGCCGCCATAGCGGCGCGGCATGCTTACGCCCCAAAGCCCTGCCTTGCGCGTGGCGTCGAGGTTCTCGTATGTCTTCGAGGCGTAAATCATGCGCCCGTTCTCGAGGTGCGGGCCCTCTTCGTCAACGCTTTCAGAGTTGGGCTCAATGATGTTTGCGGCCACGTCGCCCGTTATCTCGAGCATTTTCTCGTAGTTCTCCATTGCGTCGTCGAAGTCGACGGGAGCGTCTTCATACTTGTCTTTGTCTGCAAAGTCGCGCTCCTTGAGCTCGACTATGCGTTTCATCAGCGGGTGATGAAGGTGGAACTTCAGTTCCGGCTGGTCTGTATAGTAATTGGCCATTGGTGTTGCTTTATGTTTGTTAGTGCTTTAAGCGGGGCATGCCGGCCTGTTGCGGCGGCCGCCTTGTGCCCTGCCGAGCTTGTTACTTGCTGTTTTGTTTGTAGTATTTGATGAGCTTTGGCACCACTTCTTCGACAGTGCCGGTTATCACATAGTCGGCAATCCTGTTGATGGGAGCGTCCGGGTCGCTGTTTATGGATATGATGATTCCCGAGTCCTGCATGCCGGCTATGTGCTGTATCTGTCCCGAGATGCCGCATGCGATGTACACCTTGGGGTGTACCGTTACGCCTGTCTGTCCTATCTGCCTGTCGTGGTCGGCCCATCCTGCGTCGACGGCGGCACGGCTTGCGCCCACCTCTCCGTGCAGTTCCTTTGCCAGTTTGAACAGCGTGTCGAAGCCTTCCTTGCTTCCCACGCCATAGCCACCGGCCACAACGATGGGCGAACCCTTAAGGTTGTGCTTGGCAGCTTCCACATGTCGGTCGAGCACCTTGACCACGAAAGCCTCCTTCGACACATATTTCGTAACGTCGGGGTAAGCCACTTCGCCCTTGGCCTGGCCTTCGTAGAGTGCTTTCTGCATCACTCCGCTGCGCACGGTAGCCATTTGCGGGCGGTGGTCAGGGTTGACGATGGTGGCCACGATGTTGCCTCCGAAGGCAGGGCGGATTTGGTACAGCAGCCCGTCGTAGTGCTTTCCGCTCTTCTTGTCGTCGTATGTTCCTATCTCAAGTTGCGTGCAGTCGGCTGTCAGTCCGCTGGTAAGCGACGACGACACGCGCGGCCCGAGGTCGCGCCCGATGACAGTTGCGCCCATGAGGCATATCTGCGGCTTTTCCTCTTTGAACAGGTTTACGAGGATGTCCGTGTGGGGTGCCGATGTATAAGGGAACAAACCATCGCCGTCAAAGACAAAGAGCTTGTCCACGCCATAGGGGAGTATCTGGCTCTCAACCTTGTCCTTGATGCCTGTTCCGCATACTACCGCATGCAGTTCCACGCCCAGTTCGTTGGCCAGTTTGCGGCCCTTGGTGAGCAGTTCCTGCGAAACCTCCTTCACCTCGGTGCCTTCTATCTCTACATATACGAATACGTTGTCCATAAATTTGGTGTTAAGTATTGAATGCCCTGCACTGTCCGGCCCTGTTGCCGGGTTGCCTTTCCCTTTTGCCAGCGTCAATCCGGCAAGCCCCTGGCTTGGCTTTCATGGCCTTGTTGCGGGCGGTTCAAAATCAATGAAACATTGTTTATCCTATTATTTTCTCGCTAAGCAGTTCCTTGACCATGCCTTCTATGTCGGCGTCGGCAGCAGAGAGCCTCTTGCATTCCTTTGCCTGGAACACGATGTTCTGCACCGCCTTCACCTTCGTCGGCGAGCCGCTGAGCCCGCACTGCTGCGGGTCGCCGTCGACGTCGGCCACCGACCATTGGTTGAGAGTGAGGTAAGGCCTCTCTTCATACAGCTCGGCGTAAGGCATGCCGGGCGTGCGTTCCATCGGCGCCGTGGCGTGTTTGTATTTCATCACCAGCTTTGCGTTGCAGGGTCGGCATGGCGCTGCGCTGCCGTTGACGGTGATGACAATGGGCATTGGCGCCTCCACGGTCTCTACGCCACCGTCGATGTGCCGCCTTATGGTGAGCTTGCCGTCTTCGCATTTCAGTATTTCCTCGGCGTAAGTCACCTGGCTCAGCCCCAGTTTCTCGGCCACTTGCGGGCCCACTTGTGCCGTGTCGCCGTCGATGGCCTGCCGTCCTCCGATTACAATGTCGACCCCTCCTATTTTCTTTATCGCAGTGGCCAGTGCATAAGAAGTGGCCAGCGTGTCAGCCCCGGCAAAGAGACGGTCGGTAAGCAACCATCCGGTGTCGGCACCGCGGTACAGTCCTTGCCTTATTATTTCGGCTGCCCTTGGCGGCCCCATGGTCAGTATGCCCACCGTAGAGCCAGGGTTTTGCTCTTTCAGGCGCAGGGCCTGCTCCAATGCGTTGAGGTCTTCGGGGTTGAATATTGCCGGCAGTGCAGCGCGGTTTACCGTGCCTTCTGCTGTCATGGCGTCCTTCCCCACGTTTCTGGTGTCAGGGACTTGCTTGGCAAGTACAACGATTTTCAAGTTCATATTTATTAGATAGTTATTGTGAATCTTGTGTGATTAGTATAGGCTGTCGGCATGAACAAGACAGTCAACGGCAAAGGTAATTCTTTTTTGGCGTTGAGCCAAAGAAATGGATATTAAAAAGTTTGAACGTTGTTTCAAAAGCATTGTGGCGCCATGGTTTGCTGTTGGAGTGGCGGCAGTGTCAGTCTTTGAAATCGATGTAGCTTTGCACCCACTCTGCCCTGTGCATTTCGGATTCTGGCAAAGGGTTTGACACAGACAGGCCAATGAGCCTGATGGGGTGGTTGGCCGAGTATTCCACCTCGCCGAGCAGCCTTTTTGCAGCCGGCAAGATGTCGTCTTTAGTCTGCAGGAGCTTGTTGGTGGTTATGCTGCGGGTAATCTGCGAGAAGTCGGAGTACTTTATTTTCAGGGTCAGCGTGCGCCCTTCAAACTTGTCGTTCTCTATCCTCCTTGCCAGTTCGAGCACCGTATGGTACAACTCTATAATCACTGTCGACCGGGTGCTGATGTCGCTTTCGAGCGTGTGTTCGCATCCTACTGACTTGCGTACGTATTCCGTTTCCACCTGCCGAGTGTCTATTCCGCGGGCGAAGTCATAATACGTGCGCCCCATTTTGCCGAACACTTCGGTGAGGTGTCGCAGGGAGCATTTCCTCAGGTCGGCCCCGGTGAAAATGCCAATGTAGTGCATGCGTTCGGCGGTGCGCGGTCCCACGCCCCAGAATTGCTAACCCTTGAGCGATGAAATGAATTCGAGCGCGCATTCCTTCGGTATTACCGTCATGCCGTCGGGCTTGTTGAGGTCGGATGCTATCTTCGCGAGAAACTTGTTGTAAGACACTCCCGCCGACGCCGTGAGGTGCAGTTCGTCGCGTATGCGCGTCCTTATTTCCTGCGCGATGCCGGCAGCCGAGTCGATGCCGCGTTTGTTTTCGGTGACGTCGAGAAAGGCCTCGTCTATCGACAACGGTTCAATCTTGTCGGTGTATTCGCGGAAAATGCCCCTCACCTGGCCGGAGACGGCCCTGTACACCTCGTATCTGCCAGGCACGATGACCAGTTGCGGGCACAGGCGCTTGGCCCGTGCCATTGGCATAGCCGAGCGAACGCCATACCGGCGGGCCTCGTAGCTGGCTGTAGACACCACACTGCGGGGGCCGTCGTGGCCCACGGCGATGGGTTGTCCGCGCAGCTCGGGATTGTCGCGTTGCTCAACAGATGCAAAGAAGGCATCCATGTCGATATGTATGATTTTTCGTTCTGTAGTCATTGTTCGGTGCAGACGGTGAACACGTAGCCACGTGCGGTGTTTACGGTTGTGGCAAACCTGGCGGAAGTGTTGACGAGCACGCTTTTCAAATCGCGCCGGATGCCTTCGCCGGTGAGCTTGAGCAGGCTCTCTTTCATTGTCCACAGCCGTGCGAAAACGATGTCGGGCGACGGCGAGGATTCCACCTGCTCGACCTCGGCCTCGCTCAAGACGCGTCGCGCCAGTTGCGGGTTGTATGGCCTGATGCTTTCGATGTCGGCCCCTACGGGCACGCCGGCGATGGCGCACAGGGCTGCCTTGGGGCAGTGGCTTAGGTTGAAGTGTATGTCGGGGTGGCCTTTCAGGTATGGCTTGCCCCCCGGGAAGAGGGCAAGCTCGGGTGGGGCTTCGAGGCCATAGCCTGCCTTGAGGCCTTGCCACAAAAGCATGTAGGCTGCTGCGTTGAGCTTGCGGTCTATCTCATGGCGGTAGCGCAATGCCTGCTCGCGCCGCCATTGCGGAAGCTGCTGCAGGGCAGCTGCCAGGTCGAGAGAGGTGATGTCGTCGTTGAGGTATATCATGATGGGAGGGCTGGGAGGACTGGGAGCTCTGGGAGGGCTGGGGTGATGGGAGGTCTGGGAGGTCTGGGAGTTTTGGGAGCTCTGGGAGAGCTGGGGTGATGGGAGCTCTGGGAGGCTGGGAGAGCCCCGCACTTTGTCACCCAAGGCGCAGGGGCGTCATGGCTCCTGCGCTTCCTTGGCTTCCTGGCTTTCCTGTGGTGAGGCCGGCAGGGCCTCGCGCGGTTGCGGAATCTTGCGGTTGGGGTTTTCCTTTGCCCCCAGTTCCACCAGCTCGCGCCCCTTTTTCACCACGCTTTGGTTGCCGCTGATGAGCTTGTTGTCGGCAAAATCGTAGGCTTTGCGGGCCCTTTCAATCACGTCGCCGAGGTCGCTGAACCGCTTGGCGAAGTCGCCCAGGCGGTCGAGCAGCTGCTCTGCCAGTCCGAACACCTTCTTTTGGTTCTCTGCCTGCTGGTTTTGCACCCAAGCCACGTGTATTATGTGCAGTATGCCGAGCAGGTTTTGCTCGCCCGTGATGAACACTTTCTTCTCGAAGGCGTCGCGCCACAGCGTGGGGTCGTTGGCCAGGGCCAGTTGCAACGACGACTCGAACGGCACGAACATTATCACGAAGTCCACAGCCTCTCGCGGCGCCTTGATGTATCGGCTGTAGTCTTTTCGTGCGAGTTCGGTGGCGTGCTGCCTCACGCTCTTGATGTGTTCCTGGAGGAATCTCTCCTTTTCCTCCGGGCTTTCGGCGTTGACATAGCGCTCGTAGGCCACCAGCGAGACCTTAGAGTCGATGATTGCGTCCTGCCCCTGCGGGTAGTGCAGAATCACGTCGGGCTGCATCTCGCGGCCGGTGTCGTCGTTTTTCAGCGTGCGCCCGTTTTCGTCGCGCAGCCTCGCCTGCACCTCGTAGTGTATGCCCTCGGTAAGCCCCTGCGAGGCGAGCAGGTCGCCCAGTATTATCTCGCCCATGTTGCCGGCGGCCTTGTTGTCGTAAGCAGGTACATCGGAATCAGTGCTACTTCATAGAACATGAACATGGTGAACAGATCCGTAGAAATGAAGAAGCCGAACACACCCAGAGAGAGCAGGGTGAACCAAAGGAAATATTCTTTCGTCAACGGTTGCAGACGCCAGGAGGCAAAAGTACCGGTGAAGACTATGATGGCAGAGAGCAGCAGCATGGCTACTGAAATGCCGTCTACTCCCACGGAGTAGTGTATGTTGAGTGCCGGATACCAGGGTACATCCGCGCGGAAGAGCATTTCAGCTGTGTCTCCGGCGGCACGCGCTTGCAGATAAGCAATGGTTAGGCCTACGGCGGCCAACACTAATGCCGATGCACCTGTCACCATCACCGTGCGTATCTGCTTGATGTTGCGACTCAGCCAGAGACCAAGTAACATCAACAGGGGGATGAGAACAAAAATACTTAATATGTTCATTTTTATAATTACAAATTACGAATTACAAATTACGATTAACATTTCTCTACTATAGCAGCAATAACAATATCAATGCCAGCGTACCCAACAGGAATACGTAAGTGTACTGTTGAATTTGTCCGCTTTGCAGACCGCGTATTTCATCACTGGTGGCATTGGCGCTCCAGGCAAGGAAGTCGAAGAAACCATCTACTACGTGGCGGTCGAACCAAGCGATGGGGCGGGAGATGCAACCAAAGATTATCTTATGAGTTACGAACTGGTACACTTCATCGATATAGAAGCGATGATAGGCAGCTGTCCATAATCCGCGGAAACGACGGGCAAGGGCATTGGCAACGGGTTGCTTTGCCCGTGCGTACATGGCTGTGGCAATTGCGATGGAGATGACAGCTATAGCAATGCTGGTACCTGCCACCGCCCAGTCGAGATGAATCTCGTAAGCCGTACCGTTGGAAGAGATGAACTTACCGAAGGGGATGAAACCGGCTCCGATAGTAACAACAGCAAGAAACATCAGCGGAAAAGTCATAGTTAACGGACTTTCGTGGGGAGTATGTTCAGCATGAAGCTCTTTATTCTCTTTGCCCCAGAAGATGCCGTAATAGAGGCGGAACATATAAAATGCCGTCATTGCAGCAATCACTGTCATAATCCAGCCCATTACAGGACTGAACTGGAAGCATGCTGTCAGTATTTCATCTTTAGAGAAGAAACCGGAGAATGGAGGAATACCTGCAATGGCAAGACAAGCAATTAGGAACGTAATATGTGTCACAGGCATGTACTTGCGCAGTCCACCCATAGCGGACATTTCATTGCTGTGTACCGCATGGATAATGCTACCTGCGCCGAGGAAGAGTAATGCCTTGAACATAGCGTGCGTGAACAGGTGGAACATACCGGCCATATAGCCCAGACCGCCATGATGCGGATCAGCAGAAGTACAAACTCCCAGTGCCACCATCATAAAGCCGATCTGTGAGATAGTAGAGAATGCCAGCACACGCTTGATGTCACTTTGCACACAAGCTACCGAAGCAGCATAGAATGCAGTGAACGCTCCAACGTAAGCTACCAGATGCAGCACGTCGGGTGCATAACCGATGAACAGCGGGAACATTCGGGCCACAAGGTAAACTCCGGCTACCACCATGGTCGCTGCATGGATCAATGCGCTGACGGGTGTCGGGCCTTCCATTGCATCCGGCAGCCAGATGTGTAATGGGAACATGGCACTCTTTCCGGCACCACCGATGAACATCAGTCCCAAGGCCAGAGGTATCATTGCCGCACCACCTTTCAGCAATGCCATTTCACTGGGATGGAAGGTGTAAGTTCCGGCATAATAACCGTAAATAAGGATACCGATCAGGAAACCCAGGTCGGCAAAACGGGTAACGATGAACGCTTTCTTGCTTGCAGCAACAGCAGACGGTTTCGTATAGTAGAAACCGATGAGCAAGTAAGACGAAACACCCACCAATTCCCAGAACAGATACATCTGGAAGATATTGGTAGCCACCACCAGACCCAACATGGACATGGTAAAGAGGCTGAGGAATGCATAATAGCGTTGGAATCCGCGCTCACCCTTCATGTAGCCGAAAGAGTAGACATGTACCATCAACGATACGGTGGAAATGACGATAAGCATCATCACAGAAATGGGGTCGAGCAGGATACCCAGGTCGATATGCAGCGTCCGGCTGATCGGAAGCCATACCGTGTTCCACGGCACGAGCGTGGGGAACATCCCCGCGGCGTCGCGCCCTGCGGAAAAATACTCGAACGCCGTACAATAGCTCAGCAACGCCACTACGGCCAGCACCGCCGTGCCTATGGCGCCCGCGACGACGGGCTTGAGCTTCATGCCGGCCAGCCCCAGGAAGAGGAAGCTCAGCAGCGGCAGCAGCAGGATAAGGATCGTATATTCCATAACAATCGTTTTTTCAGAATCGTTACCACTTCATCTCCCGCAGGCTCTTCACCCCGATGTTGCGCAGGTTCCGGTAGATGTTGATGATGATGGCGATTGCGACGGCCGTTTCGGCGGCGCTGATGCCGATGGCGAAGAGCGTGAAGAAGAATCCCTCCAGCTGTTCGGGGAACAGGAAGCGGTTGAATACGACGAAATTAATGTCGACCGAATTGA
>ENA-ORSS01004089-ORSS01004089.1-human-gut-metagenome-genome-assembly--contig:-NODE-4089-length-11203-cov-2.882670_pt1 | contig 11203 bp, 11 predicted proteins | sample MGYA00241899_ERZ509162 | MGnify/ENA primary metagenome ERZ509162 (study PRJEB26280, sample SAMEA2338641) | human gut metagenome | biome: human gut; feature: human-associated habitat; material: faeces... | reverse complement strand
TGGAAACGACTTTGATATTACGAAGCTCCGTTATGACAAAATAATTATTATGGCCGATGCCGATGTGGATGGCGCGCATATTTCCACACTGCTTCTGACCTTATTCTACCGGTTTATGCCGGAACTGATTTATGAAGGACATGTTTATATTGCCATGCCGCCGTTATATAAGGCGATGCCCTCGAAGGGAGAGGAAGAGTACCTGTACGATGACAAGGCATTAGAGCAGTACCGTAAGAAGCATAAAGGTCCCTTTACCTTACAACGCTACAAGGGTCTTGGAGAAATGGATGCGGAGCAGTTATGGGAAACGACTTTAGATCCGGCATCCAGAATTTTAAAGCAGGTTGAGATTGAAGATGCCCGTATGGCATCCGAAGTAACTGAAATGCTGATGGGAACCGAGGTTCCTCCCCGAAAGGCATTTATCTACGAACACGCCACCGATGCGGAGCTGGATATCTGATTGTTAAAACAGATTCCGGAGTTTCTTAGAAAGGAATTATTTCATGGAAGAAAAAATCATCAAAACCGAGTATTCGGAAGTGATGCAGAAATCATATATTGATTATGCCATGAGTGTCATTATCGCACGTGCCCTGCCGGATGCCAGAGACGGGTTGAAACCTGTGCAGCGCCGTGTGTTATACGATATGCATGAACTGGGAATCCGTTACGATAAGCCGTACCGTAAAAGTGCGCGTATTGTTGGTGATACCATGGGTAAATATCATCCCCATGGAGACAGCTCTATTTATGATGCGCTTGTTGTAATGACACAGGATTTCAAGAAAGGAATGCCCTTAATTGACGGACACGGTAACTTCGGTAACATTGAGGGAGATGGAGCGGCTGCCATGAGATACACGGAAGCCCGTCTTGAAAAGGGGACGCAGGAAGCATTTTTGGCCGACCTTGATAAGAATGTTGTTGATTTTGTGCCAAACTTTGATGAAACAGAGAAGGAGCCTTCTGTTCTGCCTGTAAAGATTCCAAACCTTTTAGTCAATGGTTCCGAAGGAATTGCCGTTGGTATGGCAACCAGTATTCCGCCTCACAATCTCGGTGAGGTTGCCGATGCAGTAAAAGCCTACATGCAGAATGAAGAGATTACCACAGAAGGATTGATGAAATATATCAAAGGTCCGGATTTCCCGACCGGAGGTATCGTTACCAATAAGGATGAGCTGCTGGAAATTTATGAAACCGGTGTCGGGAAGATCAAGGTTCGTGGCAAGGTAGACATCGAAAAGGGAAAAGCCGGCAAGACCAATGTGGTTATTTCTGAAATTCCCTATACCATGATCGGTGCCAACATTTCCAAGTTCCTGATGGATGTAGCAGCTCTTTCCGAAACAAAAAAAACGCAGGATATTGTAGACATTACGAACCAGTCCTCCAAGGAAGGAATCCGTATTGTCATTGAACTTCGTAAGGATGCAGATGTTGAAAACTTTGTCAACATGCTCTATAAAAAGACTCGGCTCGAGGATACCTTTGGTGTGAACATGCTGGCCATAGCCGATGGCAGACCGGAGGTCATGAGCCTTAAACAGATTATCAGACACAATGTGGATTTCCAGTTTGAAGTAGCACGCCGAAAATATACCACACTTCTTGAAAAGGAGCTGGAACGCAAGGAAATTCAGGAAGGCTTAATCAAAGCGTGCAACGTCATCGATCTTGTTATTGAAATTTTACGTGGCTCCAGAGATCGAGCCATGGCAAAAGCCTGTCTGGTAGAGGGTAAGACCGATGGCATCAAATTCCGTTCCAAGGAATCCAGAATCATGGCTTCCCAGCTCTGTTTTACCGAAAAGCAGGCAAACGCCATCCTGGAGATGCGTTTATATAAATTAATCGGACTCGAACTTGAAGCGTTGATCAACGAACACGAAGATACGCTTGCCAATATTTACCGGTATGAGGATATCTTAGACCGCCGGGATTCCATGGCACAGGTTATCATGAATGAGCTTGATGACATCCGCCGGGAATATGGGAAACCACGAAAAACAGTCATTGAAAATGTTGCAGAAGCCGTTTATGTAGAGAAAAAGATTGAGGAGATGGATATTGTCTTCTTAATGGACCGCTTCGGCTATGCCCGTTCCGTGGATGTTCCAACCTATGAACGGAACAAGGAAGCGGCGGATTCAGAAAATAAATATGTGGTATTCTGTAAGAACACCGGTAAAATCTGTATCTTTACAAATACCGGACAGCTTCACACGGTAAAATTACAGGATGTTCCGTTTGGAAAGTTCCGTGACAAGGGTGTTCCGATCGATAACATCAGTAATTATGACTCACAGAAGGAATATGCCATCACGGTAGAAAGCCAGACGAGTTTGAATCTCTACCGGATTCTGTTTGTTACCGCCCAGGCTATGATGAAGATCGTTGACGGTGGTGAATTTGATGTGGCAAAGAGAACGGTTGCAGCAACGAAGCTGCAGGATAACGATGAGGTCATCAGCGTTGAAATTATCAGGGAGCAGAAGCAGGTCATTCTGCAGTCCGCTGAAGGATATTTCCTGAGGTTTGGATTAGAGGAAGTTCCTGAAAAGAAGAAGTCGGCTGTGGGTGTACGTGGAATGAAGCTTTCTGATAAGGATCATGTAGAAGCTGTTTATTATACGCTGGCAGCCATGCCTGATCCGGATATTGTATATAAAGACAAGCATGTGGAACTGCAGCGGATTAAACCGCAACACAGAGACAGTAAAGGAACGAAGCTTCGTCTTTAGCTTTAAGGAGGAACTATGAGAGTAATTGCAGGAACAGCACGGAGCCTTCCGTTAAAGACACCGGCATCCATGGATACCAGACCCACCACGGACCGGATTAAAGAAACCTTATTTAATATGATCCAGATGGATATTCCGGGATGCATTTTCGCGGACTTCTTTGCAGGAAGCGGCGGAATCGGAATTGAGGCCTTAAGCCGGGGAGCAGAACACAGTTATTTTATTGAGAATAACCCGAAAGCCATTTCCTGTATTCAGGATAATTTGCAGTTTACGAAATTTGCAGACCGGGCAACCCTGATTAAGGGAGATGTTTTATCCGGCGTTCATCAGATCCACGAAAAGGAGGTTTCCATCATCTTTATGGATCCCCCTTATACATCAGGTATTGAACCGGCTCTTTTCCGTGAATTGAGAAATATGCCGTATGTTACGGAAAATACTACCATTATTTTGGAAGCCTCAATCGACCGGTCTTTTACTTTTTTGGAAGAATTCGGATTTACCATTGTAAGAGAAAAGAATTACAAGACCAATAAACATGTATTTATCAAAAGACAATAGGGAATGGAATCCTGACGTCTTAAGGAGAAGAAATTGAAAAAAGCAATTTATCCGGGAAGCTTTGATCCGGTTCACTACGGACACCTTGATGTCATCCGCCGTGCGGCACAGATGTTTGACGAATTAACGGTAAGTGTCTTAAACAATAAAGTAAAGACACCATTGTTTTCAGTAGAAGAACGTGTTAAGATATTAAAGGAAGCTGTGAAAGATATTCCGAATGTAAAGGTGGAATCCTTCAGCGGCTTATTGGTAGATTATGCAAAAGAGAAGGATGTTCATGTCGTGATCCGTGGCTTGCGTGCCATCACCGATTTCGAATATGAGCTTCAGACAGCCCAGACAAATGCCAAGCTTTCCAATGGTGCAGTGGATACGGTCTTTTTAACGACCGGTTTGGAATATGCCTACCTCAGTTCTTCCGCCATCAAGCAAATTGCAAGTTTTGATGGAGATATCACCCCTTGTGTTCCGGATTTTGTGGCGAAACTGATCTACGACAAATATCGCGAGAAAAAGCTTTCAGAGCATAGTGATGTGTAAATAAGGAGAGTTTCATGAGCAGCAGAATCGAACAGTTAATTGATGAAATAGAAGAATACATCGAGGGTTGCAAGCCGAAGTTCATGTCCAGTACCGAAATCATCGTGAATAAGGATGAGATTGATGAGTTACTGCGGGAACTGCGTATGAAGACCCCGGATGAGATCAAGCGCTACCAGAAGATCATCAGCAACAAGGAAGCCATCCTAAACGATGCCAAAGCCAAGGCAGAAGCATTGATCAACGAGGCTACCGTGCATACCAACGAGCTGATCAACGAGCATGAGATCATGCAGCAGGCTTACGCCCAGGCCAACGAGGTCGTTACCATGGCCAGTAAGCAGGCTCAGGAGATTCTGGACAATGCCACTATTGAGGCCAACAATGTCAAATCCGCTGCCATGCAGTACATGGATGATATGCTGGCACATCTGGAGAATATTATTTCTTCCTCCACACAGCAGGCCAGCGCCAATTACGATGCTCTGATCGGCAATCTGAACCAGTATCGTGACATTATCCAGTCCAACCGCAGTGAGCTGCACCCCGTAGATGAGGATCTGGATGACGTAGATACTGTTGCGGATGCCGAAGACAATCTGGACGTTATGTAAAGCATGTCCAAACAACGAGTACGAAAAACCAGTTTTCTGCTGAAAGCTGGTTTTTTAAAAATAAAGGAATACGATAAATGAAAGTATGGAAAAAGCAAAAAGGGCTGTTAGTCAGGACAATGATCTGTGCGGTCAGTCTTGCGGCAGCCTGTTTTTATGGAAATTCCCTGCCTGCACAGGCGGCTCCCAGAGCGCAGGAGACCGGAGAACGGGTCGTCATTGTCATTGATCCCGGACACGGCGGTGATAACGAGGGAACGCTGGAAGGCCCTGCACAGGAGAAAAAAATGACCATGGTGACCGCGCTGGCCATGTACGAGGAACTGACAAAATACGATAATGTGGATGTCTATCTGACTCATACGGATGATGTGACCATGTCTCTGGCAGACCGGGCACAATTTGCCGCAGACCGGAATGCGGATTTCCTGTTCAGTATTCATTACAACGCTTCCGTGGATCATGATCTGTTCGGATCCGAAGTCTGGATCTCTTCCGTACAGCCTTACAACGCTTACGGTTATCAGTTCGGTTGGGAACAGATGCAGCAGATGCAGGACATGGGACTGTTTCTACGGGGAGTCAAGACGAAACTTAAAGATAACGGTGATGACTATTACGGAATTATAAGAGAAAGTACCGCCAGATCCATTCCCTCCGCCATCATCGAGCATTGTCATGTGGATGAGAGCAGAGACTCTCCTTACTGCCAGACAGAAGAGGACTGGAAGAAATTCGGCAGGGAGGATGCTTTGTCTGTTGCAAAATATTTCGGATTATCCAGTGCAAGTCTTGGTGTGGACTACAGTGGAGAGGCAGACGCGCTTCCGGAAGTCTCGCTGCAATCCATTCTGCCTGCCACTGTGCGGGACAAGACCGAACCGGATATCTGCCAGCTGACTTTGCAGAATGCAGACTATGAGACCGGAGAAGTCTCTCTGGAAGTGACGGCAGCCGACTATGACTGCCCCATGATGTATTACGATTACAGTACCGATGGAGGCAGGACTTATTCCGAACTGCTTCCCTGGCCGGGACTGGATATTATGGCCGGGACCTATCCCGATACCTTCACATTTTCCGTGACCTTCACAAAGGGGGAACAGCCGGTGATCACCGTTCGCGGTTACAATCAGGCGGATCTGTTCACAGAGAGCGATCCTGTCACCTTTGCACAGCCTTTTATTGATCAGGAAAAAGCTGCCGAAGAGGCATTACAGGAAAGTCTTGCGGCACAGGAGGCAGCGGAAGCTTCCCGGGCTGCAGAGGAACAGATCACAGAAGTCGGCAGTTCCGTGATCACCATGGCCGATGCCGCCGGAAATACTCCGGTGCCTTCCGAAAAAAGTCCGGAAGTGAATTTCGGTGTTTTTCTGGTGATCTGTGGGATTCTGGTAGTGCTGTTGTTACTGGTCTTTTTGTTATACCAGATCCAACAGAGCAGACACAGAAAACGAAGACGGAAAAATCAAAGCAGAAAAGTATCCGGAGACAACAGAAACCATCCCAGATAATAAGCTGCAGTAAGCACTGTCAGTACCATTTTATGAAGGATGTAGGACTTGAGAGAAAGCCCGGTATTGCGGATACAGCTTCCGGTCTGGGCGATACAGCTTAAGCCGCCAAAGGGCAAAAGCAATAACGTATACAAAGGGAATCTGTCTCCCAGCAGCTTCAGGCCCCCACTGATCTCCAAAAGCGGTGCATACCGGAAACTGTCGGGAAGTAAAAGCCTTGGCAGAAGGTTCAGCAGATTGAAAAAGATCATGTAGCCTCCTAACTGTAAGATGCTTCTTCCGGCAGCGGTAATAGCATCATCCAGGGCATCCGTCAGGGACATGTCAGGAAGGGGAGCCGGACCGGCCGGTTCCAAAAACTTCGCAGCATTGTCTCTTCCAAAAGAGTGGTCTGTTTTCTCCGAAATCCGATTTTTGTACACGCTATAACGAAGGAAAATGCCATATAGCAAAGGAACGCCGTACATACCAAATACATAAGGGAACAGCAGCTTCCTATGTAGCAGCGGCAGTACAAATCCCAGGAAATAGACTGGTCCCAGATTGTTGCAGAAGGCCAGCAGATATTGTCCTTCCTCCGAAGAAATTTCTTGTCTGTCCCGAAATTCCGAGGCAGTGCGGGCACCCATGGGAAAACCGCACAAAAAGCCCATCAGGATCACATAGATTCCCGGTGCTGACAGGCGATAGATTCTTCCGAACAAAGGTCTTACCGGACGGATCAGGCTGTCCGTCATGCCCATACGGATCAAAGTGCCGGACAGGATCATAAACGGCAGAAGCACCGGCACCATTTTTTCGTACCAAAGAGTTAATCCCAGGGCAGCATAGGCAAGGCTCAGGGAAGAATGAGTCAGAATACAGCCGGTCATTAGAACAAAGAAACAGATTCCGGATATTTTTTTCATGGCTGTCTGCCTTGAAAGGTTTGTATACTATATGCCGATGAAGAAAAATTAAGTCTAAGAAAGAGATCAAAGCCCATGCGGTTGGATAAATTTTTATGCGATAACAATATTGGCACCCGAAGTCAGGTGAAAGAGTACATCAAAAAAGGTCAGGTGACAGTAAACGACCAGATAATCAAAAAGCCGGAGACAAAAGTCAATGAAGAGACCGATACGGTGGTCTGTCAGGGACAGCCGATCCATTATAGGAAATATGTCTATTATATGTTAAATAAGCCGGAGGGGGTTGTCTCTGCCACCAACGATAATACAGCCCCAACCGTGGTAAGTCTCCTTACTGTCCCGGAACAAAAGGATCTGTTCCCGGTAGGGCGGCTGGACAAGGATACCACGGGATTGCTGCTCCTGACCAATGACGGTGCTCTGGCCCATGATCTGTTGTCACCGAAAAAACATGTGGATAAGACCTATCTGGTAAAGCCGGAAAAGCCGCTTTCCGCAGAAGATATCCACCGGTTGGAAAACGGGCTTGACATCGGTGATGAGAAACCGACAGCCCCGTCCAAAGCCAGACTCACAGAAAACGGTGATCTGTTATTGACCATTCATGAAGGCCGGTTTCATCAGGTAAAACGGATGTTGCAGGCGGTTGATAATCAGGTACTTACACTGGAGCGGGTAAGCTTCGGCCCCCTGTCCCTGGATTTTTCCCTGCAAAGAGGGGAATACCGGGCATTGACGGAAGAAGAGATCGAAGTCTTGTCTGGCTCTGGAAAGAAATCATAAATAAAGGAGTTATTTTTCATGCAATTCAAAAGAATGTTTACCACTGATGCCTATAAAGGAACCCGCGGGTATCTCCGCACACAGAAAACTTATGAGATTTTAAGAACCGTGCTTTATTTTGCCATCTCTCTGTCTTTGTTTATCGCCGGATGGGTCAGCACCGGAAGCCGTGAGAATCTCCTGACCATCGTGGCGGTACTGGGATGTCTTCCGGCCTGCAAGAGTCTGGTAGAAATGTTCATGTTCCTGCGCTGCCGGGGCTGTGACGAGCAGGTAGCTGCAAAAATCGCGGCACATACAGAAGGCCTTACCACTCTCTACGATATGGTATTTACTTCCTATGAGAAGAATTATGTTATCTATCATCTGACAGTTTGCGGTAATACGGTCTGTGGCTACACCACGGATCCGAAATTTGCGGAACAGGCTTTTTACAAGCACATTCAGGACATTCTGAAAAAAGACAATTACAGAGAAGTCTCTGTGAAAATATTTAACGATCTGGACAAGTATCTGACAAGATGTGATCAGTTAAAGGAGCTTTCCTCACAGCCGGAACTGTCTGCCGGGATCTGCCAGACCTTAAAGAGCGTATCTCTATAACTTACTTCTCAAAAGGAGGGTGTCCTATGCAGTTGCTTACCATTGGCAAAAATCAGGCGGGACAACGTCTGGACAAATTTTTAAAAAAAGCGTTACCTAATGCAGGCACCGGATTTTTATATAAGATGCTTCGCAAGAAAAACATTACGTTGAACGGGAAAAAGGCTGAAGGTAAAGAAATCCTTGCCCCGGGAGACGAGGTAAAATGCTTTTTCTCTGAGGAAACTTATGCCTCTCTGTCCGGTGCCGGGGCAGCGGAAGATACTTCCGATTACCGTAAGGCTTACCGTTCCTTAAAGGATATCAGCGTTCTTTATGAGGATGAAAATATCCTGTTGCTGAATAAACCTGCCGGAGTTCTGACCCAGAAAGCCAAACCGGAAGATCTTTCCCTGAACGAATGGCTGATTGGCCACCTGCTGGCTGCCGATGCCATAAAAGAAACCGATCTTGCCACTTTCCATCCATCGGTCTGCAACCGCCTCGACCGCAATACCAGCGGTATCGTATTGTGCGGAAAGACGCTGGCCGGTTCCCAGGCACTCAGCCGGATCATCAAGGATCGTTCCGTAAAGAAATATTATCAGACCGTCTGTAAGGGCAAGATTTTACAGGAAAGCACCCTGGAAGGCTATCTGTACAAGGACGAACGCACCAATACGGTACAGGTATTTCCAGATATGGCGGAGGCTCCGGAAGATGCTTCCTTTATAAAAACAATCTACACTCCCAGTGCGGTGGCTGGGGAATATACCCTGCTGACCGTAGAACTGGTCACCGGCAAAACCCACCAGATCCGCGCCCATCTGGCCAGCACCGGACATCCGTTACTTGGTGACACCAAGTACGGAGACAGCAAATTAAATCGCAGGATGCAATCGGAATACTCTCTGCACCACCAGCTTCTGCATGCCGGAAGAGTGTGTTTCCCGGAAGAAGCGGAAGGACCTCTTGCAAAGGTGAGCGGTCAGACTTTTGACGCACCGCTTCCCCATAAATTTGCAGAGATCTTACAGGCTCTGAATCTGACACCGGATTCCGCCTGCTAGAAAGGAAAACTAAGAACAATGGCAACATGGAATACCAGAGGGCTTCGCGGATCTACTCTGGAGGATATGGTCAACCGCACCAATGAAAAATATGCCGAGGCCGGTCTGGCCCTGATTCAGAAGATCCCCACCCCCATTACCCCGGTCAAAATGGATAAGGAGAGCCGCCAGATCACCCTGGCCTTTTTCGAACAGAAGAGTACCGTAGACTATATCGGTGTCGTACAGGGCATTCCGGTCTGCTTTGATGCCAAGGAATGTGCGGTGGACACCTTTTCCCTGCAAAATATCCATCCCCATCAGGTGGAGTTCATGCATCAGTTCGAGAAACAGGGGGGTATCGCCTTTTTCCTGATATTTTACAGCCATAAGGATCTGTTATATTACCTTCCCTATGAAATGCTCCGCTTTTTCTGGGACAGGGCACAGGAGGGCGGCCGGAAAAGCTTCCGTTTCGAGGAACTGAACCCGGAATATATTATCCCGAAGCATCAGGGAATCCTGGTTCCCTATCTGGATATTCTGAAAAAGGATCTGGAAGACCGGGAAGAATAATAAATAATAATTTCTTGACAGCGGAGAGGTCTCCTAGTATACTACAAATAGTTTTATCTGCTACTATGGTAATATGGTAGCACGTTAATATATTAAAGTGTATGAATTGAGGAACGCTTATGAACAACAGACTTTTACATACGCCGGAAGGCGTCCGGGACATTTACGGCAAAGAATATGCAAAGAAGCTGGCTATAGAACAGAAACTGCAGCAGGCGATCCATTGTTTCGGTTACGAAGATATCCAGACCCCTTCCATTGAGTTTTTCGATGTTTTCTCCAAGGAGATCGGAACCACTCCCAGTAAGGAGCTGTATAAGTTCTTTGATAAAGAAGGTAATACGCTGGTGCTGCGGCCAGACTTTACGCCGTCCATCGCCCGCTGCGCAGCGAAGTATTTTATGGAGGAAAAGGTGCCGCTTCGTTTCAGTTACAACGGCAATACGTTTACAAACACTTCCAATCTGCAGGGTAAATTAAAAGAGGTGACCCAGATGGGTGCAGAACTCATCGGAGATCCTTCCGTAGAGGCGGATGCCGAAGTAATCAGTATGGTGATCGAAGCTCTGAAAAGCGCAGGACTGACCAGATTCCAGGTGACTATCGGTGAGGTGGATTATTTCCGCGGCCTCTGTGAGGAAGCCGGTCTGGATGAGGATACGGAAAAGGAACTTCGTTCCTGTATCTCCGGCAAGAACTTTTTCGCTGCCCAGGAATTACTGGAGCAGAAGCAGATCCCCGAGCCTTATCACAGCATTCTGTTAAAGCTGGCGGATATGTTCGAAAATATAGAGTCTCTGGAGGCTGCCAAAGCACTGGTTAAAAATGAAAGATCCTTACAGGCGATTGCAAGACTGGAAAAGTTAAAAGAGCGCTTAGAGCAGTACGGTGTGGCGGAATACATTTCCTTTGATCTCGGAATGCTCAGCAAATATCAGTATTATACCGGCGTTGTCTTCAAGGCTTACACCTACGGTATCGGTGATGCCGTGGTAAAGGGCGGCCGTTACGACAATCTGCTTCGGAAATTCGGCAAGAATGCCGCAGCTATCGGTTTCGTCATCGTCATTGACGACCTGTTGGAAGCATTATCCCGCCAGAAAGTGAATATCGATATTCCCGCTTCCGGCAAAACCGTGTATTACCGGGCAGGAGATGAGGCAGATTATCTGGCGAAGCTTTCCGAAGTCATAACCCTGAGGAAAGAAGGGATTCCCACCGTGCTTTCCCCCGAGATCACAGAGAACGAGGAGGCAGATCAGTAATGAGTGAAGAAAGATATCTTACGTTTGCTCTGGGAAAGGGCAGACTTGC